>ERZ773051.1656-NODE-1656-length-11916-cov-9.577692_pt1 | contig 11916 bp, 7 predicted proteins | sample MGYA00580631_ERZ773051 | MGnify/ENA primary metagenome ERZ773051 (study PRJEB29015, sample SAMEA2738137) | human oral metagenome | biome: human oral; feature: human-associated habitat; material: saliva | place: China | collected 2204 ...
CATGATGATACGGAAACTGAATAGCCCCAGATAAAACCTAAAATATGCGATTTTATAATATTTATAAAACTGCACGTAAACCTATAAATATGCGATTTTAGAATATTTTGTAATACACTCATCTACCTGCATAAATAAAAAAACGCCTTGTCGAGAAAGACGTCTGTGTAAGGCACTTTTATTCAAGAAAAATGTGGTATATTGCATATAACACTGGCGCGCATCCTCGCTCTGCAGAGAGAGGGCACGCCATTTACTTTATAGAGCCACAATAGCTTCGGCCATTCTCTTCTCATCTTCAGCTAGAAGCACTCGCATTGTTTAGCCCTATCGACTCAAGCCATTTTTGCACTTCACTAAAAGTATACGTGCCCTTTACCGCCAGTCCAGGCATTACACGAGAAGCACCGCACTCCCTCTGGTACTCCTCAATCATGTTGCCAAATCCTCCGCCACCATGCGTGCAGAACGGAATAATTGTCTTACCGCTCAAATCCGTTGCTCTTAAGAACGAAAGCACCGGAGGTGCAAATGTTTTAAGCCAGTTGGGCGATCCTATAAAAACAGTATCAAAGCCGGCAACATCTATATCGTATTGCATTAACGCAGGACAAACGCCCTTTTCTATTTGAACCCTAACCTCTTTTACCGCCGTATTATACGAGAAAGAATAGGGCTCTTGAGGCTTAAGCTCCAGCAACTCACCATCGGTAATCAGCGCAATATCCTCAGCAAGCCTTCTTGTGATGCCGGAATATGAATAGTACACAATCAAAGACTTCATGTAAGAATCTCCACTACCAGCCGAGAAGAACATGCTGTTGCAGCATTACGTCGAATTATTTGACACAAGTATAGTTGATGGGATTGCGCAGCCGACCGGTTTCTCACAGCAAGCATATGCTATATTGAAGCAAAAGCGCCCCGGCTATCCCCCTTGTGGGATGACTGAGGTGCTTTTTTGTTGAGATGTTTCTGCGTTAAAATCACTATAAGTTGACATACACAAAAAGGACAACCAATGTCAAAACAAAATAATATAAAGAAAATAGTGGGGCTCAATAGCAGATATGGCTTTGAAGACGAGCAATTTGTTAACTTTTTTCTTTTAGTTCAGGCAAAAGCAAACGAGCAAGGAAAAATATTCTATATAGATTGTGGTGAAGGCAATATTGCATTGATAGGTGATATGTTAGCTATGGATTTATCAGGCTGGCTCATCGATCAATCTGATGCTCAAGAATTCGAATCGTTTTGGCTTGAAGGGTCAGACTATATTCCTGACAAATTCACTAAATTTGAATGTGAAGAAGAGTGGTTTTTAAAAGATAATACGATTTGTATCAATTTGATTACCTTTTAAAATCTTAAACATTTCAAACTACAGAAACCATCGAATAACTGACACGTGGCTTTAACTACCATTCAGAATGTCACTAGCTAAAACCTAAAGATACCCACGCAAATCCACATCAAGTAGAATCGGGTGGGCATCTTTATTAACTATTATGCCTAATTGTAGCCAAAATGTCACTGCGCCAAAACCATCTGTGGAACAAACTGAGTAGTTGCCATTGTTTAATTACCAGTCAGAATGTCACTGCGCCAAAACCGACGAAGAGTAAGGACTTAAAGCCAAAGGTTTAGTTACCAGTCAGAATGTCACTGCGCCAAAACAATGCCTGATAACCGCTTACATCAATGCCCGTTTAGTTACCAGTCAGAATGTCACTGCGCCAAAACACTTTAGTGTCTTGCTTACCTGCAACTATGTTTAGTTACCAGTCAGAATATCACTGCGCCAAAACTCCTAGGTGGTGTTGCTTCCGCTGGTAAATGTTTAGTTACCAGTCAGAATGTCACTGCGCCAAAACCCAAGATTTGGCTGGGTGCGGCTGGCGGCGGTTTAGTTACCAGTCAGAATATCACTGCACCAAAACGCTTGCTTTCGCGTCCCTTGGCGAATGGGTGTTTAGTTACCAGTCAGAATATCACTGCGCCAAAACGCAGCAATATGGCCAAGAAGAGGAACCTCGGTTTAGTTACCAGTCAGAATATCACTGCGCCAAAACTCGGAGATGAACTTCCAGTCCGCTGAAGCGTTTAGTTACCAGTCAGAATATCACTGCGCCAAAACCGTGCTCAACAGATAAAGTCTATAACCATCGTTTAGTTACCAGTCAGAATATCACTGCGCCAAAACCACCACAACGCCTATTATCCTAGGCATTTCGTTTAGTTACCAGTCAGAATATCACTGCGCCAAAACGGATGCCATGTCATCTGGCATATTTGCAGGGTTTAGTTACCAGTCAGAATATCACTGCGCCAAAACTCAATGAATACGGAAGAGAACAGCTCGAGAGTTTAGTTACCAGTCAGAATATCACTGCGCCAAAACGTGTACGTCTTTGGGAAAGCAAGTGAGTATGTTTAGTTACCAGTCAGAATATCACTGCGCCAAAACCAATAAAGCAGCAAGAAAGAAATAACCGTAGTTTAGTTACCAGTCAGAATATCACTGCGCCAAAACAATGCCTGGTATCCGCTTACGTCAATGCCCGTTTAGTTACCAGTCAGAATATCACTGCGCCAAAACGCTTACAACTTGTAATTCAAGTGAATTATAGTTTAGTTACCAGTCAGAATATCACTGCGCCAAAACTCTAGACTTATGCGTGACTTAATCGGCGTGTTTAGTTACCAGTCAGAATATCACTGCGCCAAAACCGCAATAAGCAAACATAGCACTGCATTGAGTTTAGTTACCAGTCAGAATATCACTGCGCCAAAACGGACGCGTCACGATCACTTACACATCATGGGTTTAGTTACCAGTCAGAATATCACTGCGCCAAAACTTTGGTCTAACCATATTCCATACTTTTTAGTTTAGTTACCAGTCAGAATATCACTGCGCCAAAACTCAGACTGCGAGAAAAGCACCTTACCATCTGTTTAGTTACCAGTCAGAATATCACTGCGCCAAAACTACACAGAAGCGGGGTTACTGGTTGACGGTGTTTAGTTACCAGTCAGAATATCACTGCGCCAAAACTTGCGGTATTGTGGTAGTTTTCCCGCATAAGTTTAGTTACCAGTCAGAATATCACTGCGCCAAAACTTTGGCGCGTTCATTGGTTCAACTTTTATTGTTTAGTTACCAGTCAGAATATCACTGCGCCAAAACCAAACCTTACAGCGTCATATTATGCGGGTGTTTAGTTACCAGTCAGAATATCACTGCGCCAAAACTCATTGTCTCGAAAATGTATGTAGTCCACAGTTTAGTTACCAGTCAGAATATCACTGCGCCAAAACCACTGGGTACGTAATTCTGTAGGTTGGTGGGTTTAGTTACCAGTCAGAATATCACTGCGCCAAAACCGCATTTTAGGAGGTAGCACATGGCATTTGGTTTAGTTACCAGTCAGAATATCACTGCGCCAAAACAACTTTTCAGAAATAAACTTTTTAACTGCTGTTTAGTTACCAGTCAGAATATCACTGCGCCAAAACCAAGCTGGGTGCGTGTCAACGTTCCCGAGCGTTTAGTTACCAGTCAGAATATCACTGCGCCAAAACCTTATTGATAAAGAGACTTGGCAGAGTTGCGTTTAGTTACCAGTCAGAATATCACTGCGCCAAAACATGTGGGCGCGATGATGTTATGACTCATCAGTTTAGTTACCAGTCAGAATATCACTGCGCCAAAACTCACAAGCTTTGACCTTGGAAGCGCAGGACGTTTAGTTACCAGTCAGAATATCACTGCGCCAAAACCCTTCTCCTCGACTGCTTGAACCTTGATAGGTTTAGTTACCAGTCAGAATATCACTGCGCCAAAACAGGCTCTCGAGCTGCTTAGCGATACGTCTTGTTTAGTTACCAGTCAGAATATCACTGCGCCAAAACGAATGTGCGCTTAGGAGTTAGCCCCTTTTCGTTTAGTTACCAGTCAGAATATCACTGCGCCAAAACTACGTTGTCGCGTGTTACCTCGCATACTATGTTTAGTTACCAGTCAGAATATCACTGCGCCAAAACTAGGGGTGCTTACATTCCCGCTTAGCTATGGTTTAGTTACCAGTCAGAATATCACTGCGCCAAAACTTACCGCTGCCTAGAATGGTCTTAGTACCGGTTTAGTTACCAGTCAGAATATCACTGCGCCAAAACGTGACGGCGTCGACTTGAAGCCAAACAACGTTTAGTTACCAGTCAGAATATCACTGCGCCAAAACGGTCAGACAGTCTTCAAACGTCTTCAGCATGTTTAGTTACCAGTCAGAATATCACTGCGCCAAAACTCATAACCACCTGTATAGAGGTCTGTTTCAGTTTAGTTACCAGTCAGAATATCACTGCGCCAAAACAGAACCTCGACCATAACGGGGTTACTCTTTGTTTAGTTACCAGTCAGAATATCACTGCGCCAAAACATGCGCGACCAAAAAGCGGTAAAAAAGTTTGTTTAGTTACCAGTCAGAATATCACTGCGCCAAAACAAAGTAAAAACGTTACATTACAAAAAACCAGTTTAGTTACCAGTCAGAATATCACTGCGCCAAAACATTAGAGACCAAAAAGCAGTAAAAAAGTTTGTTTAGTTACCAGTCAGAATATCACTGCGCCAAAACGTAACCTCATAAGAGTTAACCTTAACAGTGTTTAGTTACCAGTCAGAATATCACTGCGCCAAAACCCCCAAACGTTCGCGTGCGAAACTGTCGGGGTTTAGTTACCAGTCAGAATATCACTGCGCCAAAACCTAATTGAATTAAACATATCATTTAATGAGTTTAGTTACCAGTCAGAATATCACTGCGCCAAAACCCTGGCACTTACACATGCAAGGCATGAGCTGTTTAGTTACCAGTCAGAATATCACTGCGCCAAAACAACGTTCCCGATTTTGCTAGGCGTCTCGAAGTTTAGTTACCAGTCAGAATATCACTGCGCCAAAACCGTTGCCGCAAAATCTCCCCTGCAAGGAGACGTCCATTCCACCTGGATTGAAAATAATATCAGAACAATCGAGCAGGTCAACCACTTGTTTATTCTCATTGATATTATCCTGAATTGACGTTTCTGTTTCAATAAGAAGGGTCTGTATTCCAAGAAAAACGGCTTGATTTGACCACTCAACATATTGTTCTTGAGTAAAAAATTTCTTTAGATTTACGAAAACTACAGCTCCTCCAAAAGAAACGTCCGAAATAAAGTTTAGAAATTCTATCTGGTTATCAAAGAACGATCTTCCTGCTTTCTCAGCAGAAAAATGACTCATCTTTAAATATTTTGACATATCCCATTCTGTTTGTAACTCGTAAGATGCATTAAAACCACTCGAAACTTGAAATATTTCTTTATTAATAACGGAAACAGCATCTATAATTCTTGATCTTCTCTGTTCATCTAAATTAATCTCTTTAGAAACATATTCCAGAAACTTATTATTTAATTTTTTATCATCCCATGGCAGTGACAGTGGTGAATCTATAAAAAGAATATTTTGCTCTAGCTTTACCTCTTTACCTTCATTCCATAGCGAAAAAGACATTTCTCTTGATTCTTCATCTTTTTCTAGTAAAGAATTGCATATCTGTGCAAATAGATGGTTATTGACAATTTCAAGCACAGATACTTTTTTGTTTGATAACTCTACCGATACAGGTACAGTTGAAAATACAATTCTCATAGGACAATCAACCTGTCTACAGAATCAACAGCATTAGAAGATAAACCATGGCCAGTTATATTAATAATTGATTCATATTGTTTTTCAGTCACTTTTAATACTTGAATTAACCCTTCTGTCGGCTTTGATTTATTTAATCGTTCAACAGCAAAATCCGCCGATTGTGCTGTTAATACAAGTTTTGAGTAGACAGATTCTTGGACCATTAGATAACCATCTTTAAGCAAAGATTTACGAAACAGCCTATATGCCTTTCTTTGTCTACTAGTTTCAACAGGCAAATCAAAGAAGACTAACAGTCTCATATACCTAACTCTTTCAGACATAACTAGCTTAATTCAAAAGAACTAATCTCAGAAACAGATGTCTTCTTATTAAGAGCGTTTAGACAATCTTGAACAAATCCACTGATAACAGAACTTAATCTGTATCTTCCATCTTTATAGGGAAGCTCTTCGTTAACAAGATCGCTTAAATGATGTCTCAATTCTTTAGAAAAGTCGCCCTCAAACCTACTCAAAATGGTCTTATCAACTACTGGCCTAAATGGTTCCATAAGGTCACAAGCAAAATTAAACTGATTAAACTCACTTCGATGACATATTCCTGTCTGAGTTAAATAACCTCTTGAAACTATCTCTCTTGCAACAGCCGACATCAAGATGCTATAGCCATAATTTAAAGCTGCATTGAGCGGTGTATCATTATCCCGACAAAAATCATTTCCAAATAAGGCACTGAAATAATATTTAGCAGCAACCGCTTCCCTATTCGAAGAATCACCAGAATGTACGTCTAGTGAATACTGTCGAATTACCTCAGACTCGTCATTTAAATCAACGAGTGATAGTAAATCAGCTTGATGCTTAATTTTTTCCTGCACTACTTTTTGCCAAACGCGTTTCTTTTGAGGCAAGCTCCAAGATAGCTGTTCAACTATCCTGGAGCTTGTATTATATGCACCATATAGAGGAAGATACTGACCTATTGGATTGTGCTTTTCATCAGAAACAACTAAAGCAATTTTGTTTTTAGACAGCTCAGATAACAAGTATGCACTTAGAAAAACTCTCTGGGTACTCAAAACAACAGACGAAATCTCTGACAGATGGATTTTATGAACATCGTCTTCCACCTGAACAATCATGTACCCACCCTGGTATGTGCATTTACTTGGAGATTCAATAAGAACTGTTCTAAAGCCCAATACGTCTCCTTCTTTCAAACATTCCAGTTACTGATTGGTCAATTACAGAGAATTCAATAGATCTTTTATTCAGTTGAGCTGCTATAGATATATAGAGTCTCTCGGTTCTTGTTGGTCCTCCAATTTTTGTTGTATCGGAAGGAACGGTGCTTCCGTTAATAGTATGTAGAAGACTTACTATGACTTTTTTACTATCTTCTAAATTAAGATTGGTGAAAGAAGACCTCTTGCTATCTAATTGCAACTTCTCTGCAAGTATTGGCATCTGTGTGGATACTATTTTCCATAACAAATCATAAATGACGATTGCATCAGTACTATCCTCCTGATTCGTGTCAAAGTAATTTGAAATCATTACATAATCGTCGTAAGAGAAAGAAGGAGCTACTCCGTTTCTTAATTCTGCTGAACTGACAACATAAAATCTCTGACCAGCAAATTCGATTACTTGATTTTTCAAAAGAGCTGGATAAACAAGTTCCTCAAATTCAACCCCAGATAATTCAAGAACTTTAGTTAAGTAATTCGATGTCTTTATAGAATTTTTATAAAGCTCAGCAGACTTTGTGCGAGGAATATCCACTACATAATACTGACTTTTATTCTTTTTCTTTCCCCTGCAAATCGCAGAGAAAGAAGGCTTAGAACTTGAATAGCTTCCATACTTCTCTGGCAAAAGATTACCTTTAACTGGCAACGCAAGTGTCATTGTTGTATTTTTTGGAGAGTAAATGGTTTCATCCCAGAATGTACCACTTGTCATTTCTGGCATACGTGAAACAAAGCACTGTTTAAAGCTGAATGCTCTTTTTATCTTCTCGACTTCTTCAATTGGATTCCATTCATCTCTAGTTACTTCTCCAGTTTCAAGATCAAAGCCGGGTTTCGAGAAACTAGCAACGAAGAATGGAGTCGTACCGGGGATTCTATGTTGCTTTTGAGCTTCTTCACTCTCTTTTTTAACAAACTTACGCATAAGCTTTGTTAAGCCAACTGGATTAGTAAATGCTTCCTCATATCGAATCGAAAGGAAACGCCCCATTTCACAAGCTAAGAATGCGTCATGAGCATGATGATAGTCATTCACTTCACGAATTTTAGGAAGGTTATACTTTTCCCTAATTTCATGCGACAGAGATGCTTTGATTGAACAAATTTCAGTATCTGGATACTGACTCTTTAAAAGCATTCGGACAAACTTAACGATCTGACTCGTCTCAACAAGCTGTCTATTGATAAAGCCTTCCATCTGTCTATCAGTGACAACAGAACGCGTGAGATTTTTATATTTTTTATCACCAATCAACTTAACACGATGAAGTTCATGCCAAAGACCAGCCATTTTACGTCTAACATCTGCATCCAATAAGAGAGAGTCTCCCTTACGCTGATTTTCATCGGAAAGAACCAATACGGTATTTTCAAAGCTGTCGTCTTTGATATAAGACTGAGGTAAAACATGATCAATTTGGCAATACGTGTTATTAGTAATTAGATTAATATCTATCGCCTTGCCAGAGTACATGGACTTACCATTTTGCATGAAATACAAAGAGAGTCGCTTACTTAGCTGTTCATCACTATGCTTATTGAGCTGTGTAAATATATCCGCATTTTTATACTCTTCTTTAAGCTCAGAAAGCATCTTTTTAATGTTTTCATTACGCTTAGTACTGCGCTTTCCACGCTTTTTTTCATCTTCATCGCGAGTGGATTCAATATAAATATGAGCAGCAGGTTTACCCGCAATCTTTGCAATCTCTTCAACAATTCTCAAAGCTTGATTGACTGATCTACGCACTGCAGGAGAACCTGGCAGGTCTTCAACTGACTGATCCTTTGAGAAGTACTTCTCATTATGAGCTTCAATCTCTTTATTAAATTCAAAGTTCTTGTTATGAAGAATCTCCATGAGAATCTGTGAGCTACCAACATGTTCTCCATAGGGATCACCTTCAACCAGAAGGTCCATCACAGACATCTTACGGAAATCGACTTCCGTTTTAATACCTGTAAGCAATTTCTTAGAAAGACGCCCCCATCCCGTAAACCTGTGTCCACAGAATTTCTTAATTTGTTCAGCGGTGAGTACATCACCATACTTCTTGGTGGTTTCTTCCTTAAGAATCTTCTTATCCTCAAAGAGAGTATTCCATAGGATGAGCTCTTCAATCATCTGCTTTGTTTGATCAGGCCACTCATCAGTACCTAAAAGCTCTTTGAAGAAATGATGGGAACTGAGTTTGGACTCAAACTTTCCTTCACCTTGTCCACCTTTAACGTGTGGAAAAGCCTCCCCACGTTGTTTAAGCCAATCCTCTAGCTTCTTAAATGAAACCGACTTATACCTTTCAAATAGCTCCTCATAAATAGAGAGCCTATCCTCTGCATCGAAGCGGTACCATTTATCGTTATCCTGTGACCAACGAGCACCATTTAGCTCATTTAACACGCAGAACTTCTCGTACAATAAAGAACATTTAGGGAGAACCGGCTCTCCGTAAAGATACGTGCAGGTACCAGTCATACGCTGAATAAATTCGCGAGCACTTGCACCCTTATCGATAATATCTTCCCAGTTCCAAGGATAGATTTTTTCTCCCTCTTTGCCTTCCTGACGCTTTGACCAAGCAAAGCGTGGCTTGCCAGAAGCGTCCAGCGCTGCGCTCTTTTGAGTAAGAGGTCCTACATAGTATGGAATTCTGAAAGTCACAAGAGAGTTGAGCTTATGGCGAATCTCGGACAAGAAAGGATAAAACCTCTCTTGAGCATCGATAATTGCATTCATTTCTTCAAGATGAAGCTGGAATGGAATGCTTCCGTTATCACTAGTCTTAAGTCTTCTAAGGAACTTGCCGTTTGCAAACTTTGTCATCATTTCTTTATAACGTGAATCTGAGATGGCAGCCGTATCCTTAAACAGATTCTCTACCTCTTTTTTGAAGTCATCGTATTTTGCACCTCTGACCTCGTTGTATTTTGTATATCCCTTAGCTTTAGATTTATCGTAATCCTTCTGGTAAGGAGCATCGTAATGCTCTCCTCTAAAGAATTCGAAATACTTTGTTGGGCAATACTCTTTTACAAGATCTTTTAATGTTTTAAGGTCTTCTCCATATTTGTTGAACTTTGCAACCATGCTATAAGAGACGCTTTTGCCGTTGGCATCCTCAATAATATCCATCAAAATATAAGCTGAATATGCTTTCTGAAGAGCCTCGTACAAAGCCATTCCCTCATCAGGAACTGACGCAATAAATGCCTCTCTCTGTTCATCATTATCAAAGGAGAAAGCAGATTTTTCAGCCTCTATCTTAAAGATAGTATTGAAATTAGCTTTATAACCTAAGACTGCATTAATAAGTTCTTTTGCAATTTTCTTATCTTCTAAAGTCAGTACTTTTAGAGCCTCATCTTTTTTCTCGGCTCTTGTTAGTGATGAGTCTTCGAATACTTTCCTGAGCTTTTCTGAGTCAACCTCATCGATTTCAAAATCATATGCAGCGTCTGCCCATAAAACCAGAGCATTCAACAACTCTTCAATAGCCTCTGACATGCTTGCATCTTTGGCGCTTAGACTTGGGGTATCTTGATAAAGGAAGTTACCTCTTGTCTTCACAATGTTATGGAATGCTAGATAAATTAATCTAAGGTCTTCTTGCTGGTCCGACTCAATTAGATGCTTGCGCAAATGATAAATAGTTGGATATGACTGGTAGTACATGCGCTCGGTAAAGTCGGAGCTGTTAAAAAATGGGTATCGATACTCCCTGTGACCTTCTTCACGATCTTCTACCCTAAGCTTTGATTGTCTGAGACGAATAAAAAACTCAGGGTCTACCTTTGTCATCTCTTCATCAAACAGAGATTGGAGCAAATCAAGTCTCTGTCTACGACGGTCATAACGACGGCGCTGCCCTCTTTTTAGACGAGTCTCTGCTGCTGTATTTGCGCTTGGAAATATTCTACTTCCCCATGTTGGACGATTCTTAAAATGGCAGAGGTTTCCATTCTCATCAGTTACCGCCCAACCGACGGAACCGGTACCAATATCCAGTCCAACGTTATATGAAGGAATATTTCTAAGATTCATACTTGCGCTCCATTAAAAAGTGTTTTACTATCCAATTGTCTTGATTACCAGTCAGGACGTCACTGCGAGTCAAAATAACGGCAATTGCCTTAAATGCCTTCGGGCGTCATGTAGATGACAATTTTGACTTCACAAAGCCCCTTTATAAGGGGCTTTTTTCTTGACTAGTAGTCAAAAATATTTTAACTTTCGGCAGAAGTTAGAAGTATTTCTTCAATAACAAATCTGTAAACGGTAATATTCTTATCGTAAACGTTAAGATAATCGTTCACAGAAGCTTAAAGCTGAAGATATCTATGCTTGCTGTTATTGCTAAATGGAATACCAGCTATCAAATGGTTTCTCATTGTAGACATGTGCTATATTGAAGCAAAAGCGCCCCGGTTATCACCAATTGGTGATAGCTGCGGCGCTTTTTATTACGCGCGAGTGTAAGTAAATCCGCGCTAACGAAAAAACGAGACCGTGTCCTTCCAATTAGCTGGACGGGCGTATCTCGTTTTTAGTCAGGCTATGTAATCGTTAGTACTTAATCAAACCAAATCTTTACAACGTCGCCGTCTGCGGAAGTAATATCCACAAGTGTGCCACTCTCGCCTGTCTTTGCAGCATCCATAAGTGCGTCAATATTGATGTTAGAGAGCTGTTCCTGAGTCTCCTGATTAAGATAGCTTCCGCTGACCTGAATTCCCGAATTCAAAACAAATTTTGCCAGGCCCAAAGGCACACACATATCTACAACGTCGCCGTCATCGGAGACTACATAGACGTGCAAACCGTGCTTTGCAGAGCCGTTTCCAAGGCGGACGCCCTTCTTCTTGCTACCGTCAGCCTCGTCGTTCTTCTCGACTTTAACCATGCTCTTACCAAAAAGCTTACCAAAGCTGAAACCTGAAGACTGAGTAGCAATACCCT
>ERZ773051.1657-NODE-1657-length-11907-cov-7.090280_pt1 | contig 11907 bp, 13 predicted proteins | sample MGYA00580631_ERZ773051 | MGnify/ENA primary metagenome ERZ773051 (study PRJEB29015, sample SAMEA2738137) | human oral metagenome | biome: human oral; feature: human-associated habitat; material: saliva | place: China | collected 2204 ...
CCCGCTAACCCCCGCAACAAGGGCTAGCAGCAGTGGCCTTTTAAGTCGATGCCGGTAACTGAGCCAAAGGCATGCTCAGGCCGACAGACGGCAACTCGCGCTTAGGCAGCGAGTGCGAAGTCAGTGCGCTTAGATTCTGCACTTAATTTTTTGCAGAGGGCGTTAACGAGATAACCCTGCATCCTCGGCACGCTTCACCCATCTCAACTCACATCGTCGAAACCGATCATCCCCCTATGCTTTTATCAAAAAGCCCACCGTCTTCTGAAAGTTTTCCTCAACATACCTTGATGCCGCGGTGCCATTCAAACACGGTAGAGATTCAGTATATCTGAGACACTCAAACGGGCGCAAGTCCCTCGAGACATCCCCCGATGACGTGCACGCGCTGAGTATCAGCCTCCAAATACAAAGGAGGAGGGGTGGAGCCTCAGAAAATCTGAGACTCCACCCCTCCCCTTACGCGCTCGTCAAGTAGCGTTCTAAAGTTTATTAACGTGCCGGGACGGTCATCAGGTCGTCCGGATCGTCACCGATCTGGCAGACCACGTGGCCGTGACCGTCGTTAGTACCAACCTCGGCGCACTTCTGCATGGTCTGGAAGGCAAAGATATAGACAAAGACCATAATGAGGCCGAAGATAAAGGCCAGAGCACCGGTAATGATACCGGTAATTGCGAAGCCCTGACCCGCGCCGGCAGCCTTGGTCTGCTTCAGCGAGATGATACCCAGAACAACGGCAGCGATGCCAAAGAGCAGGCCGATTGCGAAGAAGCCGGTCAGAATACCAACAATACCGAGAATCATCGAGGTGATAGCCAGAGCCGGGGTCTTCTTCGATGCCTGGTAGGGGTAGTTGCCCTGCTGGCCGTAGTTGTAGAGATCCTGGCCGGGCTGCTGGTAGGAGTTCTGCTGGTACTGGTAGTTGTTGTACTCACCCGGCTGGCCCTGCTGGGGGTAACCCTGGCCGTACTGGGAAGACTGCTGAGCCGAGGAGTCCTGACCGTACTGCCCGAACTGGTTCTGGCTCTCCTGACCGTACGAGGACTGATTGTAGGAGTTCTGGCCATACGAGTTCTGGCCATACGAGTTCTGGCCGTAGGAACCCTGAGCGGACGAATCCTGACCGTACGAGGACTGATTGTAGGAGTTCTGGCCGTACGCGTCATTCTGCTGGGAAGAAGCAGGCTGCTGAGCAGCATAGGGGTTCTGCGCGTTCCCCTGGGGGTTTCCGTAGTTATTCTCAGACATCTGTCATTCTTTCTTTCACAGTTGCAGTGAACAGTTTCATCTCGCTCAACGCGCTACGTAGCGCCAAGCCTTACCCACAATTATATAAACAAGCCGCTCTTTGACCACATATCACGCATTTTTTTCATCAGAAGAGCAGTCACGCCCTCCATCCAGCCAATATGCTTCGGAGCCAGTGCGCGCGCTATCCCCGTGAGGAGGCAGCACCGTCTGCCCTAGAAACGGCTCAGGTTCTTGTACTCCGAGGGGCTCAGGGTCTGCTCGTGACCGCCCAGGGTGCACACGTAACCACCATCGGACGTCTCGTGACCGTTGTTGATGCACTCCTGACCCATCATGGCGTTCAGCACGATGACCGCGATGGTCACCGCGGTCACCACGAAGCTCACGACACCGGTCACAATACCGCCAATCGCCAGGCCCTTACCGGAAGCAGCGCCTCGACGCACCTGAACCAGCGCAACAATGCCCAGCACAATACCGGCCAAGCCGAGAGCAACACCGTAGATAAAAATACCGGTCAGAATACCCAAAATGCCGCATACCAAGGAGGCGATAGCCAGCCCCGAGCTCAGCTTCTGTTCCGCAACAGGATGCGGGGTGCGCTCCGTTGCTTCCTGCACCGGCGCAGAAGCGGTATCTTCGGGCAACGGCTGAACGTTCGAGGACTCAGACATATCGGTCTCCTTACATAGATATAGTTTGTGGTGGCGCACGACGGAGCTTGGAATTGTAGGCAACATCCGGTCGGCGCACTATCCACCTACCATTATAGGTAGGGGCACCCGCCCTTCCCGAGGGAGACGAGCGATGCGCCAGTCCCTAGCCGAGGTTGCGGTAACGCATCGCGCGGCGCGCCTCCAGGTCATCCTGACGCTCACGCAAAGCCTGACGCTTATCGTACTCACGCTTACCGGTCGCCAAAGCAATCTCAACCTTCGCACGACCATTCGAGAAGTACAGCTTCAACGGAACCACCGTGTAACCGGTCTCCTTCAGCTTCTGCGCCAACTTATTAATCTCAGAACGATGCAGCAGCAACTTACGGCGACGACGAGCCGCATGGTTCGTCCACGTACCGTAACCGTACTCCGCAATATGAATACCCTCGAGCCACAACTCGTTATCGGTCACCTGGCAGAAACCATCCACAATGGACGCACCACCATCGCGTAGAGACTTCACCTCAGTACCCAGCAGAACAATGCCCGCCTCATAGGTATCCACAATGTTGTAGTTGTGGCGAGCCTTCTTGTTCTGGGCAATAATCGCGTTATTCGGGTCCTTCTTCGCGTCTTTCTTCTTTTTCTGAGCCATCACTCAATCCTTATACGTCTTAGCTCTCTTCAGCCGCGCGCCCCGAAGCACGCCAGCGAATACCAGCATCAATAAAGGCGTTCAAACCGCCATCCAAAACATTAGAGGTATTACCCTCCTCATAGCCGGTACGCAGATCCTTCACCATCTGGTACGGATGCAGAACATAGGAGCGCATCTGATCACCCCAGCTTGCCTTAATATCACCGGCAAGTTCCTTCTTCTTCGCGTCCTCCTGCTCCTTACGCAACAGCAACAGGCGAGACTGCAGCACACGCAAAGCCGCCGCACGGTTCTGCAACTGCGACTTCTCATTCTGCATCGACACCACAATACCGGTCGGCAAGTGAGTCATACGCACCGCCGAATCCGTCGTATTCACCGACTGACCACCCGGGCCCGAGGAGCGGAACACATCCACCTTAATCTCAGACTCGGGAATCTCAATAGCGTCCGTCTGCTCAATCAGAGGAATCACCTCAACCGCCGCGAACGACGTCTGGCGGCGGCCCTGATTATCGAACGGCGAAATACGCACCAGGCGGTGAGTACCCGCCTCCACCGACAGGCGGCCAAAAGCGTACGGCGCGTTCACCTCGAAGGTCACCGACTTCAGGCCCGCCTCCTCAGCGTAGGAGGTGTCCAGAACCTTCGTCGGGTAGCCGTTCTTCTCCGCCCAACGCAGGTACATGCGCAGCAGCATCTCCGCAAAATCAGCGGCGTCCACACCGCCGGCACCCGCACGGATGGTCACCACGGCCTCGCGCTGATCGTACTCACCCGAGAGCAGCACCAGTACCTCAAGCTCTTCCAGCTTGGCGCGAATCTCACCGCACTCGCGTTCAGCATCAGCGAGCAGCTCGGCGGCGGTCTCCTCATCCTCCGCTTCGGCAAGCTCCACCATCACCTCAACATCGTCGATGCGAGAGGACAGCGAGCGCAGACGATTCAGCTCCGCCTGCTTATACGACAGTGCGCTCGTCACCTTCTGCGCGTTCTCCACGTCATCCCACAAATCGGGTGCGGCAGCCTGCGCAGACAGGTCCTCAATGGCGCGCTCAATCCCCTCGATGTCGCTCACTGCGGCAATCGAGGCAAAGATAGCGCGAAGCTCTTTAATCTCAGCAGAAAAGTCGAAGGATGCCATAGCTTTTAACACTATCGCGAAACGGCCAGAAAGTCCCGCCGTTACAGCCCGCAACAGCCCACAGCGCAGAAGGATGGGGCAGGTAGCGGGCAACGAAGACGTAAAAGAAGGCATAAAACGAGGGCGCATCCGCTAGCCGTTACACTACCTTGCGGATGCGCCCTCGCAGTCTAGGGGGCTCACAACACACCAATAAGCGAGTGAGCCAATATGCCCGTGCGCCGTTGATGGACGCACTAATCAGTGGACGGGCCCTGGCTCGTCTTCAAACGCGACGAACCGTGAGCGGTTACCTCAATACCATCAGGCACCAGAATCGACAGTAGCGGCGGACGAATACGAGCCGACAGGTACACGTGCACACTGTGGTCAGAGTCCACGGACACGTTCTCCAGACGCAACGCATGAAAATCCTGCCCCGGCTGAACCTCAGCCAGGTACGCGCTCGCGTACTCCCACGCCGCCGAACCGTTCGCCTCCTCCGGAGTGCGGATCGTGCGGGTAATCGAGTTCGCCTGAGCGTCCGCCACATCCTGCAGATGCTGAGTCTGCAGATACGCGCCGGTAATCGCCACCGTCACCGAACCGATGAGCAGAAGCAACGCCAGCATACCCACAATCAGCGGGGCAATACTGCCCTCTTCCGGGCCTGATGCGAACGGGTCAGCGGCGAGCGCCCGGCTCTGCGCACGGGCACGAACCTGTAGACGGGCACGACGGTATGCGTTAGCGTAGCGCTCCCGCACAGAGGAAAGCAGGCGAGCGGGCGAGAACAGATGAGCGGGCGAACCATTAGGAATCAGCATGACCAGACCCCCAACTCGTCGCATGAGAACTCACCGGAATCACGCCGCCACCCATAAACGAAGGCAGCAGCGGCAAACGCGCCTGAACCGTCACCGTGGCGTACGCCTTCGTACCCGAGACGCACTCCCCCGACGCACAGCTCAACGACACGCTCACATCGGAGGGCTCAACCCCGTAATCCGCGGCAGCATGCACCGCCAAACGCTGAGCCAAATCCGGGCCAACCGACGAATCCTGCGGCTGCTCCTGCACGTACAGCACCACCTGGGCGCTCGCCGCATGAGCTGCCATCACCGAAGACTGCAAGCTGAAAATCGTCAGAACGCCGTAGAGCACCGGGATGAGCAGAGTAATGCCCAACCCCAGGAACTCCACAATGGCGCTGCCCTCTTCAGAATTGTGCCGATTAGAGCGGCTCTTCAGGCGTTCCTTCACGCGCTGCCGAGGCGAAAAGCCACTAATCACCGGAACGATGCTCCGCATAAATCGCATGCCCCTTCACCTCAATAGAATCCGGAAAACCCCACGGACCCAGCACCGGCAACGGAGACTTCACCGTCACCTCCAAAGTGCGCACACCCGTGGAATCACTACTCTGACGGTACGAAATATTCTCAGCATACGAAGACGGAAGAACCCCCTCAATCAGCTGACGGGTACGCTCCATGCCTTCCTGCGGAGTGCGGTCACGCATCGTACCGTAACGTGCCCCAGCCGCCGCAGCATCCACCAACATGGTTCGTGCATACAGGGCGAAAGAAACCTGCAGAAGCGCCATGGTCAGCAACACCAACAGGGCACCGACCATGACGAATTCCGTGCTGGCGTCACCGCGTTCGCTATCCTCCACAGAATGTTCCGCAGAGGAGAGCTCAGCGGCAGTCAGCTCAGAAGCGATGCGGGACTTACGCATTACTGGTGAACCAGAGCAATCGCGTCGTTGAACATCTTGGTCAGAGCCGGCTGGGCAATCGCCAGGATAGCGGCAACCAGCACGGCGCTCATCATGGTGATCATGACCCAGCCGGGCACGTCGCCGCGTTCGGGGTCATCCTGCGTGTTCTTCAGGCGCAGCGCCAGCACGGATGCGACAGCCAGGGCGATCAGCACGGTGAGGGTGGTGCGGAAACGACGGAACATGATTTTCTCCTTCTATCAAAGGGTGTAGTGTGTGGTTGGTGCGGCACGCCAGGCAATCAGCCCAGCCCACCGCGGCGCGGCCGGTACGGTGTGCACCCGCCGCAAAATCTAAAAGTTCAAACGCATGAGCGACAAGCCCGGAAAGACCGCAAAAATTACGGTCAGCGGCAGGATGAAAAACACCACCGGGGCGAGCATCGCAATCTCCTTCTTACCGGCTGTTTCCATCAGCTCACGCTTAGCGTTATCGCGCACATCCTGAGCCTGCGCACGCAACACATCAGCAAGAGGGGTGCCGCGCTCAATCGCAACAGCAATACCCTCAACGAAGCGACTCAACGCCGGAACGCGAGTACGCTCCGCGAACTCCTGCAGCGCGCTCAGCAGCGAAACACCGGTGCGGGTCTGCGCCAAAATCTCAGAAAACTCACGAGCCAACTCGCCGCGAGAGGTCAAACAGATACGCTCCAAAGCCGCCAGCGCCGACTCGCCCGCCGTCACCGACAGAGCCATCATCTCCGCCAGCGCCGGGAACTCAGCAACCAACTGCTTCTCACGCTTAGTCACCGCCTCACCCAGCCACCAGTCACGCGCCAGAAAGCCGCTCAAACCGCTCACCAGCACCAGCACAAGAGCCACCAGGATGGAGAAACGCTCCTGCACCACGCCAATGACGGTCAAGGCACTCATGACGGTCACACCGGCAAGAGCCCACAGCAGCTGCTCAGCACGAAACGCGCTCACACTCTGCGAAGAGCCAGCACGACGCAGACGCTCCTGCACCGAACTATCACTCAGCGACGAGCCGCTCAACGACGAAGACAGCGAACGCAGAAGCGGCGCGCAGAACGCCGAAATCGCCTCCAGCAGGCTCGGCTCACGGCGCTCCTGCTCCTTCAACAGCGACTCGCGCAGAGTCTCACCGCGCAGCTGCGACGCCACACGATCAGAAAACGAAATACTGCGAGTATTCAGCACCGACGAAAGAATCAGACCCACGCCAGTCGCCAACAGCAGACCAAAAATCAGAGGCAGGTTCACCCGAAAACCCTCCGTTCACGCGGCAACTCACCAATACGCAGCATCAGACGGTACGCCGCCAAAGAAATAGCGGCACCGGCAATCATCAGCATCGCGCCGGCAAACGAGTTATAAACCATGCGCGCGGCAGGCTGAGTCGCCATCAGACACAGCACGAACCAGGGCGCCACACAGGAGAGGCGAGCCGCATTTACGGTCCACGACTGACGCGCCAGAAGCTCCGAACGGGTACGCGCGTTCTCACGCAGAAAATCGCTCAGCGTGCCCAGCAGCTTACCCAGGTCCGAACCACCCACCTCGCGGGCAATCTTCAACGCCTCAATAATGGTGTCCGCCACCGGATCAGAGAGGTACTCCTTCAAACGGTTCAGCGACGGCACGAACTCACCCGACGCACGGTAATCACGCGAGAAATGGGCGAAGGCCCCGCGAAGCTCCTCTGGGCCGCGGTAGGAGAGCTGAATCAGTGCCTCCGGCAAGGACAGACCCGCACGAATCGCCGAACGCAGGTGGTCCACCGCATCCGGCCACAACTGCCAAATACGGGCATCCGCCGCGCGGGCACGATGATTCACAATCACACGAGGCGCCGCGAAACCACCAATCAGGCCCAGCAGACCTAGCGGCAAAAGCTGAGTAAGCATCAGCAGCAGAACCGACGCGCTCACGCCGCTGGCGACGCTCACCCACATGAACGTGCGAGGAGTCAGCGAATGCATACCCGCCTTACGCAACGCCACAACCAGCGCCGGGTCGTTACTCGGCTTCAGCGGCTTGCCGTTATCAGGAAAACAGGAAAGATAAATCAGGCAGACGCCCAACCCTAAAATCAGGCTGAGGAAAAGCGGCATCACTGCCCCGCTTTCGCGAGGGCCAGCACCTGTTCGGGACGATGTCCCGCACGTACCCAGCGTTCGGCGTTCGGCAGTTCCAGGGCCACGCAGACCATGCGCCCATCACGTCGCACAAATAGCGGCGACATCTCAATCACGCCGTCCTCAACGCGGCCGCCCAGCATGCTAATCTCCTCGACCCGGCGCTGCCCGCGGGTATCGCGGCCGCAGTGAACCACGATGTCAAAGCAGGACGCCACGGTGGGCACCACGAATGAGGAGGAGATATTCTCGCCCGCCAGCAGCGGTAGGGTGCAAATCTTTGTCACGGCGTCGCGTGCAGAGTTAGCGTGAATCGTGCACATGCCGGGCAGACCCGCGTTGAGCGCAATCAGCATATCCAGAGATTCTGCCTCGCGTACCTCGCCAATGAGGATGCGGTCCGGGCGCATACGCAGGGCTTCCTTGACCAGGCGGCGCAGCTCAATCGCGCCGGTACCCTCAAGGTTCGGCTGGCGGCATTGCATGCCCACCACGTCTCGTAGCGGCACGGATAGCTCAAAAATTTCTTCGCAGGTGACCACGCGTTCCCGCGGCGGAATCGAGGCAGAGAGGCAATTGAGCATTGTGGTCTTGCCCGACTGGGTTGCACCCGAGACGAGGATATTCATGCCGCTCTCCACCGCAGCGTGTAGTAGTAAGGCAGCACCGGCGCTCAGGGAGTTCATGCGGACCAGATCGGGCAGGCGGCGGGCCCGCACTACAAACTTACGGATGTTGATGCTCGTGTGCCTGCGGGTGATATCCGGGATTACCGCGTGCAGTCGGGAGCCGTCCGGCAGGGAGGCATCCACGAAGGGAGAGGAAAGGTCCAGGCGACGGCCCGAAGGCTTGAGCATGCGCTCCAGCAGGCTGTTGATGGCCCGGGGGCTCAGATGCAGGCCGGTGAGCTCGCTTTCGCCGTTGCGCGCGATGAAGATTTCATCGGGCGAGTTAATCCAGATCTCCTCAACGCTCTCATCATCGAGGAAGGGCTGGATGACCCCGAAACCGCAGATTTCATCGTGGAGCCGCTGGATGACGACGCTCCGCTCCCCCACATCGGGCAGGGAGACGCGGGTGCGCTTCTGCTCATATTCGTCCAAACATTCACCGATGAGCGCGCGTACGGCATCCCGGTCCTCTCGAGGGTCCAGGTTGCGACGGCGCATGGCCTCGCGAATGTTCTCCTCAAGTAGAGCCAGGTGTTCCATTTTGGTATTCGGAACGGTGTTCTCCATTGAAATAATCCGATGCTGCGGTGTGTGGTGGCGTTACATGCAACTTTGCGACTGTAACCTATTACTTCCATCATCCTAGCCACAGGGCATCAAATTTATCAAAACTATATATTTCGCTACTTAATATTTACAGGTGTAGTTTTTCGATATTTTCTATCGTGATATGCGCCATTTCTACGCGGGGAATACCCGAATCAGTACAAACGCCCTAGTCAATCGCCGCAAGTATTCTTCTCCGCCCTTGGGAGGTAGCTTGCAGTATCTAGCGCCCAGCCCATCTTCCTACCGCGAATACGTGCGTAACATTTGGTGCTTTATCCACACCGCGGATTTGGCCAGGACCATCCGCGCTGTCCCTCACGAGCCGATAACCCCGCAACGAAAGAGCGCAGTGACAGGGCACGGCAAAGGGGCGTGCACTCCCCTCACGGGAATACACGCCCCTTCACCATGACGCTTAGCGTTTAGTCACCGCCGCGAATTACCTTCACGGCCTCCTTAATCGGGCCGTCGAATCGAAGGTTACCGTGTTCCAGCACGACGCCGCGATCACAAATCTTCGACACCAGATCCAGGTCGTGGCTCACCACGACCAGGGTCTTGCCAGCCGAGCACAGCTCCTGAATCTTCGCGATGCACTTCTTCTGGAAGGGCTCGTCGCCCACCGCCAGAATCTCATCCACCAGGAAGATATCCGGGCTTGTGTGCACGGCAACCGAGAAAGCCAGGCGCAGGTACATACCCGACGAGTAGAACTTCACCTCGGTATCGATGAATTCGTGAATCTCAGCAAAATCCACAATCGAATCGAAGGAAGCCTCAATCTCTTCCTTGGACATACCCAAGATCGCGCCGTTCAGGTACACGTTATCGCGTCCGGTCAGGTCGGGGTGGAAACCAGCGCCCACCTCAATCAGACCCGCGATATTGCCACGAGTCAGAACCTCGCCGCCGTCGGCACGCATCACGCCCGAAATCATCTTTAGCAGCGTGGACTTACCCGAGCCGTTCAGGCCCAGAAGAGCCACACGCTCACCCTGACGAATATCCAGGCTCACGCCGTTGAGCGCATTGAACTTCTCCGAAAGGTCACCCTTGCGGCCCTTAATAAGCCAGACAAAGGCTTCCTTCATCGAACGCGTGTGACGCAGCACGAAACGCTTGACCAGGTTATTCACCCGAATCACCACGGGGGCGTCCGGGCTCACCGGTGGAAACTCCAACTTCTTAATATCCACAAGATCAGAGCTCCTGGGCGAAGTTGCCCTCAAACTTACGGAAGAGCAAATCGCCAATCAGAACGGTCAGCAGGGAGATGCCGATAGCAATCGGGGTCCAGAAGCTGAAGAGATGCGGAATCACCTGAGAAGACGGCAGGGCCAGCTCCTCCACGCGCAACGTCGGACGCCAGAAACCGTAGTGGAACAGTTCCACGGCAACCGTCAACGGGTTAAGCATGAACACGTTGAACACCCAGGGGTACAGGGTGTCACGCACCATGGTCCAGGAGTACAGCACCGGCGAAAACCAGGTGGCAACCATCAGCAGCATGTCCACGACGTTCTCCGAATCTCGGAAGAACACGTTCGCCACGCCGAAAATCAGGCCCAGGCCGTAGGACAGCAGCATCACGATTACCATACCCGCCAGAATCGACTCCAGCGCCAAAAGGCTCGGGGACCAACCCACCAGGATGCAGGCCAACAGCATCACCACAATCTGGGGCACGAAGTGCACCAGAGCCACAAACACCGTCGACAGCGAGAATAGCTCGCGCGGCAGGTAAATCTTGCGAATCAGCGCGCTATTGACCACCATGGCGCGGGCACCGTTGCCGAACCCCTCCGAGAAGAAGTTGATGGCAATCATGCCCGAGAACAGGTACACCGCGTAGTTGTGCATACCGCGTTCCAGGCCCAGGAACATACCCATGGCAATGTAGAACACCAGGAACTGCACGCCCGGCTTGATGTACGACCACAGAATACCCAGCACCGAGCCGCGGTAACGCACCTGGATTTCCTTATCGACCAGCAGTCGAAGCAGATAGCGGTTCTTCACCGCATCCAGGATGCCGCGCCCGCGGCCGGGCGCCTTCAGGGGCAGAGAACTCAGATCGCTCATCGGGTCAGCTCAGAATCCGTATGCTCGGCAAAGGTCTTGGCCCACGCATCGTAGGAGGCAACCTCTGCGGCCTTCGAACGGTACAGGTCGCGCAGCTTCTCCCAGCCGGTCACCAGCTGAGCGTGCAGCTTCGCGGCGTGAATCAGCTTCGACTTGAGCTGCTCGGGGTCGCGACGGTACCAGAAGAGACCGGTACCCTCAGCGTTCGTGGCCAGAGCCGAGTCGAACTTCGACAGGGTCCACCAGTTGGTTTCGCCGTAGTTCAGCTGAATCTGCGGGTGCGCCTTCGCTTCTTCGCTCACGGGCTTGAAGAGCTGGCGACCCACGGTCTTCGCGGTCCACGAAGCAAGCTTCTTGTAGCCGGGGGATGCGAAGGAACGGCGGCCGCGGAACGGCGGCTTCTTCGACTGGATAGCCGGGAAGTCGTCCACGTTCGGCTTCACCTGCGACTCCGGGTACTCCTTAGCCATCGCGCGAATCACCGGCAGACGCTTCGAGAGCGAGGGGTGCAAGTGATCGGGGCCCGACAGCAGGTCCTCGAGAGCCAGCAGACGGCCGGCCTCGGTGTAGTACTGCATCGACAGGGTGTGCTTGACGTCAAGGAACAGCGAATCCAGCAGCACGCGGCCACCCTTGTCGAAGGGAGAGTGCAACAGGGCCGTGATGAGACGGTTACGCTCGTGGTAGTAAGCCTGCCAGCCGACGGAGTCGTCCTTATCGGTCCAGGACACATGCCACACGCCGGCGCCAGGGAAGGACACGGTCGCGAAGCCCGCGGCCTTAGCGCGCAGGCCGTACTCGGCGTCGTCCCACTTCAGGAACAGCGGCAGGGACAGGCCGATCTCCTTGATGACCGCGGTCGGGATGAGGCACATCCACCAGCCGTTGTAGTCCACATCCACGCGGCGGTGTAGCCACGGGGTGTTACGCAGGTTGTGGTGGCCCAGGTTGTGGCCCATCGCCATGT
>ERZ773051.1658-NODE-1658-length-11905-cov-30.941688_pt1 | contig 11905 bp, 8 predicted proteins | sample MGYA00580631_ERZ773051 | MGnify/ENA primary metagenome ERZ773051 (study PRJEB29015, sample SAMEA2738137) | human oral metagenome | biome: human oral; feature: human-associated habitat; material: saliva | place: China | collected 2204 ...
TAATTCTTTGCAGTACTTCGTTCACTTGATATGTCATTGCTAATTGTTTCACGGCAGCAAAGGTAAGGCTTTCTTTTAATTCAGCCAAATAATCTTAATAGAAATCTTTGTTTCGTCTTAAATTACTATGCAAAAAGAGGATGTATGACACATCCTCTATACAGTTCAGGCAGGTTTTACTGATTATCTAGTAAAGGCTCAGCTTAACCTCTAATCATTGTAATTATCATCTTGAAACGCTCTGCTGCATTTACTGAATGATGGGCACCGCTAGGGATGATGAAGCTTTCACCTGCACTAATAACGTGCTTTGTACCTTCGACGGTTAGCTCCATCTTACCCTCAATCACCTGTATGAGAGCATCAAAAGGAGTGGAGTGTTCTGATAAACTTTGTCCTGCATCGAAGCTGAAGAGTGTCACACTTCCCGCGTTGCTATGTACCAATTCCTTACTTACTACACCACCATCAGCGTAATCAATTACCTTGTTTGCTGAAAAGATAGTACCTTTCTCTAGTTTTGCCATATCTTTATAATTAAATTGTTTATAACTGTTTACTATCTCCTAACAAGCAATTAGAATGCCATAGAAAGCCTTGGTAACAAATGTTACTCGTTCTCTTTATGCTGTGTTGCAGCTATGTTTCGTTTTAAACCTTCGAACTTTACACGCTTAACAGCAGATCCTTTAAATAATCGTCGATAATCTTCAATAGAGAGATTGTGCCATGCTTCCCTACTCATTGAGAGTAGTTCGGCCTTCGGTTGTAGGCTTGGTTCGGTGTTAGGAGTGGCAAAACGATTCCAAGGACAGGCTGTTTGGCATCTGTCGCAACCATAGATCGTATCGCCCATAGCTGCCTTTGCTTCCTCTGACAAATCCCCTCTATTCTCAATCAGTTGGTACGATAAGCATCGATCAGCATGAAAGTCTTCATTCGGGATGATGGCTTTTGTAGGGCAAGCATCTATACATCTATGACAGTTACCGCACCTACTCTCCATAGGTTCGTCATATTTATCAACGTCGAAAGGAAGAAATATCTCCCCGAGAAAGAACATCGAACCAGCATGAGGAATGATGAGTTGATGATTTCGCCCAACCCATCCTAAGCCTGCTTTCTGTGCCCAATAACGTTCAAGAACAGGTGCTGTATCACAGAAACAACGTATCTCTAATTCCTCCTCTTGCCCTTCCTTTCTTGCTTGAAAAGCATTAAGATAAGGTTTTGATTCCCTTATTTTATTAGCCAACTCCCGCATCTTTGCCTTCATCAAATCGTGATAATCCTGTCCAAGAGCGTATGCTGCAAACTGATATTCACCTTTAGGTAGTTGTTGAGAAGGGGCATAATTGAGGGCAAGAGATACTATACTTCGCACACCAGGAACCAGTTTACGAGGATCGAGACGCTTCTCTAAATAATTCGACATATATGCCATGGTTGCTTCCTCACCATTCTCTAACCATTTCCGATACCCTTTTGCAACCTCTTCATCAACAGGTTCGGCTTTAGCAATCCCACAAGTGAAGAATCCGATGCGCTTTGCTTCTTCCTTTATCCATGTTGTGTTGATACTAATCATCTTGTTTCTTCTGGATTATCGGGGAATGTCTTAAACTCATATCCCTGTTCTTTGAGCCATTGAAGTGACTCTGGAAGTGCAGTACGGAGCTTGTCTATACTCTTTAAAGAGTCGTGAAAGGTGATGATAGAACCATTTCTTGCATATCGTTTTACATTCTCCACCACGTCTTTTGCAGTCAATAACTTAGAATAATCACGTGTGACAAGATCCCACATTACAACCCTGTAATTCTGTTTCACCCACCAGTAAACAGTGTGTCGAAGCCATCCGTGAGGTGGACGGAAGTAGGGGGTATTAAGTAAGTTATCAGCTTTTGTGACATCAACAGCGTAAGTTAACGTCCAATGTCTAAATGATCCGAGGTGATGATAGGTGTGATTTCCCACTTTATGTCCCCTCCTTATCACCTCTTTATATAGGTCTGGATGTTTCCTTACATTATCTCCCACCATAAAAAACATAGCCTTCGCACCGAATTCATCCAACACATCAAGGATGAAAGGAGTGGCTTCGGGGATAGGACCATCATCAAAGGTAAGGTATACAGAATGGTCATTCTTATCCATGCGCCATAATGCGTGAGGATAAAAGAGGCGTAGCCATCGTGCTGGTTGTTCTATTAACATTGATACTTATAGCTGATTTTAAGAAGTGATGAAGTATGATATAAGAAGAAACTGGAGTGTAGTCATCCATATAAGGTAGACTACGCTCCAGTTTTATTTATTCCATCTTTATTAAGAAATAGTTTCTTTTAAAGTTGGATTATTCACCCTGTTGCCATGTACCTCCTAGACTTGCAAATCTGTTCATCAGCCCGTTCAACTGTTGAGCATGCTTGTTAGCCCATGCCCTGTCAGTATGATCATTAGCATTAACAAGGTTCATCATAATCTGGAAGTGCATCTTGCATGAACTTTGCGACATATCAAAGTAACGTGAAGGAAGTGACATGTAGTAATTAGCATACTGCATTGAAATCTTCCAAAGAGCGTCATATAACTGACGAGCCTTTGCCTTTTGTCCCAATAATGTATAAGCCTCTGCCATATCACCAGAGCCACTCATGTAACTTATTGGTACATTATAATAAGGTATCTCTTTCTCTGCCTTCTGTAGAACTTTCAGTGCTTTCGCCTTCTCACCCTTAGCAATAAGGTGGAGCGCAAGGTCTGCCATCTCACGACGATGCGTATAACACATACGTGCAACAGTCTCGTCAATGTAGAGACCAGGCTTATTGAGACCTCCCCACTTGAATCGATTCATCACGACATTATAGGTCTTTTCTGTATCGAAATTACGTAGATTGATTCCCAATGGATTGTTTCCACCTTGTGTCGTATTGAATGGTGTGATACGATTTACTAATCCCTCTTGAATGAAGTTATCACCGAGATTCATGAAGTTCTCACTTCCTACAGTAACAGCTACATAGAGTGGACGAGTCCAGTTACAATTAGCAATCATCTCAAGCATCATCAAATCATTCTTATATAATGCCTGCTTACCTGCTAAAGAGATTACCATACGATCAGGAATAGAGTCACCTGGACGCATCATACCACTTCTTTTCACAGCTTCCTTATCGATAGTCATGTAGATGGTATCGGTTGGAATGAGGTGAGTCTCAGCGTTCTTAGAACGTACCCAGTACTTCAATATATTCTTTAACTCGAATGGTTCCTCGCCAAACTGAGCCTTTGCTGCAGCGGGATTCTGCTTATAGAAGTCCAAAACCTGCTGTTTGTACTCTGGTTGAATAGGTATAATCTCATTCGTACCACTTACATAATCAAGTCGTGGCCACGATATTGGTACACTCGGAGAGTTGTAAGCAGGGCGGCGCATCTGGTCTATATACCAGTCAGTTTGTAGGTAAGAAAGGTTACAAACACGTGTGTCTGTCCTTACACCTTCAACCTCTTGATTGTACCAAAGTGGGAAGGTATCATTGTCACCATTAGTGAAGATGATAGGAGCTCCCTTATCTTGAAGTGACATCAAATAGTTCTGTCCGAAGTCACGACATGTATAACGACCAGAACGATCATGGTCATCCCAAGTCTGTGAAGCCATCTGAATTGGCACGAGCAAACAAACGAGTGAAATCACAGATGCCGATAGCACTGGTGCAATCTTCAGTTTTCTTGCCCAATCATAGAGTGCCAAAACACCTAAACCACACCATATTGCGTAAGCATAGAATGATCCCGCATACGAATAGTCACGCTCACGTGGCTGGCTAGGAGTCTGATTCAAATAGATGATAATAGCTAAACCTGTCATAAAGAACAGGAAGAATACCACCCAGAACTGCTGTATACCACGCTTGCCACGCCATGCTTGCCAGAACAAACCAAGTAGTCCGAGCAATAATGGAAGACAATAGAATACATTGTGACCTTTGTTTGCTTTCAACTCATCGGGCAGTTTACTCTGGTCCCCATAGAGTGCATTATCAATGAACGATATACCTGTTATCCAGTTACCATGCTCTGGTTCACCATTGCCTTGTAGGTCGTTTTGACGTCCAGCAAAGTTCCACATGAAGTAACGCCAGTACATGAAGTTACATTGATAAGAGAAGAAGAACCTTAGATTCTCCCATTGTGTAGGTATTTTCACACCATCAACAGTATGCCCCGTAACGCCTCCCATCCATTGTTCATATTGTGCAGCATGAGCGTCATCCCACATTCGTGGGAAGAACATGTTCTGTTGGAACACCTGCGTAGCCTTGTTTCTAACGAGGAAGTAAGAGTCTTTCTCATCCTTAGAAGCCTTCTCTTTACGCTCATAGACAGGCGCTCCCTCCTTAAATTTATAGTGCATTCCATCCTCTGCCACTGCTGGTTGACTCGTATAAGCCTGACCATAGAGTAGAGGGTGATCACCATACTGGTCACGGCTCAGATAACTACCTAGTGTGAAGATATCCTCTGGTGAGTTCTGATCCATTGGAGGGTTAGCTGTAGAGCGAATAACTATTACAGCATAAGATGAATAACCGATTATCAACATCAGCATACATAGTAAGGCTGTGTTCTTTAGACGGGCAGTCACCAACATTACTGATTGCCTCTTACCATCCTTATTAACGGGTCGACGCCAACGCAAAAGGAAGTAAACAACAGCTAAAACTATAATACCAATGATGAAAGCACTCCAACCATAACCATAGAAAGGAATACCAATTAAGGCGAAAGCCAATAGGAATGCTATGTTCTGACGAGCCTGACTCTTATCTTGATAAGTTTCATAGATACCCCATGCAAAGGCGGAAACAAGCAGTACTATATATATAATGGTACCCGTGTTGAAAGGCATGCCTAGGGTGTTAGTAAAGAACAATTCGAACCATCCACCTACGGTGATAATACCAGGAACAACGCCATAGAGAACGGCAGCAACCAATATTACCGAGATGAGCAGAGCGAATAACGACCCCTTAAGATTAGCCTCTGGCACCTTTTTATAATAGTAAATCAGAACGACGGCAGGGATACAGAGGAGGTTCAATAGGTGTACACCGATTGAAAGACCAATCATATAGAAGATCAATACCAACCATCTGTCGGAATGTGGTTTGTCTGCAACATCTTCCCACTTGAGTATCAACCAGAACACAACAGCAGTAAAGGCTGATGAGTAAGCATACACTTCGCCCTCGACAGCAGAGAACCAGAACGTATCGCTGAAGGTGTAGATCAATGCACCGACAAGGCCTGCACCCTCGATAGCAATAGTCTTTGCAAGTGACGGAGCATCGCCATCACGAACGATAAGACGGCGTGAAAGATGGGTAATAGTCCAAAACAAGAACATGATACAAGTAGCCGACAACAATGCACTCATCGTGTTGACCATCTTTGCAACTTGTGTTGGATCACTCGCAAAGTGTGAGAATAAATTAGCAGTAAGCATGAAGAATGGTGCCCCAGGAGGGTGACCAATCTCTAACTTATAGCCTGTTGTAATGAATTCCGGACAGTCCCAAAAGCTGGCTGTCGGCTCAATTGTGGAGCAATAGACGAATGCGGCAACTAAGAAAGCCACCCATCCAACGATGTTGTCCACCAGTCTGAATTGTTTCATTTGTGCGATTAGTATTTACAATCTGCCACTTATCAGCATGGGAGAAGGGCAGAAAATGTTTATTTCGAAATAATCTGTGCAAAGGTAGTAATTATATATTAAGTATCAGTAAAAGATGGTTTGAAAATATATTAAAATGCTCTGTTTTAAGATGAGTTTCGTGTAGGTAGTATTAACTTCTTGCTGTTTTAGGTGTGTGTTGGGGCATAAAAATCAATCACAAATACATGAATTTAGTTTTAATTTGCTCTCCTTTTACTTTTAACATTTGCCTTAATATGTTGATTTCTTGTGTCTTGTAAAGCGTAAATAGGCGGCAGAAATGATAGTCTAAATATCTTTCTCGCTTTAATTCCATGGTGTAGTCCTTTTGTTTCTCACCTTTTCTGTCCTGATTAAGATAAATGTGAGAGTTCATAGATAGCTATAGATGATAGGCGATCTTTGATAATGGCAAGAGAAGTGTATACGAGTATAATTCTATGGGAGATGGCTCCTTAAATTACTCTTTGTTTATAAACACTAAAACAAAAGACGCCTTTTTCAACTTGAAAACATGCTCTTTTCAGGTTGAAAAGGTGCCTTCTTTGCATGAAAGAAAGCCTCTCTAACACTGCGTCAAGTTGCATCTCCTTCTCTTGGAGGGGGTTGGGGCGGTTCTGCCACTCCAATCTTTCGGTTAGAGTTATCGGCTAAGACATCATTAACAATGTTGTTGATTTGCTCCTTTAATTCGTTGATAAACTGCGCAGCATCATATTTTTTTGCCTCAATATCACGCAATTTTTTCTCCCAAATACCTGTCAATTCAGCTGATGTCAGGAGCTTTTCATGAATTGTGTTGATGAGTGCAATCCCCGTTTGAGTAGCCTCAATGTTCTTGCGTTTACGCTGAATATAATGTCTTCGAAATAGCGTCTCTATGATTCCTGCACGTGAAGAAGGTCGCCCTATACCATTTTCTTTCATGGCAGCACGCAATGTATCATCCTCAACTAACTTACCAGCTGTTTCCATGGCACGCAATAATGATGCTTCCGTGTAGTGCTTCGGTGGTGTTGTTTGTTTCTCAGTAAGGGTTGGTGTGTGTGTGCCTGATTCCCCTTTAACAAATGCTGGAAGATAAGAACTAGCCTCTTGATTATCCTTGCCCAGTGCCTCTTGCTGTTCTGTTTCTCCTCCTTTGAGGGTGAACTGTGTGTTGGATACTTCCATCACTACACGCCATCCTTTATCTAGTATCTCCTTTCCTGAAACCTTAAATTCAATCTTATCCACTTCACCCAACACCGTTGTCGTAGCAAATTTACAATCAGGATAGAAGGCTGCGATGAATCTTCTCGCAATGAGATCATACACATTTCGTTCAACATCTGTCAGTCCCTGTGGAGGAATACCTGTTGGGATGATGGCGTGGTGATCAGTTACCTTTGAAGAATCAAACACACGTTTCGACTTCGGAAGTGGTTTCCCTCCTAATGTCTTAACCAACTCGGCATAAGGTCGCTTGCCTGCAAACGTTGTTTGGAAAAGTCCATTCATGGTTTGCGGACACTTTGGATAGATGTCATCCGATAGATATTGGGTATCAACGCGAGGGTAAGTTGTGAGCTTTCTTTCATATAAACTCTGGATTGTGTTCAGCGTCATTTCAGCCGAATAACCATATTTTCGGTTACAATCCACCTGCAATGACGTGAGATCATAGAGTTGTTTGGGTTGTTCTGTACCCTTCTTTTTAGTGACATTGGTGATAGTAAAAGGTTTTCCTTCAATGGTTGAGAAAGCCTTTTCTCCCTCTTCTTTAGATGTAAACTTCCCCTTTGTAGCCGTAAATTGTGTGTCTCGATAGATGGTTGCGAGTACCCAATAAGGCTCAGGCTTGAAGTTGTCGATCTCTTCCTGGCGTTTCACGATGAGTGCAAGGGTAGGAGTTTGCACTCTTCCGATGGATAGTATTTGTCCTTTCCCGTATGAATTCCTGCCATACTTGAGTGTATAAAGGCGTGTAGCATTCATTCCCAAGAGCCAATCACCAATCGCTCTTGAAAGTCCAGCAAGGTAGAGTGGCTTGTATTGAGCCTCATCTCTTAGATTAGCAAAGCCTTCTCGGATAGCTTCATCGGTCATGGAGGATATCCAAAGACGCCTAACAGGGCATTTTGCACCAGCCTTCTGCATGACCCAACGCTGTATCAATTCACCTTCCTGACCAGCATCACCACAATTAATAATCTCATCTGCAGCTTGAAATAGTTTCTTGATGATGTCGAATTGGCGTTTAATACCTTCGTCTTCTATTAGTTTGATACCAAAGCGAGAAGGTATCATTGGTAACGAACCAAGACTCCAGTGTTTCCAGTTGAGGGTATAATCGCGCGGTTCTTTTAGCTCACAAAGGTGGCCAAAAGTCCATGTTACTTGATATCCATTCCCCTCCATATATCCTGTGTGCGCACTATTTGCGCCAAGGATACGGGCAATATCTTTTGCAACACTAGGTTTCTCTGCTATGCAAACTTTCATGTATTCTTTTTTACTCTACGCTTCTTAAACCTCTCTTTCACCCCTGCAAAGTTATGAAAAATATTCTACAGGAGAATTAAACTAGTATCTTTAGCTATGTTTTTTTGCGTTTTTCTTTTCCTATCTAAGTTATTTTATCTAAATTTGTAGCATAGAAACGAACAAGAGAAGATAAATTTATGAGAGTTGGACTCTTTATTCCATGTTACGTCGATGCACTCTATCCACATGTTGGCGTAGCAACTTATAAGCTTTTGCGAAAGCTTCACTTAGATGTAGTCTATCCCGAACGGCAGACTTGTTGTGGGCAACCTATGGCAAATGGTGGCTTTCAGCGTATGTCAGGTCACCTTGCTGAGCGGTTTGAGGATAGGTTTAAAGACTTTGATTATGTGGTAACGCCGAGCGTGTCTTGTGCTGCTTTCGTGCGTGTAAATTACCCACAAATACTTGACCATGAGTGTCAGACCCCTAAAAAGACAATGGAACTTGTAGAGTTCCTGCATGATGTTTTGAAGGTGAAGGAACTCCCGGGGAGTTTTCCTCATGTTGTTTCAGTACATAACTCCTGTCATGGTGTGCGGGAGTTAGGATTGAGTGCACCTTCAGAAATACAAGAGAAGCCTTTCAATAAGATAATTGATTTATTGAGACTCAAGGAAGGTATCACCATAAAAGAGCCTGATCGCAAAGATGAATGTTGTGGCTTTGGTGGTATGTTTGCAATAGAAGAGCCACGTGTCAGTGCTGCTATGGGTAATGACAAGGTGAAACGTCACATGGAAACAGGGGCTGAATTTATCACAGGCTCTGATAGTTCCTGTTTGATGCACATGCAAGGGGTGGCTGCAAAGAATCATTATCCTATTAAGTTTATGCACGTAGCTGAGATTTTAGCTGCTGGTTTTTGATATATATAAATAAGGTTATATAAGGGTAACTAAGTTATGACAACATACCATTCAAAGAGAGCTAAAGAGTTTCTGAAAGACCCTAAGAAGGTTGAGCAACACGATCGTACGTTTTGGTCGGTGCGTCAGAAGCGAGATGCCGCAGCTGCTGCATTACCCGAATGGGAGGACTTACGCGAACATGCTAGTCGTATTAAAGAACACACGGCAAGCCATTTAGCCGACTACCTAGAGCAATTCTCTAATAGTCTAGAGCGTAATGGCGTTATCGTTCACTTTGCGAAAGATGCACAAGAGTTTAATGAGATGGTTTATGAGATACTTAAGTCTCATAAAGTTAAGAAGCTCGTTAAATCGAAATCAATGCTTACCGAGGAATGTGAGATGAACCCTTATCTCATAGAAAGAGGTATCAATGTGGTTGAATCAGACCTTGGTGAGCGTATTCTTCAACTAATGCATTTAAAGCCAGCACACATCGTTATGCCTGCAATTCACTTGACACGTGATGAGGTGGGGGAGATGTTTGAGGAAAAAGGAATATCTCATGAAAAGGGAAACCATGATCCCGCTTATCTTACACGATGCGCACGTGAAGATCTCCGAGAGGACTTTATGGATGCTGATGCAGGTTTGATAGGTTGTAACTTTGGTGTTGCTTCAACAGGAGATTGTGTTGTCTGCACCAATGAGGGTAATGCTGATATGTCAACATCGGTGCCTAAATTGCATATTGTAGCCATGGGTATTGAGAAAGTCATCCCTGATTATGATGCTTTAGCAGTATTTCAACGACTATTAGCTCGTAGTGGTACTGGTCAGCCATCTACGGCTTTTACTTCTCAATTTCGTAAGCCTCGTCCAGGTGGAGAGATGCATGTTATCTTGGTAGATAATGGGCGTAGTGACATTGTTTCCAATAATGAACACTGGGAGACGTTGAAGTGTATTCGTTGTGGTGCATGTATGAACACCTGTCCTGTCTATCGTCGTTCGGGGGGGTATTCATATAGTTATTTTATTCCTGGACCTATTGGTGTCAACCTCGGTATGCTGAAGAGTCCAAAGAAACACAGCGGTAACGTGTCAGCATGTTCATTGTGTTTGAGTTGTGATTGTGTGTGCCCGGCGAAGGTTTCTCCAGGTAGTCAGATTTATCGTTGGCGCCAGAGTCTAGAGAAATATGGTACAGAGAATAAGGAAAAGAAGGTGATGGCAGAGGGAATGAAGGCTGTTTATGAGAATTATCATGTCTATGATGCCTTATTGCGTAATTCGTCAGTTGCCAATCACATACCTAAGTCGTTGATGGATATAAAACTGAATCCTTGGAGCATTGGACATACTATGCCACAATTTGCCAAGAAACCTTTCCACGTTATCTTTAAGCAAGCAATGAAGGAATTGAAGCATGAATAAGGAAGAACTATTAAGCAAACTGCGTCGTAATACCATACATCAGTTTGATATGCCAGAAACCCCTGTTGAAGGAATTAAGTATCAAGATGTTGTACAGCAATTTATTGATATGAGTCGTAATGTGGGGAGTGAAGTCATCGAGGCAAAGGCTGATGATGATATTAACGAACTCATCCGTAAGGCTTATCCAGTAGCAGAGGTGTTAGCATCAAATGTAGATGGAGTAAAGGCTGATATTAATCCCGATATAGTTTCTGAGGCACAAGACCTCAATGGAACAGATGTCGGTATTATTGAAGGTGATATTGCCGTGGCAGAGAATGGGTGTGTATGGGTTCCTCAAACTATGAAGGAGAGAGTTGTTTGCTTCATCTCCGAGAACCTTGTAATACTTGTTCATCGTAATAAAATCGTTAACAATATGCACGAAGCCTATAAGAAGATACACATGACCGACTATGGTTATGGATGCTTTATATCAGGGCCGAGTAAGACAGCAGATATAGAACAAGCACTCGTTATGGGTGCTCAGGCAGCAAGAGGTGTTACTGTCATAATTATAGATTAAACGTTAATTATGTCAAAAACATAAATATAAAAGGTTGGTGCAATACGTTTCCAACTTTTTTTATTAACTTTGCATTCCGTAGAGAAGGATATAAAATATAACAGTTTTAATAAACAAAATAAGTTATGAAGATTGAAAAAGTACATGCTCGCGAGATTCTTGATTCACGTGGCAATCCTACAGTTGAGGTTGAGGTAACCCTCGAAAATGGTGTAATGGGTCGTGCAAGTGTTCCATCTGGTGCTTCTACTGGTGAGAACGAGGCTCTTGAACTCCGTGATGGCGATAAGAATCGTTTCTTGGGTAAGGGCGTCCTCAAGGCTGTTGAAAACGTAAACAACCTTATTGCTCCAGCATTGAAAGGTGATTGCGTACTCAATCAGCGTGCTATTGACTACAAGATGCTCGAACTCGACGGTACTCCAACTAAGAGCAAGCTCGGTGCTAATGCTATCCTTGGTGTTTCTTTGGCAGTCGCTCAGACAGCTGCTAAGGCATTGAACATCCCATTGTATCGTTACATTGGTGGTGCTAATACTTATGTATTGCCAGTACCTATGATGAATATCATCAATGGTGGTGCTCACTCTGATGCACCTATCGCTTTCCAGGAGTTCATGATTCGTCCTGTTGGTGCTCCTACAGAGAAAGAAGGTATCCGTATGGGTGCTGAGGTATTCCACGCACTTGCTAAGTTGTTGAAGAAGCGTGGTCTCTCTACTGCTGTAGGTGATGAAGGTGGTTTCGCTCCTAAGTTCGATGGTATCGAGGATGCACTCGATTCAATCATTC
>ERZ773051.1659-NODE-1659-length-11901-cov-10.250211_pt1 | contig 11901 bp, 17 predicted proteins | sample MGYA00580631_ERZ773051 | MGnify/ENA primary metagenome ERZ773051 (study PRJEB29015, sample SAMEA2738137) | human oral metagenome | biome: human oral; feature: human-associated habitat; material: saliva | place: China | collected 2204 ...
GAGATACAGCCGAGCTGGCCTTGGATGAGCTCATGGATTTCTTAGCAGACGAAGAGGCAGAGAGCTTTGAGATCATCTGGAACCAAGAAGTCTTTGAAGAAGGAAAAGTTGGCTTAGAAGAGAGCACTTTTTACCCTTATCCGAGATATTAGGAATAGTGGGAGAGTTTATGAAAAAAATTGGGATCTATCTTGTTTACGGTCTATCGTTTCTTCTCTTGATGGGTGCTTTTGCTTTGGGGACGATAGCCTTTACGGAGTTAGGTTTTCAACTAGTTTTTGTACCGGGCTATCTCTTCACTTTTTCTAGCATTTATCTCATTTTCATTCTCCATGAACTGGGACATGCTTTCTGTGGTTATCTGACGGGCTATCGGCTCGTCGCTTTGGGCTTGGGAAGTTTCCTCCTGACTAAAAAAGCAGGGAAGTTTCGTCTTAGCCGCACGGCCGCTCTGAAAAATGTTGGTGCCCAGTATATTGGACTAAAAGAAGATGAAAGTGACCAACGAATGATCTTGATGCTTTCAGGTGGTTTGCTGGTTCATTTGATTTTACTTATCGTATCTATCCTCTTTGGAGTTCTGACACAGAGTTGGTATTTTGCAGGCACTTGGATTTGTCTCAATCTCTCCTTCATTTTGGTCAATGCTTTACCCCTTGGGATTACAGATGGAGCCAAAATATTAGAATTGATGCGTCATCCTGAAAATGTCCCCTATGCTTATCTAGGCCTGCGCCATTCTGCTCAGACCCTGCTAGCGCCAGAATATTACGATCTGAAAGATTTTGTTAGACCTGTTCCTGAGGAGGCGCAAGGAGGCTTTGTGGAGGGGGTCATAGCCCTTCAGGGAGAAGTCTACATCCTAGAGGGCAATCGCGAGGCGGCTAAGGAGCAGTTTCAGGCTTTACTGGAGAGAGCAGATAATCCGATGATTCAAACGGCTGCTCAGTTATCCCTACTGCATATCGCCTTATTGGAAGGAGATCATGAAAAAGCAGAGGAGTACGCGACCATTCGACGAGTCAAGTCTTTTTTGTCGATGAAATTGACTAATATACAGGCGGTCCAAGCCTGGTATCAATTTACCGTCAAGAAGGATTTGGCCCAGACACAGAAGGCGATCAAGCTTGCTAGACAGAAGATGGATGTGAGTCGCATGTTACGGGACGAGAAAGTCTATTACCAGCAGTGGTTAGATGAGTTGGAACAAGCCATACAGGAAGAACAGACTCAGGTGAGTTGAGAAAAGGAAAGAGAGCTGTACGATGCTTCAGATATTTAAGCGGTTATGTAGTAAAAAATCCCAAAAATCTCAAGAGCGTGAGTCGATCCTTCCTCGAAATCGCTTTGCGGATCTAGATTTCGAGCGAGTATTGAAGTCTGGAACCTGTGACCGTATTGATGAGGTGGGTCACTGTGTTGAGGATGGTGAAATCACACTATTTGACTTTTCGATAGACTTTGCAGAATTTGAATTCATAGGTGCTTTCAAAATTGAGGAAGAAGACCAGTTTCAGCAACTATTAGCTCGTTTAAATAGTATTGACAATGCCATTCAGTCTTGTTTGGAAAGTGAGATGCAACAACCCATCCCTCAGTTTGCCAAGGATTTGGGCTATACTCAGAAGAGGTGGGAGAAAACTTTTTACTTCCATCCTTGGGTATTAAGTTTTGAGGAAAATCCGCCTAATCTTCGCTATGTTGCAGATTATGTAAATGATGAGTTTACCGTTTATTTTGCTAAAAAACATGGTAGATGGCAGGCATACTGGGATGCAGATTGCCAAAAGGTAATCGAAGAAAGCTAGCTAGGGGTTTTCTATAGAGTAGTAGTTATGATAAGAAAAGGTCATCATCATGGAATTATTGGATAAACACTTGGATTTTACGGGTTGTAAAATTGCCCTCTTTTGTGGAGATAAGCTACTGACCATCTTGCGTGATGACAAGGACAATATCCCTTGGCCCAATATGTGGGAGTTACCAGGTGGGGGCCGTGAAGGGAACGAAAGTCCTTTCGAGTGCGCAGCGCGTGAAGTTTATGAGGAACTGGGCATTCATTTAAATGAGGATTGTCTGCTCTGGAGTAAGGTTTATCCCAGCATGCTCTTTGAAGGTCGGCAGTCTGTCTTTATGGTCGGGCAACTAAGTCAAGAACAATTTGACAATATCACCTTTGGAGATGAAGGACAGACATACAAACTGATGAGCATTGAGGAATTTTTGAATTCTAAACAGGCTGTACCTCAGCTCCAGGGGAGATTGAGGGATTATTTGGAGGAAGAAAAATGATTTTTGCGATTGCAACAACCACGTTGAATAAAGAAGTTAAGCGTAATCTAGAAACTGGACAATACTCTAGAGAAGAAGCTACATTTATTTATATGGAATATTTAAAGTTAAAGAAGCAGAGAGAAAGTGGTACGAAAGTAGCTGGGATTTCTATGGCTGTTATCTGGGGGTTACTGTATGTTCTGTCTTTACAAGGTGAGAATACTCAACCACTTTCATTTTCAGTATATTTTTTATTTTTGATACTGTTTGCAGGAATTGTTCTATTTGTTTATTATCTTATGTTTGGTATTTTTAAACAGCAGATTCATAGCGCAATGAAAGAACACTATACAGATGTGATTGAAGAATTTAAGAAGAATAAGGAAAATACAAAATGGAAACATGGCAAGAGTTAAAAGTTACAGTGAAGCGCGAGGGAGAGGAATTGGTTTCCAATCTCTTGATTGAGCTAGGTGCCCAAGGCGTTGCAATCGAGGACAGCATGGACTATGTGGGAAATGTAGACCGTTTTGGTGAGATTTTTCCTGAGGTCGAGCAACAGGAAGAAATTGTGGTGACCGCCTACTATCCTGATACGGTTGATGTAGCAGCGGTTAAAGCGGATTTGCAGACGCGTCTCGCTGAATTGACCGACTTTATGGATCTGGGCGAAGTCAAGATTGGCACCACTGCCTTGGCTGAGGAAGATTGGGCAGATAATTGGAAGAAATACTATGAACCAGCTCGCATCACCCATGACCTGACCATCGTACCGTCATGGACAGACTATGAGGCGACTGCTGGAGAAAAGATTATTAAGCTGGACCCTGGTATGGCCTTTGGAACGGGAACGCACCCAACAACTAAGATGAGTCTCTTTGCCTTGGAGCAAGTCCTTCGTGGTGGTGAAACAGTGCTAGATGTAGGGACTGGTTCAGGCGTTCTTTCTATTGCTAGCTCTCTCCTAGGTGTCAAGGAAATCTTTGCCTATGACTTGGATGATGTGGCGGTTCGGGTGGCTCAGGAAAATATTGAGCTCAATCCTGGTATGGAAAACATCCATGTAGCCCCAGGTGATTTGCTTAAGGGCGTAGAAATTGAGGCGGACGTCATCGTGGCCAACATCCTAGCAGATATCCTTATCCATCTGACAGATGATGCTTATCGTTTGGTCAAGGACGAAGGCTATCTCATCATGAGTGGCATTATCAAGGACAAGTGGGACATGGTGCGTGAGTCGGCTGAGTCAGCTGGATTTTTCCTTGAAACCCACATGATCCAAGGGGAATGGAATGCCTGCGTCTTCAAGAAGACCAAGGATGTCTCCGGTGTGATTGGAGGCTAGCATGCAACAGTATTTTGTTAAAGGCAGTGCAATCTCTCCTGTCACCATCGAGGATAAGGAAACCAGCAAGCACATGTTTCAGGTTATGCGATTGAAAGAAGATGATGAGGTGACTCTAGTCTTTGATGATGGGATCAAGCGATTGGCGCGCGTGGTAAATGTAGAGGCGCGTCAATTGGAGCTGGTTGAGGAATTAGCTGATAATGTAGAACTACCAGTCCAAGTGACCATTGCCTCTGGCTTTCCCAAGGGAGATAAGCTAGAGTTCATCACTCAAAAAGTGACGGAGCTGGGTGCTAGTCAGATTTGGGGCTTCCCCGCGGACTGGTCCGTTGCCAAGTGGGATGGCAAGAAATTGGGCAAAAAGGTTGATAAGTTAGAAAAAATTGCCCTTGGAGCAGCCGAGCAAAGCAAACGCAATCTGGTCCCAAGTGTCACCCTTTTTGAAAAAAAAGCAGATTTTCTATCTCAGCTGGACCAGTTTGACTCTATCGTGGTAGCCTATGAAGAGTCAGCCAAAGAAGGTGAATCAGCAGCGCTTATCCAAGCTGTTGCGGGGTTAGAAAAAGGATCTAAACTGCTCTTTATCTTTGGACCAGAAGGTGGTCTATCTCCTGCAGAAATTGAAAGTTTTGAAGAAAAGGGAGCAGTCCTGGCAGGACTTGGTCCTCGTATTTTGCGAGCAGAAACAGCACCGCTTTATGCCTTATCAGCCATTAGTGTTTTATTAGAATTAGAGAAATAAGAGGAAAAAGATGGAACAAAAACACCGTTCAGAATTTCCTGAAAATGAACTTTGGGATTTAACAGCCCTATATCAAGACCGTGAGGATTTCTTGCGTGCGATAGAGAAGGCGCGTGAAGATATTAACCAGTTTAGTCGTGACTACAAGGGCAATCTTCACACTTTTGAAGATTTCGAGAAGGCCTTTGAAGAATTGGAGCAAATCTATATTCAGATGAGCCATATCGGGAATTACGCTTTTATGCCTCAGACGACAGACTATAGCAATGAAGATTTTGCCAATATCGCCCAAGCTGGAATGGACTTTGAAACAGATGCCAGCGTAGCCTTGACCTTCTTTGATGATGCCTTGGTAGAAGCAGACGAAGAAGTCTTGGACCGTTTGGGTGACTTGCCACATTTGACTGCAGCTATTCGTCAGGCCAAAATCAAAAAAGCCCACTATCTTGGGGCTGATGTGGAGAAGGCCTTGACCAATCTGGGTGAAGTTTTCTACAGTCCACAGGACATTTACACTAAGATGCGAGCTGGGGATTTTGAAATGGCTGACTTTGAAGCCCATGGTAAGACCTACAAAAACAGCTTTGTTACCTATGAGAATTTCTACCAAAACCACGAGGATGCGGAGGTTCGTGAGAAATCTTTCCGTTCCTTCTCAGAAGACCTTCGTAAGCACCAAAATACAGCTGCAGCAGCCTATCTAGCTCAGGTCAAGTCTGAGAAATTGTTGGCAGATATGAAGGGCTATGATTCGGTCTTTGATTATCTTCTGGCTGAGCAAGAAGTGGACCGTGCCATGTTTGACCGCCAGATTGACCTCATCATGAAGGACTTTGCGCCAGTTGCTCAGAGATACCTCAAGCATGTTGCCAAGGTCAATGGTCTTGAAAAGATGACTTTTGCAGACTGGAAATTGGATTTGGACAGCGCCCTCAATCCTGAAGTGACTATTGGCGATGCCTATGATTTGGTCATGAAGTCGGTAGAACCACTGGGGCAAGAATATACTCAAGAAATTGCTCGTTACCAAGAAGAGCGCTGGGTAGACTTCGCTGCTAACAGTGGTAAGGATTCTGGTGGTTATGCTACGGATCCATATCGCGTGCACCCTTATGTCCTCATGAGCTGGACTGGTCGTTTGAGCGATGTCTATACCTTGATTCATGAAATCGGGCATTCTGGTCAATTTATCTTTTCAGATAATCACCAAAGTTACTTCAATGCCCACATGTCGACCTACTACGTCGAAGCGCCATCAACCTTTAATGAGTTACTCCTCAGTGATTATTTGGAACACCAGTCTGATGACCCACGTCAAAAACGCTTCGCTCTTGCCCACCGCTTGACAGACACCTACTTCCATAATTTCATCACCCACCTCTTGGAAGCAGCCTTCCAGCGCAAGGTTTATACATTGATTGAAGAAGGAGAAACCTTTGGAGCAAGCAAACTTAATAGCATGATGAAGGAAGTCTTGACGGATTTCTGGGGAGATGCCATTGAAATCGACGACGATGCGGCCTTGACTTGGATGCGCCAGGCCCACTACTACATGGGCTTGTATAGCTACACCTACTCAGCCGGACTTGTCATCTCGACTGCGGGTTACCTTCATCTGAAACATTCAAAAACGGGAGCTGAAGATTGGCTCAATCTCCTCAAATCAGGTGGTAGCAAGACACCACTTGAGTCAGCCATGATTATCGGAGCCGATATTTCAACAGACAAACCACTGCGCGATACCATCCAGTTCTTGTCAGACACAGTTGAGCAGATTATTGCCTATAGTAAAGAGTTGGGGGAGTAAAAAAACAAGACTGAGACATTTTTGTCTCAGTCTGTTTTTACATGATTCAATAAATCTGTTCCTAAAATGAAATTTGAAGCTAAATTTTTAAAAAAGTTTAAAGAAATATAAATAAACCAAAATATAGATTGTAAAACAGACGCTAAATATAAGCCACCTTATCCAGAACTGTGACTTGCTATAATTTTTAGCACGTAGGAGGCCAATAAAGAACCAGATAAGCCCCCAAAAAAACATTCCCAACAGTTGAGGGGCATAATATGAAATCAAAACCAAGCAAAAAAGGACAAAGCTTAATACAGCCATGATACTTTTTTCCGTTATTTGCGACCTAGGAATCATCCAGCCCACAAAGAAACAGAAAATCGGCACCGCAATAAACGGTGTAAAAACCATCAAAATAAAGCCAAACTGCGATAATGACTCAAGCATAAACAGCGACCTTTCTATACCTTGTAATTTACCTTCTTCCTATTATAACCTAAAAACTATATTTTCCAACAAAAAAACTGGGAGATAGACCATTTACTCTATTTTTCCTGTAATAAACAAAGGATATTCCAGCCAAAATATATGTTCAGAGCACTTTTCTTGAATCCACCTGTTTGTTTTGATAGACTAATACATAGATTTTTTAAAAAGGAGATAGAAAATGAAAAAATTTGTCGCTGAATTAATCGGTACGTTCATGCTTGTGTTCATCGGAACAGGAGCCGTTGTTTTTGGAAATGGTACAGAGGGTCTTGGACACCTTGGAATTGCTTTTGCCTTTGGTTTTGCAATCGTGGTTGCAGCTTTCTCAATCGGAACTGTTTCAGGTGCGCACTTGAACCCAGCTGTTTCAATCGCTATGTTTGTAAACAAACGCTTGTCATCTTCAGAGCTTGTAAACTACATCCTTGGACAAGTGGTTGGAGCTTTCCTTGCGTCAGGTGCGGTCTTCTTCCTCTTGGCTAACTCAGGAATGTCAACTGCTAGTCTTGGTGAAAATGCCTTGGCAAACGGTGTAACTGTCTTTGGTGCTTTCTTGTTTGAAACAATTGCAACTTTCTTGTTTGTTTTGGTTATTATGACTGTAACTTCAGCAAGTAAAGGAAATGGTGCTATCGCTGGTTTGGTGATCGGTTTGTCATTGACAGCTATGATCCTTGTGGGCTTGAACATCACTGGACTTTCAGTAAACCCAGCTCGTAGCTTGGCCCCAGCTGTCTTGGTTGGTGGTGAAGCCCTTCAACAAGTATGGATTTTCATCCTTGCTCCAATCGTTGGTGGCGTTCTTGCAGCTCTTGTTGCAAAAAACTGCCTTGGCACAGAAGAATAAGAAACGAAAAAGAGTTCTGGCCTCAATTTGAGGAACAGGGCTTTTTTTACGCAAACAAAAAGCACTCCCTTTTTGAATGGGAGTGTTTCGTGATTAACTCAATTCAGCAACGATGGCCCTGATTTGTTCTGCAGTGTGAACACCTGCAACTTGTTTCACCACTTGGCCGTCTTTTTTGAAGAGAAGGGTTGGGATAGACATGATTCCAAAAGCACGAGCTGTGTTTGGATTTTCATCAACGTCCATTTTAACGATTTTCAAGACATCTTCTGAAAGTTCTTCAGACAATTTGTCCAAGATTGGACCTTGCATACGACATGGACCACACCAAGTTGCCCAGAAGTCTACCAAGACCAAACCGTCTTTTGTTTCTTGTTCAAATGTTGCATCTGTAATTGCTTTTGCCATTGTATTTCTCCTTTTTAATTATATTGGCTTAAATCTTGTTTCATGAGATAGAAGAAAACATCTCCATAAGTCCCATGGTAGTCCAAATCATGCCCCTTGTAGGTTACTTTTTGGACGGGGTAGTAGTCTGCGACACCAATCAGGCAGGCATGTTGAGAACGTTCAAATTCTTCGTATGACTCGAAGGTCATGGTTCTCTCTTGCTTGCTGGCATCAAGATAAGTGATTTCAATCATAGGATTCTCCTTTGCTAAATCATGTTTTCATTTTACTCCTTGAAAAAAGGAATGTCAAGAAAAATGATTGCGCACGCAAGTTTTTTAAAAATATTTTAGGCTAACCAGTTTGATTTTCTTGCTAAGCTTTCTTCAACAGCTGTTTGTAAATAAGCCAAGGTAGTCTGTCCTTCGCTTGTCAGGCAGATAAAACTAGCTCGCTTGTCCTGGTCGCAGCATCTCCGACTAAGTAAACCGCAGTTTTTTGCTTCTAAGCGAGCCACCATCCGTGAAACAGCACTAGGACTCAGGTGGAGTTTGTCTGGCAAGTCGATTTGTCGTAGGGATTTGCCTTCAGCCTGATTTAGAAAGTGCAAGAGGTAAAATTCCTTGAGTGTCAAGGTTTGTTCACTCTGCTCAGCGATGGTCTCTTCTAAAATAGCTTCTAGCTCTACTTGCCTACGGTTGAAGTCAAACCATTTATCTAAGTAAGTCATGTCCATCTCCTTTCCCTCTATAATAGTGTAATCATACTAGTGCATCTATGATGCTTGCGCACGCAATTAGTATACACCTTTTTGGCTTGGATAGCAAGAAGGATGTTTCTTATATATTTCCTTGAAATTTTCTGAAAAAAGAGTAAACTGGTATGCAGAAAGTCTATTTGTGGAGTAAACGATGAAATTATATGTTCAGTTAATGATTCTCTTTGTCATTTCACTGATTGGTGAGGGAATCTCTAGCTTTTTCCATTTGCCTATTCCTGGAAGCATTATCGGTTTGATTATTTTATTTTTAGCCTTGCAGTTCAAGTGGTTGCGGGTACGTCATGTCAACATGGTTGGGAATTTTCTCCTAGCTAATATGACTATCCTCTTTCTACCTCCTGCAGTTGGGATTATGGAGAAATTTGATGTGATTGCTCCCTATTTATTGCCCATTGTCTTGATTGTCTTTTTTGCAGCAGTTATCAATATTATCTTGATTGCGCTGGTCGTTCAGTTTATCAAAAAGCGTTATGAAGGTGATTACGAAGAAAGAGGTGCCAAATGAGCGAATTTGTATCCAATCCACTTTTTGGGATAGCCTTGTCTATCCTAGCTTATCTTGGAGGCATGATTATCTTTAGACGATACCCTCATCCTCTGACGACTCCCTTACTGCTAGCAACATTGTTTATCATAGCTTTTCTGAAATTGACGGGTATTTCTTACGCCGCCTATTATCAAGGTGGGGTTTATTTGAATAACTTGATTGTACCTTCGACAGTAGCACTCGGGATTCCTCTCTATAAAAGTTTTCATCTCATGAAGCACCATGTTAGAAGTATTTTGTTAGGCAGTTTTTTAGCAGTCATCGTGAATACTACTTTTACAGCACTAGTCGCCAAATTTTTCGGCATGGATTTCTTCTTGGCGATTTCACTTTTTCCAAAGTCGGTAACGACTGCGATGGCGGTTGGAATCACAGAAAAGCTACAAGGAATCACAACAATCACCTTGGTCGTAGTAGTAGCGACTGGTATTTTGACTAGCGTTATCGGACCGACACTCTTAAAATGGCTAAAAATTGACGATCCAGTAGCTGCCGGTTTGGCTCTAGGAGGAACAGGTCACGCCGTTGGAACAGGGACCGCTTTTCGCTACGGATCAGTTGCAGGTGCCATGGCTGGTTTGGCAATCGGTGTCACAGGTCTGCTTTATGTCTTTATCAGTCCAATTGTAGCTGGTATAATATTGAGTTAAAGGTCAAGTATCTCTTGGCCTTTTATCTGTTTAACAATAAAAATCCCCAGCAAAAATTCATTTGCTAGGGGTTTTTTATTATTGAAGGTTAACTTTATTCTTCAAGATGTAGTAGGTGCCGATATAGTAGACAACAATCAAAATGATATCTTTAATGATTTCATAAGTGAGAAAAGAGCTGTAATTTATACTAATATTTAAGAAAAGATCGCTAAATCCAATGAGAGTGTGAATCACAATATAGGCCACAACAGCTAGAGCTGTACGGTATTCATCAAATAGTTGACCGATAGAAATAGACAAGTAGATACAAAGGATGCTGGCAAGGGTATTTAAGACATAAGTTGTCAGGCTTAACCATAAATTGCCTAGATAGTAGTCGAAAAGATCCTTGAATAAGGTTGATATGAAGACATCAGGGCTAATCATGGCAATGATGATGTAAAGACTCAAAAGAAAGACCACTGTACTTGTCAAAGACCAGACAAAGGCTCCAAGGATTTTAGCAGAGAGAATCTGGTGTTCAGATACTGGAAGGGTTAGGGTTAGATAACCACGACGGTCATAGACACTTCCCTTAAATCGTTGAATGATCAAAATTAAGGTTGAAATACTCAGAGTAATAACGAGGCCCCCAAAAACCAGAGCTAGAAAGAATAACATGAGAGCACCTTTGTCTTGATAATAGGTACTTGATAAGGCACTACCGTGAATTCCTATGATGACAGCTAGGGATAGTACAGCTGCATAAAGGGCAAAAAACCATTTGTTGACATTTTTAAATTCATAACGAACTAAATTCCAAAACATAAGAATCTCCTTTACCTAAGCTTTGAATTCGTGACGGAAGAGTTGATCGATAGACTCTCCAGATTCGTAGCGAATATCATCTACATTTCCTTGACGGACGATTTTTCCATCCTTGAGGAAAATAATCTCATCCAAGATTGGCTCGATGTCTGAAATCAAATGAGTTGAAATCAAGACAGTCGAAGTTGGGGAGTAGCTGTTGATGATGGTGTTCAAGATATAGTCACGGGCTGCAGGGTCGACTCCTCCGATGGGCTCGTCAAGGACATATAAGCGAGCATCACGACTCATGACAAGAATCAATTGGACCTTCTCTTTGTTCCCTTTTGAGAGCTTTTTAAGGCGACTGTTTTCATCGATACCCAGATCACGAAGTAAGTGTTGAGCGCGATCAAGATTGAAATCCTTGTAGAAGGTTTTAAAGAAGGTAAGAGCTTCTTTGACCTTCATTTGCTCGTTAAGGTAGGTCGTGTCAGGTAGATAAGACACAATGGCTTTTGTTTCGGGACTAGGCTCTGTATTGTTGATAAGAATACGTCCTTCATCAGGTTGAAGCAAGCCATTAATCAACTTAATCAAGGTTGTCTTTCCAGAACCATTTGGGCCAAGGAGACCAACAATCTTACCAGCTGGAATTTCGAAGGAAACATTTTTAAGGGCAGGGTTGGGTCCATAGGATTTTGAAACATTTTCAAATTCTAATAAGGTCATAGTCTAAACTCCTTCAATATAATCTCTCAAAACAGTAGGTAGTTCTTCTTTTTCATAGCCAAATTCTACCATGGCTGTGACAAACTGTTGCAGTTGTTCTTCGGATAGTTGTTTGCGGGATTGGAAAATCAAGTCCAAGTCCTCTGTGACAAAGCGGCCAGCAGTCCGCTTGCTGTATACGAAACCTTCTCTTTCCAGGTCTGATAGGGCACGTTGGATGGTGTTTGGATTGACACCAGCTTCACTTGCCAATTCTCTAACAGTTGGTAGTTGTTGACTAGGCTCAAGTTTGTGGGAAATAATTTGCAGTTTGATTTTGTCCATAATCTGCAAATAAATGGGTTTGTTGTTATCAAATGTCCAGGACATCACGGTCTCCTTTCTATTTTTTCTCTTGTGTTAATTAAATAGTACAACTAAACAAAAAACTTGTCAAGCCAAAAGGAGAATTATTTTGGGAATTGCTCAAAAAATGGTATAATGAAAAGAAAACGACAAGGAGGGGAAGGCATGCGTTGTC
>ERZ773051.1662-NODE-1662-length-11879-cov-22.130328_pt1 | contig 11879 bp, 9 predicted proteins | sample MGYA00580631_ERZ773051 | MGnify/ENA primary metagenome ERZ773051 (study PRJEB29015, sample SAMEA2738137) | human oral metagenome | biome: human oral; feature: human-associated habitat; material: saliva | place: China | collected 2204 ...
GTGATGTGGTCAAACACATCTACAATGGTGCCTTGTTGAAGGATATCTTTGCAGAAGAAGATGAGCAAATCCAATTGGTATCTGGTTTGGATCATCCATTTGCCCTTCCTGCAGGCCATGACAATGCTGGATTCCTTTATGACCAAAACTCAGGTCGCTTCTTGCTTTTCAAGACAGATGCTCCTTGCTTTGTGGTCTATACAGCAAACTTTGTGGATGAAAGTGTCATCATAGGAGGTCAGCCAATGCTACAGCACAATGGGATTGCTCTTGAAGCGCAGGCTTTACCAGATGCCATTCACAGTGACCTCAAAGACCAAGTCATTCTTAAAGCTGGTCAAACCTTTGCAAGCAAGACACGTTATGAGCTTGTTGTGAAATAAAGGATAAAGTTTATACTTTTCGGGGGGAATATCATTTGCCTCATGACATTAGTAGAAACGGACAAAGAATAGGAAAATATGATATAATTGTGTGTTGAGAAGTATTTATCAAGATACGATTCAAAAGATATAAGGAGTAAACAATGAAGAAAATTGTATTTGCTAGTGCCTTGGTCTTGACCTTGGCTGGAGCAGTTTTGACAACTGATGTTTTTGCGAATGACAGATTGGTGGCAACACAATCTATTAATGGTAAAAATGAAAATGTATTGACCTCAGAGGTGCTAAAACCTTCTAGTGGCAACGTTTTGGTCGGAATCAAGGGAGAATTTTTGACTCCAAACAAACAAGCTATTTTGGATGCAATCAATAAGATTCGTAAGGAAGCAGCTGATGAAGGTTTGGTAGATAAGTATGTCCCTATTAAATGGTCTACTGATCTTGAGAAAACTGCTTTTGTACGCGCTACTGAGGTGTCAGTAACTCTGAAACCTGAGCGTCTTTCTACGAAAGAAATCTGGACTGCTTTTCCATCTAGTAATAGTATAAGAGGAGAAGCTTTAGATGTAAACTATGAAGGTTTTCTAAAAGCAATTGAAAACTGGCATGCTGAGAAGGCGAATTATGCAGCGAAAAAGAAGGATGGAACCTCTAAAGAATTTACAGGTTATTATGAGGTTTTGATCAATTCTAAATTTACCTATGTGGGTCTCGCAGCCTTTAAAAATGCAGCCAGCTCTCAGCAAGTAGCAACGATTTCTCTAGCTTTAGGTGATGATGCTTCTTCAGAAGAATTGGCTGGTGGATATGGTTCTGCTATTCAATATACAGAAGTGACCGCATCAAATCTTTCAACAGTTAAAAGTAAAGCTACAGTTGTAGAAAAATCGTTGAAAGATTTTAGAACATCTGCATCTAGTCAGTCTGGCTGGGTGCAATCTAATGGTAAATGGTATTTTTATGAGTCTGGTGATGTGAAGACAGGCTGGGTGAAAACAGGTGGTAAATGGTACTACTTGAATGATTTAGGTGTCATGCAAACTGGATTTGTAGAAGTTGATGGAACATGGTATTTCCTTGATAATTCAGGCGCGATGTTTACAGGCTGGGGAACAGATGGTAGCAGATGGTTCTACTTTGATGGCTCAGGAGCTATGAAGACAGGCTGGTATAAGGAAAATGGTACTTGGTATTATCTTGATCAATCAGGTGTCATGAAGACAGGTTGGTTTAAAGTAGGCAAGCACTGGTACTATGCATATGGTTCAGGAGCTCTAGCAGTCAGCACAACAACACCAGATGGTTACCGTGTAAATGGTAATGGTGAATGGGTGAACTAGGCTGAAAATAGCAAGTCATAGGTAAAGTATTCATCTTACTTAGCAAAAAGAGTAAACGATAAGAAAGAGGTTGATGACGAACATTGACCTCTTTTTGTTAGAATATAGGCTTCAAGTTGTCTGACTTGACTTTCTTGATTGAAATTATATATTAGTTGTAATAACAATGATTACAACAAAAAGAGGACCATTTATGACCTATGAATATAAGAGCCACATTTATTTGGCAGAGGCAGCTTTGAATGTAAAGGATTTGGTCAGTCAAACAGCCTTTTATCAGCAAGTGCTTGGTTTAGAAATCTTATCTCAAACTGAGACAGAGTCCATTCTAGGACTTGGTGGAAAAGCCTTGGTACAGCTGATTCAAGCACAAGATAGTGGAGAAGTAAGGGAACATTATGGTCTTTACCATCTGGCTATTCTCTTGCCGACACGCAAGGCTTTGGCTGATATCTTGAAACATCTGACAGATTTACAGATTCCTATTGTCGGCGGTGCAGACCATGGTTACAGTGAGGCCCTTTACTTGGAGGATTTAGAGGGAAATAGCATTGAACTCTATCGAGATAAGCAGGTTTCCACATGGGATATTCGAGAAGATGGGCGCATTATTGGGGTGACGGAGGCTCTTGCGGCGCAGGATATCTATGAGTTGGGGGAAAGAGTAGAGCCCTTTACTTTAGCCGAGGGTACGAGAATAGGGCATATTCATCTTTCCGTCAAGGATAGTCGAAAGTCCAGCCAGTTTTATCAAAAGGTGTTAGGACTAGAGGATAAATTCAGTGTGCCTAGCGCTAGTTGGATTGCGGATGGGGATTACCATCATCATTTAGCAGCCAACGAATGGGGAGGAAAAGGCCTAGATCCGCGTAAGCAAGGTTTGCCAGGTTTGGCCTACTATGTCATCGAAGTCGCGCATAAAGAAGAACTGTTAACGATTGCCCAGCGAGCACAGGAAGTTGATGCACCAATCAAGTGGCTGACATCGAGCCAGTTGGAAATCACAGACCCAGACGGAATCGTGACCCGTATTCGTTTAGACAGGATATGATCACAATCAGAGAATCAATTGTAGAAAGTGCTCCTTATTCTAGTCAGATACGTAGAAAATTTGATATGATAGTAGGGAACAAGGAGAAGAAAACAATGACCAGTGAATACCAGAAAATGATAGCGGGAGACGTTTACCGTCCATCGGACCCAGAATTGCGGGCCTTGGCTCAGGCTTCTCGCCAAAAACAGGCTGCCTTTAACAAGGAAGAAGATCTCTTGAAGGGAGTCGAAATCATCAAGACTTGGTTTGGGTCAACTGGGCAAAATCTCTATGTCAATCCACGACTGGTGGTCGATTATGGGGTCAATATTCATCTAGGGGAAAATTTTTATTCTAATTGGAACTTGACCATGCTGGATGTTTGTCCGATTCGCATCGGGGACAATGCTATGATTGGTCCCAACTGTCAGTTCTTGACTCCCCTCCATCCATTGGACCCGCAGGAACGTAATTCAGGTGTGGAATACGGCAAGCCTATTACTATCGGAGACAATTTCTGGGCTGGAGGTGGTGTTATTGTCCTTCCTGGAGTGACACTGGGAAATAATGTCGTTGCAGGAGCAGGAGCCGTGATTACCAAGTCCTTTGGCGACAACGTTGTCCTAGCTGGCAATCCCGCGCGTGTGATTAAGAAAATACCTGTGAAATAAAGTGATTGGTAAAAAAGTTTTTAAGATAAGAAAAAGGCATCATATCAAGTGTTTAAAAAACGTTGATATGATGCCTTTTATCATAAATTAGATTGACTTTTTCTTCTTACTATTGAGTGTTTACTTGGGTTCTTTATAGATTTTACGCAAGAAGTTCTACAAATTCTTTCTCTTCTTGGCATTTTTGGTCAGGGAAACCTGGTAAGTATTCTGTTCTTTAGTGAGGTAATTGATGATTTGGAAGTCATCGGTTTGAACCTTGAAATCCACTTCATAGACAGTGGTGACTTGTTCTCCATCATTGCTGGTATCAATCGAGATGAGGTCTAACTCAGTACAGAATTGTGATAGCCCAGATTGGATAGTTTGGAGTTGCTTTTCTTGGTTGGCAATTGTGATGGTCAATAGTCTGCGACGTTGGTGGTTGCTCTTTCTTTGTTGCTTTTCTAAAAGAAGCCATACTGCTAAGATAAAGACAGTGAAGAGAATAGCCAGAGCTAGGTAGCCTGTCCCTGCTGCCAGCCCGATAATCATGGCAAGAAAGATTGCAATTAGTTCCCGTGAGCCACTGGTAGCTGAACGAAAACGAATGAGGCTAAAGGTTCCTGCAACGGCGATAGAGGTTCCTAGGCTGCCATTTACCAGAAAGATGACTAAGGTCATCAAGCAGGGGAGTAGGGTCAAACTAACAGCAAATTCCCGTGTATAGAGGGTACGGTGTTTGTAGGCCCATGTCAGCGCTAAACCTAAGATCAGGCTGACCAAGAGAGCCAGAAAGAGCTGGATAGGATTGGCAGTGGCGGTTGTGTCGTTGAAAATAGAGTTGAAAAGATTAGACATAAGTAGTACCTACACTTTCTGTGCTTGGTCGTGGGCTATAGTCTAGCCCTTGAGACTTGTGGTAGGCGCAGCTGTATTTTGAAAATTTCTGCTCTACCAGTCCATATTGGTCGAGAATATTTTGTAGCCACTGGGGTTTTCTGCCCGGTGCTTTGATTTCCATGATAACAATGTCCTCATTTAGTAGAGGGAAACCGTCCTTTCCTGAAAATAAACTGACATTATCATCACGATAGGTTAGATTTTGGTCAATGGTGATACGAATTTTATTGTAGGGAAATCCGCTAATTTCTTTCTTTTCCTTGAGAGAAAAACGGTCGTAGTATATATACATACGAGGGATGATGGCTTGCTGATATTCCTCTTGGAGTTGCTGGATTTTTTCAATCATCATTTGGTCCTTGATGCTGTTATCCAGCTGTTCTTTGGTCATAAACTGGGTGATAGACTGGGGAGTCGACAAGAGACGATATTTTCGTCCGACACCAGTTCTGTCCTTGGATTTGATTTCTAAAAATACCTGACTATAGGGCTGGACTTGACTGAGATAGGTTCTCATCCGAATCTTTTCTTTTCGCTTAGTACCTTGGTCATCCTCCTGAATCATATCAAATTGCTCTGTATCAAAGTAGATGTTGGAAATGGTCGAAGTTGGATAATCATCCTCGACGAGATATATTTTTAAGTCCTCTATTAAATTAGCCAAGTCAGCTTTGGTAACGACATATTTGGTTTCAATTCGTTTAAAGCTTGTTTCAATTGGCTTCATAAATCTTGTCTCCTTTATCAAACTATTTCAGTACACTATCTTATTAGCAGATAGGTGTGTCTGGGCAAGTTGAACTTGCTTGTGACTAGTCTAGGGAACTTTCCTAAAACTTTTGTTAAAGATAACTTAACTGAAGCTGAACTTAAGAAAACTTTCAGAAAAAGTTCAGATTTTTTTCAGATTTCCCCTGTAAACTAAGCTCAAGCTAAATGAAGGCGAGGAAAAAGGTATGAAATCAAAAAAATGGACTCTAATCTTAACCAGTTTAACAGCTTTGACCTTGATGACAGCTTGTGGGCAGTCAACGACCAAGTCAAGTACAACTGCAGCGACAGATACCACTGCTATCACAACTTCAGCTAAAAACAGTCAATCTTCTTATTTTACAGAAAAGGACTACGACACTTCTTATGATGAAAGCACTGCTTCTAAGATTGAATTGTCTGGCTCATCTGCAAACGTCTCTGGAGATGGTGTGACAGTTTCTGGCTCAACAGTGACTATCTCTAAAGCAGGTACCTATGTCATCTCTAGTCAGTCTGACGGAGTGCAAATTAAAATCGCAGCTGATAAGTCTGATGATGTGAAACTTGTCCTAAAAGGCGCGACCATGACCAATACAGATGCGGCTATTTCGGCTACAAGCGCAGGTCATGTCTACCTCACTTTAGCAGAAGGGACGACAAACAGTCTCTCTGACTCAAGCTCTAACAGTGATGAAAAGGCAAATGCCGCTCTCTTTTCTAAGATTGATTTGACCATCAATGGTTCAGGAACTCTCAATGTAGATGGCAAGAAAAGCAATGCTATCAAGGCTAACGACACCCTCCACATCACGGGTGGAACCTTTAACATCACATCAGTTGGCGATTCCTTTAATGTCAATGATGAACTTAATGTCACTGGTGCGACCATGACTATCGATGCCAAGGAAGATGGTGTCAAAGTTGACAATGATGACGATATGACTGTCGGAAATATGTATTTGGCGAACAATACCATAACAGTCACAGCAGGCGATGACGGCATTCACGCTTCTGGAAATCTAGTGATTGATAGTGGTACTTACACAGTCAAGAATGCGACTGAAGGAATTGAAGGGAAAGCCATTACGATCAATGGTGGCGATATCAATGTCTACTCGACAGATGATGGAGTCAATGCAGCCAATAAAAATGCCCAGCAAAGTGACATTTACTTTACCATGACAGGTGGCAATCTAACTGTAGAAGTCGGTCAAGGAGATACAGACCCAATTGACTCAAACGGGAATATCACGGTTACCGGTGGAACCATTAAATTGATAGGACAATCAGGCTTTGACTTTGATGGAACAGCAACTTACACAGGTGGGGATATCTACATCAACGGCGAAAAACAAACTAATATTGTCAATTCTATGCCTGGAGGCGGAGGTCCAAATGGAGGTCCTCAAGGTGGCGGTCCAGCCCCTGGCGGACGAGGATAAACAAAAAAGGATAGCATTGTAAGAGAAATGTTGTCCTTTTTATATCGGTGATAGATTGATATATTACGAGTGATTTTACAATTGTAGCTTTCAAAGTTACAATTGTTAGGCTACCCGTCTTTGTTTACTGACTCAAGTCATCAGCTTCCTCCTTGACACTCGGTCAGCTTTTGATACAATAGTACAAAATTAGAGGAGGTGGGTTATGATTCAGAAACATGCGATTCCTATTTTAGAGTTTGATGACAATCCTCAGGCGGTCATCATGCCTGATCACGAGGGGCTGGACTTGCACTTGCCTAAGAAGTGTGTCTATGCTTTCTTAGGTGAGGAGATTGACCGTTATGCGAGGGAAGTAGGGGCGGACTGTGTCGGCGAATTCGTTTCAGCCACCAAGTCCTATCCAGTCTATGTCATCAATTTCAAGGGCGAGGAACTTTGTTTGACTCAGGCTCCTGTTGGTTCAGCTCCAGCAGCCCAGTTTATGGATTGGTTGATTGGATATGGTGTGGAGCAGATTATTTCTACTGGAACCTGTGGTGTGCTGGCTGATATAGAAGAAAATGCCTTTCTAGTCCCTGTTCGCGCTCTGCGAGATGAAGGAGCTAGTTATCACTATGTGGCACCTTCTCGTTATATGGAAATTCAGCCAGAGGCTATTGCTGCCATTGAGCGAGTGTTGGAGGCCAGAGGGATTCCTTATGAAGAAGTCATGACCTGGACGACAGATGGTTTTTACCGAGAAACGGCTGAAAAGGTGGCTTATCGTAAGGAAGAAGGCTGTGTTGTTGTGGAGATGGAGTGTTCTGCGCTTGCGGCAGTAGCCCAACTGCGTGGGATTCTCTGGGGTGAATTGTTGTTCACAGCTGATTCCTTAGCAGACTTGGACCAGTACGATAGTCGTGACTGGGGTTCAGAAGCTTTTGAGAAGGCCTTGGAACTCTGCCTTGAGATAACTTCTCAGATATAGCTACTCTTCTTCTTTTTATGGTACAATGGATGTATGTTATTCAAATTATTTGTTAAAAAAATTGAAAGGGCCTTGGGTGGACTTTCGCCAGCTCGTCGTATCTTTTTAAGTTTCGCTGGAGTTATTCTTATAGGCTCTCTTCTTTTGAGTTTGCCTTTTGTTCAGACAAATGGTTCGCAGGCTACTTATTTTGACCATCTCTTTACGACGGTGTCCATGGTCTGTGTGACTGGCCTTTTTACGCAACCAGTGGCTACTACCTATAATATCTGGGGGCAGTTGATTTGTATGCTTTTGATACAGATTGGTGGTCTGGGGCTCATGACCTTTATCGGGGTCTTTTATATTCAGGGGAAGCAAAAACTCAGTCTTCGCAGTCGTGAAACCATTCAGGAGAGTTTTAGTTACGGGGAAACTCGGTCGCTGAAGGCCTTTATGCGCTCCATCTTTTTGACAACTTTTCTGGTGGAGGGCTTGGGTGCCTTCCTGCTAAGTTTCCGTTTTATTCCTGAGTTTGGCTGGGGACGAGGCATGTTTACCTCTATCTTTTTAGCCATTTCAGCCTTTTGTAATGCTGGTTTTGATAATTTCGGCAGTAGCAGTTTAGTGGCTTTTCAGACGGATCCCTTGATCAATCTGGTCATTGCTGGCTTGATTATCACAGGTGGTCTTGGCTTTATGGTCTGGTTTGACTTGGCAACCCAGTTTGACAAGAAGAAAAAACGCCGTCTGCGGTTCCACACCAAGCTGGTCCTCTTCTTGACTGTAGGGATTTTGCTGTTTGGGACAGTATCCACACTCTTTACGGAGTGGCACAATCCGGGCACTATTGGCAATCTTAGTGTTCCAGAGAAAGTGCTAGTCAGCTTTTTCCAAACCGTCAGCATGAGAACGGCTGGCTTTGCCTCTATTGACTACACCCAAGCTCGACCTGTGACCTTGTTTATCTATATCCTACAGATGTTTCTGGGTGGGGCGCCTGGAGGGACGGCTGGGGGGCTCAAGATTACGACTTTCTTTGTCTTGTTAGTTTTTGCGCGTAGTGAATTGCTGGGCTTGCCTCATGCCAATGTTGCGCAGAGAACCATTGAGGCTCGAACAGTCCAAAAATCTTTTAGTGTCTTCATTATCTTTTTGATGACCTTCTTGTTGGGCTTGATGTTGCTGGGAATTACGGCAGAAGGAACACCGCGATTTATCTACCTTATGTTTGAGACTATTTCAGCCCTTGCGACAGTTGGGGTAACGGCAAATCTGACGCCAGAGTTGGGCAAGCTAGCTCTCAGCATTGTCATGGTGCTCATGTTTATCGGCCGTATCGGTCCCTTGACCTTGCTGGTTAGTCTAGCGGATTACCAGCCTGATAAGAAAGATTTGATTCAGTATATGAAAGCAGATATTAGTATTGGATAAGAAAGGAAGAACGATGTCAGATCGTACGATTGGAATTTTAGGTTTGGGGATTTTCGGGAGTAGTGTCCTGACGGCCCTAGCCAAGCAAGATATGAATATCATTGCCATTGATGACCACGCAGAGCACATCAATCAATTTGAGCCTGTTTTGGCGCGTGGAGTTGTTGGAGATATCACAGATGAGGAACTCCTCAGAACTGCAGGAATTGATACCTGTGATACGGTTGTAGTGGCAACAGGGGAAAATCTAGAGTCGAGTGTGCTTGCAGTTATGCATTGTAAGAGTCTAGGGGTACCAAGGGTTATTGCCAAGGTCAAAAGCCAGACAGCTAAGAAGGTGCTAGAAAAAATCGGTGCTGACTCGGTGATTTCACCTGAGTATGAAATGGGGCAGTCCCTAGCGCAGACCATTCTCTTTCATAACAATGTTGATGTCTTTCAGCTGGATAAAAATGTGTCTATCGTGGAGATGAAGATTCCGAGTGTCTGGGCAGGTCAAAGCCTGAGCCAGCTAGATTTACGCGGCAAGTATAACCTCAATGTCCTAGGATTTCGTGAACAAGAAAATTCACCACTGGATGTACAGTTTGGTCCCAATGATCTCTTGAAGACAGACACCTATATTTTAGCTGTTATCAATAATCAGTATTTGGATGCTTTGGCGGAAATCAATTCGTAAAAAATTAATATAAGTATTTTATAAGAGGGATTTAAGAAAAATTTTAACTTTTTCTTAATCCTTTTTAATTTTAGGAGATTATACTAGAGTCATCAAATAAAGAAAAACTCTAAGGAGAATCCTATGAAATTCAATCCAAATCAAAGATATACTCGTTGGTCTATTCGCCGTCTCAGTGTCGGTGTTGCCTCAGTTGTTGTAGCCAGTGGCTTTTTTGTCCTAGTTGGTCAACCAAGTTCTGTACGTGCCGATGTGGTCAATCCAACCCCTGCCCAAGTCGTGCCAGATGCAGATTCGGTGAGTGAAAAGAGCGACTTACCAGCAGAGGTTCTCAAGAAAGCAGTTGATGTAGCTCTTCCTTCAGAACAGGTAGACTCAACACCTAAAGCAAGTTTGGATGCTACAAGCTCTCCAGAAAAAGGAGATGTAGCTGCTAAAGAACCAGTAGCAGCACCAAAAGAAGAAGTGCAAGCAAAACCAGAATCTAAGAAAGAAACAGAAGATGCGCTTAAACCTGCGACAAATCCTGCACCTACAGTTTCTGGACAAGACCGTGAAGCAAATGAAGCTCAACCAGCAACCACCCCAGCTGAAGTTCAAAAAGGCGTGGCAGACAATACTAAAGACACAGTAGACGTCCCAGCCACTTACCTAGACAAAGCCAACTTCCAAGGCCCATTCACAGCCGGTGTTAACCAAGTTATTCCATATGAATTCTTCGCTGGTGACGGTATGTTGACTCGCCTTATCTTGAAGTCTTCAGACAAGGCTCCATGGTCAGACAATGGTTCAGCTAAAAATCCCGCTCTTCCACCAGTAGAAAACTTGGGCAAAGGCCTCTATTTCTATGAAGTGGACTTGGCAGGCACCCAAGGAAAATCAGATAAAGATTTGTTAGACCTCTTGAAACAAAATGGTACACAAAGCTATAAAGCTACTATCAAAGTTTACGGTGCTAAAGACGGCAAGGCTGATTTGAGCAACCTCGTAGCGACTAAAGATTTGGATGTCAACTTGAATAGCTTGACTACTCCAGCTGAAGTCCAAAAAGGCGTAGCCGACAATACCAAAGATACAGTGGACGTCCCAGCTACTTACTTGGATAAAGCCAACTTCCCAGGCCCATTCACAGCCGGTGTCAACCAAGTCATTCCATACGAATTCTTCGCTGGTGACGGTATGTTGACTCGTCTGATTTTGAAAGCATCCGACAAGGCTCCATGGTCAGATAACGGTTCAGCTAAAAATCCCGCTCTCCCACCAGTAGAGAAATTAGGCAAAGGTCTTTACTTTTATGAAGTGGATTTGGCCGGCACACAAGGTAAATCTGATAAAGAGCTTCTAGATCTCTTGAAACAAAATGGTACGCAAAGGTATAAGGCAACCATCAAAGTGTATGGTGCCAAAGATGGCAAAGCAGACTTGAGCAACCTTGTAGCGACAAAAGATTTGACAGTAAACTTGAATGGCTTGACCACTCCAGCTGAAGTTCAAAAAGGTGTGGCTGACAACACTAAAGACACAGTAGACGTCCCAGCCACTTACTTGGACAAGGCTAACTTTCCTGGCCCATTCACAGCTGGTGTTAACCAAGTCATTCCATATGAATTCTTCGCTGGTGATGGCATGTTGACTCGTCTGATTTTGAAAGCTTCAGACAAGGCTCCATGGTCAGACAATGGTTCAGCTAAAAATCCCGCCCTTCCACCAGTAGAGAAATTGGGCAAAGGCCTTTACTTCTATGAAGTAGATTTGGCCGGCACTCAAGGAAAATCTGATAAAGAGCTTCTAGATCTCTTGAAACAAAACGGTACTCAAAGTTATAAAGCTACTATCAAGGTGTACGGTGCTAAAGATGGCAAAGCAGACTTGAGCAACCTTGTAGCGACTAAAGAATTGACAGTGAACTTGAATGGACATCAGTCTTTTACTCCGATGCAATCAGGCTTCGTCCCATCTTCTAATGGTTCAGCTATGTCGGCTCCAATGATGAATAGTCATCAAGATGCGTCTAAGATGAAAGCTCAAATGCCTAGTGCCAATCAAGATGATATGAAATCTAAAATGCCAGCTGCTAGCCAAGATAAGATGATGCCTAACAAAGAGCAGGACAAAACCATGAATACCAGCCAGCCTATGGCAACTCCAAGTATGAAGCAAAATCAAGTCGCAGCAACCGCAAGCAAAATGTCTGATGAAGGCAAGATGGCATCTACTAACAAGGTGTCAAGTCCAATGATGGCTGATCAAATGAAAGACCAAAAAGACATGCTTCCATATACTGGTGAAGCCCAAACATCAATGGCTACTCTT
>ERZ773051.1668-NODE-1668-length-11861-cov-34.160766_pt1 | contig 11861 bp, 9 predicted proteins | sample MGYA00580631_ERZ773051 | MGnify/ENA primary metagenome ERZ773051 (study PRJEB29015, sample SAMEA2738137) | human oral metagenome | biome: human oral; feature: human-associated habitat; material: saliva | place: China | collected 2204 ...
CGCGGCGTCGGACGGCTGGCGCGTGCAGCTGCCGTCGACGGCACGCTCGCAGGTGGCCGTGGTGACGGAGGACGGTATCGCTCACCGCATCGACGTCGTCGACCTGCCGGCGCTCCCCCGCTTTGAGACGGGCTTGTCGCTCGCTGGTGCCATGCCGTCCTCGCTGCTGCTGCACACGGACGTTCCCGCCGTGGGTCTGCTCGATCCCGAGGGCACCGACGTGGTCGCGATGGGCACGGCTCGCGGCACGGTCAAGCGCCTGCGACCGGACGTGCTGCAGCGCGACGAGTGGGAGGTCATCGCCCTGGAGGACGGGGACCGTCTGGTGGGCTTCGATCGGTGCTCGGACGAGGCGGACCTGGTGTTCATTTCGTCGGACGCGCAGCTGCTGCGCACCCCCGCCGCGAAGGTGCGCCCGCAGGGTCGCACGGCCGGCGGCATGGCCGGCATGAAGCTGAACCCCGGGGCCGAGGCCCTGGGCTTCTGGGTGGTCGAGGCTCCCATTGATGCTGTGGTGGTGACTGTGGCTGCGGCGCTGGGCGCGCTGCCGGGCACGGGCCAGACGACGGTGAAGGTGACGCCTTTTGAGTGCTACCCAACCAAGGGCCGAGGCGGTCAGGGCGTGCGCTGCCAGCGCTTCCTGCGCGGCGAGGATCGCCTAGATATCGCGTGGGTCGGCACGAAGCCGGCACGGGCCGCGTCCGCGGACGGTTCGCCCGTTGAGCTGCCCGCAGAGGATGAGCGCCGCGACGGCTCGGGTGTTCCGATCACCTTCGCGATCGCGTCGATCGGCTGACGCGCCCTCCTAGTCATGACGGTGGGGTGGCCGGGAATTGTCCCGGCCACCCCACCGCTCTGTCACCTTCTGTGTCGCACCTATTTCGCGTGATAGCGGGGGCTGGTTCCCAGGTGCGTGGGAACCGTGACCATCGGATCGGTGATCAAGGATTCATCAAAGCCTCTGTAGGTATACGAGTTGTCGTTGACGATCTGCAGGGGACTGACGACCCCGTCCGCATACTGCTGGACTTCGTCGGCTGTCGGGCTGGATCCATTCCCCTTGTCGGCGAGCGGGTTGACGTCGGGCAGCGTCGTGGGATCTGTATTGAGCATTGCCCCCGGATCGATACCGCCGTAGCCGGTGTACTGATTCCAGGTGTGGTCTGGGTTGAGGCCCGTCGTGACGAGGAGCTGGAGCAGCTGATTGGATGTCGCATTCGGCCACTTCTGGCGGGCGAGCGCGAGGACACCGGCGACAATGGGCGCGGATACTGAAGTACCTGACACCTGTTTAATCTGTCCTGTGTCGTAATCATGCACAGACAGCGGACCTCCAACCGCTGTCGTTGTCACGCCTTGTCCCCACGAGGAATAGTCCTGACGGTTGCCGTCAATTCCGATCGAAGTAACGCCTACAACGCCAGACCATTGCGACAACGAGGTCGCATTATCATCCGCGCCACCATTACCTGCAGAAGCGGTGATGATACTTCCTTGCGCAATGGACCGCGCAATTGCCCATTTGAGAGGATCTTCGTGAGAAGTACTTGATGACGAAACATTAATAATTTGTGCACCGTCATTCATAGCTGCGTTAAGCAACCACGCATAGCCATATTTCAAATGCTTACCCTCATCCATGCAATCGGATGATGGCTGGTCCCCGTCTTGTTTAGAACCAGTCCGATACGTCAAAAGTGTGGCTTCTGGTGCAACGCCATAGCTTCCAGAGACCAAAACTGAGGCCACTGAAGTGCCGTGGCTTTTCGATGCAAGCGACGAGTCAATCGTGCACATCTCTCGTTCTTGAATTGATGCGCCTGTGAGTTCCGCTGCCGACGTCTCAACAGGCCCATCAATCATCGCGATCGTTACGCCTTTACCCGTGTACCCCTTCGCCCTGGCCTGATCCAGGTGGTAGTACGCGAAGTACGGCTGGTCCGCCGCGCTGATCGTATTGTCTGCCTGGGCTGGAGCGGTTGGGAGCGTGGTGACACCAGCGGCGATGACGAGAGCGGCAGCCGAAGCTCCCCACACGCGCCTACTCTGACGACACGCTCGTCTCGGCTTTACCATTGGCGCGGGTCCCATCCGTCGTCCTTTCGCGGGGCAGGGCTCAAGTCCTTATCCGACCCGTAGGTCTGCGACATCGGATTCACGTAACCCTCGGGCAGTCCATCTCCATCATCGTCAAAGCGGAAGGGCGTGTACTTGCGACGCGCCGACTTCTTCTTATCGTCCTTACCGCCAGCTCCGCCGGCGCCTGCTCCTCCCATGAAGCCACCGGCACCGCGAGCACTGCCCTGGCCAGCGCCTCCCGAGGCCGATGTCTTAGCTGCGGAGCTACCGGGGGCGGCGGTCGTGCCACCCGCACCGGCCCCTGCCCCACCGGCCGCAGGAGCCTTGTATGTTCCATATCCCGGGCCTGAGTAGGAGCCCGCGCGAAGGGCGGCCGCTCCCGAAAGACCGCTGCCAGAGGCACCGGAAGCACCCGTACGGCCCAGTGCGCTCAGTCCGCCAGCCCCGAGGCGCGAGGCGGCGCCCATCCCCACAGCTCCTGCTCCGAGAACGCCGGCACCACCCATACGGGCCGCAAGCGCCGACTCGCTGCCAGGACCCCCGTTCACGTTCCACAGGGGATGGTATCGGTCAACGGGTGGCGCGGGCGTGTATCCTCCCACCGTTCCATTGGCGTGCCGATCGCCATTCACCCGGGTGTGCAGCAAGTCCATTCCCATGAGGTCCTGCGGGTCGGTAATGGGATTGAGGCGCGAACCAACTTCTCCCTCGGTGATGTACTCGTTCGGGATGCGAGGTGACGACATGACGCGGCCGCTCACCGGCCCGCCCTCGTCATAGCCATCCGAGTAGAGCCCGGAACCCGTGCCACGCAGGTCGGAACGCCCGTAGTCGCTGTCGCGATCACCGGGATACACGCCCGGAGCATGCGGGGAGACGTTCAGGTATCCATTCTCAATGTCGTGACGAACTGAAGGAATCGACGGTCCTTGCCCAGGCCACTGGTGTGCGCCAGGATCATCGAGTTGCTGTGTCTGAGCGGAAATACCATCCGCCAGCCCTTGCATCGTATTATTCGCTCGCTCCAGAATGTCCGTCGCCGCGACCTCCCGCTGTGCATTGGCCTGGGCGATAAGCGCCTGGAAGTAGGCATCGGCCGACACCGCGAGCGTGTTGATCGGTCCGCCGAACGGCCCGAAGTACTCTGTCACGGGGACCGCCACGTGCGTCATATCGGCAAGCTTCTGCAGATTGGAGTCGATAAGAGTGGGTGACAGCTGCTGCGCCTCCTCACGAATATGCGTCATGGCGCGCCGCGCCTCGACGTAGTACTCCATCGCGGTGTTGTGGTTTTCCTTGATTCCCTGGACCTGCTTCATCGTCGTATCGGTCCACGCATCAATCTGATCGCCGGTTTCGCCCGTGAACCCCTGGTAGGAGCGCATGTGGTGCGTGACGTTATTTGCCTCGTTTAGGCCGCACACGATCGTGTTGTGTTCATTGTCCGAGGCGTCGAGGGCGGAGGCGCTCTCGATCGCGGCGACCAATCGCATGAGTCGGTCGTACATGGGGCTATCAACCATGTTGGTTCCTCTCCTTCTCAGAACTCAGACGGCGCGTTCTGCGTGGGACTCGTGCCGGTACCGGAGCCGCTGCCGCCTGAGCCCGTGGTCGTGGCGCCGTGAGCGTTTCCAGACGACGCTGTTCCCCCGCCCGCGATCTGCGAGGGCGCCTGAGTTGCAGGGGATGAGGGTGCCCCCGCAGGCTGCGGGTCCATCGACGCAAGGATACGGGCGAGCTCATCGGTATTACCCTGCTCGGCAGCTTCAAAAGCGCTCACAGCGGTATCGACGTCGCCATCAAATTTCTGAAAACGAACCAGCTGGTTGGAGACGACGTCTTTCTCGGTCCTCAGATATGAGATCAGCGAGCGACGCATCGCCTGGAAGCCCTCCTCTTCAGACCAATACTCCGCCTTCTGGGCGTCCATCAAGCGACTGATTGCCTGAGAGGAGTCAGTGAGCGATCGCCCCCCTTCTCCATATCTCCGCTTGTTTGTGCGTGCTTATCTGAGTCGAAGCCAACGTCAGCCACGCGTCACCTCCACGAATACCAAGACCGACAGATACGTGTTCCATGGAACACTATGAGACCTCTGCAAGCATATGACCGCTTGTTCACATTGACAAGCGTGTCCGAGTCTCGCACGGTGACCACAGACCAGCTGATATGGGTGTGGGCCCGGCCGACCGGCCGGGCCCACACCCATTAGTTGAGGATCGCTCCCCCGTCAGCCTCGCAGCGTCTTGTCTGCTGCCAGGATCTCGTTGACTTCCTCGCGCGTGGGCGAGTAGGCGCCCTGGTAGAGGATCGTGATGCCCGAGGTGATGATGCCGCGGTGGATGGCGGGCAGGATCTGATCCCACGAGGCCTCGCGCAGGCGCTGCTTCGCCTCGGCCGAGCCCAGCAGACCCGCATCCACCAGGCCGGAGATCAGGCCGGCCATGAGCGAGTCGCCAGCACCCACGGTGTCCACCAGCTCGACGTCGAGGGGATCGACGACGAGCATGTCACGCTCGGCGGCAGTCAGGATGTAGACGCCCCACGGACCGCGTGTGCACAGGATCAGGGAGGGACCGGACTGCAACCACTCGCGCAGGACGTCCTCGACGGGACGATCCGGGTACAGCCACTTCAGGTCCTCGTCCGACGCCTTGACGACGTCCGCGAGGGCCACGATCGCCTCGACGTGCGGGCGGGCCTCGTCAGGCGTGCCCAGCAGGGCGGGACGGATGTTCGGGTCGTAGGACACGGTGCCGCGGATGGCCTGGCGCTTGACGGCGGCCAGGACCTTGTCGGCGCCCGGCTCGACGACGACCACGTAGGATCCGGTGTGCACGTGTCCGACAGTGTCGGGATCCTCGACGGCAGGAACGTCCCACGTCAGGTCGAACTCGTAGGTGGCGTGCCCCTTCTCGTCGACGGCCGCGTGGGCGACCGTCGTGAACTCGGCGCCGTCGCTGCCGGGCGTCAGGGTGACACCGGCGTCCTCGGCATGGGCGCGCACCTTGTCGCCGCGAGCGTCACGGGCGAACCAGGTCGCCAGCTCGGACTCGTGACCCAGCCGGGTGAGGCCGGCTGCGACGTTGAGCATCGATCCCCCGACAACTTCGACGGGTTCACTGTTTGGGCGGGTGATCTCATCGATGAGAGCTTCCCCGATGTTCACGATTCTAGTCATTCGTCAACCCCAGTTTCTCTTCCATTTCTTCGAGCGGGATGCCCTTCGTTTCGGGCATCACCTTCAGGACCCAGAATAGCTGACCAACCATCGCGAGGAAGAACAGCCCGAAGGCGAATCCACCGCCGAGCTTATCTGTGAGCACCGGGAACGCGTAGGTGGTAATGAAGGCGAACACCCAGTGCGTGAGCGAACCGAGGGACTGGCCGCGCGCGCGTACGCGGTTGGGGAAGATCTCCGAAATGAACACCCAGATGACGGATCCTTGCCCGAACGCGTGAGAGGCGATGAAGGCGAGCAGACCAATCAGGATCAGCCACACCGGGACAGCGCTGCCTTCCTCGAATGCTCCTCCCTTGTAGGCGAACATGATGGCCGACAGGAAGCCCAACGACACGAGGTAGCCGATGGAACCAACAATCATGAGCTGGCGGCGACCAAGCTTGTCGATAACGGTCAGGGCGGCCATCGTGGCGATCAGGTTCATGAGGCCGACAATGACGGATGCGACATAGGGGAATGCCGGTCCGAGCACCTGCTCACCACCGGCGAGCTTCATGACCTTGGGCGCGTAGTAGAGAATGGCGTTAATGCCGGAGAGCTGGTTGAACATCGCGATGCAGAAGGCCATGAGGATGACCTTGCGGTAGCGGCGCGTGAAGAAAGCGACCTTGCCGCCGGCGGCGTCCTCGGCGATCTGCGTCTTAATCTCGTTGATCTGCTCGGTGCTCTCCTCCTGCGTGGAGGTCAGGCGCTCAGAAATCTTGACGGCGCGTTCCTCGTGGCCGTGGGCCAGCAGCCAGCGCGGCGTCTCGGGCACGGTGGCAAGGAAAATCAGGAAGAACACAGCCGGCACAGCCATGACACCAAGCATCCAGCGCCAGGCAATATCTTCATGCACGATCTCGCGGATGACCGCGTTCGAGGCGTAGGCCAGGAGGATACCGAAGACGATATTGAACTGGACCAGGCCGACCAGGCGCCCGCGCACGCGGGCGGGGGCGATTTCGGCGGTGTAAATGGGAGCGACCACGGAGGACAGGCCGACGCCGATGCCGCCGAGGAAGCGGAACAGCATGAAGAAGGCGATCGGGAAAGAGGATGCGGCCACGAACTTTCCGTCCGCGACGGGGATCAGTGATGGAACAGGCGCCAGGGCGGTGGCCAGCGCACCCACGCCGAAGAGGATGCCGATCCAGAAGAGGATGGGTTTACGGCCAAAGCGGTCGGCGAGTTTACCGGCGACGATGGCACCGCAGATCGTGCCGATGGTTGCGATGGCAACGATCATGCCCTCCCCCATGGAGGAGAGCGCGTAGAGCTTGGTGAGCTTTTCTTCCGCGCCGGAAATGACCGCTGTGTCAAAGCCGAAGAGCAGGCCGCCGAGGGAGGCAACGATGGCGCTTCGAATGACCAGAGGCGGAATGGACTTGGTTGGTGCTGACGACTTCGTAGTCATGCTGGCTCCGCACTGTGGAGATGGGGCGCGCGTGGCGCCGAGGACACTCACGGTCCCCCGTTGGGAGCTTAAGAAATTAATTGGTCAGACAATTAGGACTTAGGGAACGATTCCCAAAAAAGCATTGAAAGAAAGGGACGTACACACACAAGAGCATAGAAAGTGAAACGAATCACAACGCTACGCTGACCAGGCGTTATTCCACTATGCGAAACGATTGTCACACGTCGATGGCGTAGAGGCGCGTCTGCCCGACCGTGCGGAACCCCAGGGAGTCGTAGACAGCCAACGCGCCCGTGTGGTTGGCCGAACCGACGCCGGTGCCAGCCCGATCCATCCCGTCGCGCCTCTGCGCCCACATTGAGGCCAAAATCAACGCGTCGGCTACACGGGTCTCGCGCCACGCCGACAGCACGCCCAGCTGATCGATGTAGCCTTCGCGCCATCCCAGCGCCGCCCAGTCCTGCTCGTAACGCGAGGCCAGGAGGAAGCCGGCAACGCGCGGGCGATCGCCGGTGCGATCAACGGCCAGGAACGACCACTCGGGAGCGAAGGCCGTGCGCCCCTGCATCCACTGCTCCTGGGTGAGCGGCGGGCGCCCCCATTCCGACTTGTTGAGGCGGTTCGCGGCGCGCAGGGCGGGCTCTTCCCACTGAGGCCCCCAGGCCTCGACGCTCATGTACGTGCCCAGGTCCGGCACCGGGGCCAGGCCATCGAGCGAGGCGCGCAGCTCATAGTAGGTGCGTGTCCACCGGAAGCCGTGCACCTTCAGCTGGGCCTCGAGGTCATCCTGGCCGGCCTCGACGTGGCAAGTAATCTGCGCGGGGCCCTCCCCCTCCACGCTCGCCAGCATCTGACGGGCCGTCCCCTCCTGCCAGTCGACGATCGCGCTACCCAGGCCGATGCGCCGAAAGTCGGGATCCACTCCCCCGATGCACACGCACTCAACCCGTCCCGGGAATCGCAGCACCACCTGCGCGAAGGCCACCAGGCGACCGGCGGCGATGCCCCGACGCGCGACCCCGACCAGGCCACGCCACTGAGAGGCACCCGAGAGCATCTCCTCCACCTCGTCCGCGCTGGTGCGGTACGGCGGATTATCGCGCGCCTCCATGCGCGCGAAGAGGGCCGCGAGGCCGACGTGATGGTCGGCGCGCAAAGGCTCCCACTCGATGCCGTGATGCTCGCCCGGGAAGGGAACGAACTCGGGGGCACCGGCTCTCTGCGCGAGAGGAATGCTCATGCTCGTCTCCTAGCGGACTACTGGTCAATCGTGTAATAAACCTCGGCGGCTTCGTCGACGAAGCCAAGGTGCTCGTAGATATTATGCGCGCCGTCGGGACTCGACATGTCAACATCAAGACCGATACGGCTCACTCCCGAGGCCGATGCGGCTGCGACCGCGTGCCCGACGAGGGCCGTCGCCACGGAACGGCCGCGGTGGGCCTCGGCGACGCCGAGGAGGTAGATGTAGGCCTCCGGTCGGCCCGTCGCGACCCAGCGCGCGGCGGGACGACCCGTCATCGCATAGCCGACCACCTCGTCCTCGGCGTCCACGGCCACGAAGGACCAGCGCGGGTCGAAGTGATTCATCGCGTCGTCCCACCACAGGGCTCGCAGCGGTGAGCGGAAGGCCTGCTGGAAGGCCTCCATGTGGATCGCACGGATCTGGTCCTGCGCGACCTGGTTCCACGGCACGATGCGGTAGCCGTGGCGCGCCTGCGGGGCGACCTCGCCTCCCGCAAGGTCGCGGTACATGACGTTGTAGATGCGCTTGGCGAAGAATCCTGCAGCGATGTAGAGGCGGCGCCGATCCGTCATGTGCGCGTCCACCAGGTTCGAGATCGACACGGGCACGTCGGATTCGGCCCCGAAGGTGTCGACGAGCATCTGGCGCGCGCGGCCATCCTGCCAGTACAGGAGGGCCCGACCCACGCCTCGGCCTCGCCAGTGGGGGTGAATGTAAGCGCTGACGATGGCGGTCGCGGCCTCGTGAATGCCTCGCAGCACACGCACGGACGCCACCGCGCAAATGTTTCGCTTCGCGTCCAGGCCGACGATCGTATCCACCCAGTCGCGGCCGTTCTCGCCTTCCATCATGTCCGCGATATCGTCCACGGAGGTACGGCGAATCGCCTGGTCGTCGTCTTCGATGTGGCAGATGAGCGCGTACACGGCGGGCGCGTCGCGGCCGATCATGGGCCGCCAGCGCAACCCGAGGTGATTGCCCGGGTACGGGACGGACCCGGGCGGCGTGAGTCGCTGCGCAAGTCCTGTCATGCGTCATATCCTAGCGGCTGATCGGGCCTTTAGTCACACTGACGATGGACATTTGTCCTTGCATTCTGAACACTTGTGCAGCCAACGGGCGCTTTTCGCGTGATATTACGCGTCGATTCGCATGCGATCCAGGCCGGCGGATTCCTTGACAATGAATTCCTTACGGGGGCCGACGGTCGAACCCATGAGCAGCTCGAACACGTCTTCGGCCTGGCGCAGGGCCTCCTCGTCGGCCAGCGTGATGCGACGCAGGGAGCGGTGCGCCCGGTCCATCGTGGTCTCCGCGAGCTGGTCGGCGTCCATCTCGCCCAGGCCCTTGTAGCGCTGGATGGGTTCCTTCCAGGTGCGACCCGAGCGGCGCAGTGCGGCGAGCTTACGGTGCAGCTCATCCTCGGAGTAGGTGTAGATGTATTCGCGCTTCTTGCGCCCCTTGCCGGCGACCTCGATGCGGTGCAGGGGCGGCACGGCCGCGTAGATGCGGCCGGCTTCGACCATGGGGCGCATGTAGCGGAAGAACAGGGTGAGCAGCAGGGTGCGGATGTGTGCTCCGTCCACGTCGGCGTCGGTCATGAGGATGACCTTGCCGTATCGCGCCTGGGACAGGTCGAAGGTGCGGCCCGAGCCCGCGCCGATCACCTGGATGATGTTCGCACACTCGGCGTTGGCGAGCATGTCCGCGGTCGAGGCCTTCTGCACGTTGAGGATCTTGCCTCGGATCGGGAACAGCGCCTGGTACTGGGAGTTGCGCGCCGCCTTGGCCGTGCCCAGGGCGGAGTCGCCCTCGACGATGAACAGCTCGGTCTCCTCGACGTCCTCGAGGCGGCAGTCCGCGAGCTTGGCGGGCAGCGAGGAGGTTTCCAGCGCGTTCTTCTTGCGTGAGATTTCCTTGTGGATACGCGCGGAGACGCGGGCCTTCATCTCGCCGACGACCTTCTCCATGAGGAGGGAGGTCTGCTGCTTGTCGTCACGCTTGGAGGACGCAAACTTCGCCTTGAGCCAGTCGGTGACGACGCGGTTGACGACGGTGCGGATCTGGGGGGTTCCCAGTGTTTCCTTGGTCTGTCCTTCGAACTGCGGCTCGGGGAAGCGCACGGTGATGACGGCGGTCATGCCGGCCTGCACGTCGTCCTTTTCGGGGCGCCCGTCCTTGGCGACGACCTTGAGTTTGCGCGCGTTCTTGTCGATGGCGGCGCGCAGGGTCTTGAGGACGGCTTGCTCGAAGCCGGTCACGTGGGTGCCGCCCTTGGGGGTGGCGATGATGTTGACGAAGGACTGGATGGTCGTGTCGTAGCCGATGCCCCAGCGCAGCGCGATGTCGACCTCGCAGGTGCGTTCGACCTCGGTGGCGCGCAGGTGCCCGGTCTCGGAATCGAGGGCCTGCACGGTCTCGTTATAGGTGCCTTCACCGGTGATGTGCCACGTGTCGGTCACGGGGCCGTCGGAGGCCAGCCAGTTCGCGAAGTCGACGACGCCACCGTCGAAGCGGAAGCTCTCGTGGAGTTCCTCTTCGCCGCGCTCGTCGTAGCAGTTGATGGTCAGGCCGGGCACGAGGAACGCGGTCTGGCGGGCACGCGCCAGCAGGTTCTCCCACGAGAATCCCTCGGTGGCCGGGAAGATCTGGAAGTCCGCCCAAAAGCGCACGCGCGTGCCGGTCTGCGACTTCTTCACCTTGCCGACGGTCTTGAGGGTTGAGCCGTCCACGAAAGGCTTGAAGGGCGAGTTGGGGGTGCGCTGCTTGGAATCGTCGAATTCGCCCGGTTCGCCGCGGCGGAAGCACATCTCGTGGGTCTTGCCGCCGCGGTCGACCTGCACGTCGAGGCGGGCCGACAGAGCGTTGACGACGGAGGCACCGACGCCGTGGAGGCCGCCCGAGGCCGCATAGGAGCCGCCGCCGAACTTACCGCCGGCGTGGAGCTTGGTGTAGACGACCTCGACGCCCGTCAGGCCCTGGCCGGGCACGATGTCGACGGGGATTCCTCGGCCGTTGTCGGCGACGGAGGCGGAGTGGTCGGGGTGCAGGCGCACGTCGATCGTGTCGCAGTGACCTTCCAGGGCCTCGTCGACCGCGTTGTCGATGATCTCCCAGAGGCAGTGCATGAGGCCCCGGTGGTCGGTCGAGCCGATGTACATGCCGGGGCGCTTGCGCACGGCCTCGAGCCCCTCGAGGACCGAGAGGTGCCGTGCGTTGTAGGCAGATGCGTCGGTAGGAGTCACGAGGTGCATCATATGTGGGTCAACGCTCGTTTGTGGCCAACGGTGCGCGTGGCGCGGGTTCTGGGACGCTTTCCACGATTGACGAGGCCGGGGCTGGATCGCACTGGTGGGCGCGCTTTCGGGGCGGACGGGGCTGTGGTTGGAGGGATTTCCACTCCCCCTTACTGTTGTATCGGCGTACGGTCGAGTGATTGCGCCCCGGGTGAACAGGGGTGCGAGGCGCGGGGTGATGGTGTGTGATGGAAGCATGAACGCACAGACTCTTGAACGCCCCGTACTGGACGAGCCGCAGCTGAACGCGGCGAATCGTTGCGACGCCTGCGGCGCTCGCGCCTGGGTTCGTGCGACGATGCCTTCGGGTGGCCAGCTGTACTTCTGCGGCCACCACGCAAACGAGCACCTGCCCTCGCTGGTGGGCGGCGGCGCACAGATCCTGGACGAGCGTCATTTCATGAACGACTGAGAGCGAGCCTCCCGCAGCGGCGGGACGCACGGCTTGCAGGCGCGGGCGGGGACCGACGGGGTCCCCGCCCGCGTTTCGCAGTACAGCCAACCCCTACCTACCGGACAATCACCGCAATCGGATTGCCCAACGAGTTTAGGGGGACTAAACTTGTGTCATGACGCGACCAATGCCATACCGCAAGC
>ERZ773051.1674-NODE-1674-length-11829-cov-3.302276_pt1 | contig 11829 bp, 9 predicted proteins | sample MGYA00580631_ERZ773051 | MGnify/ENA primary metagenome ERZ773051 (study PRJEB29015, sample SAMEA2738137) | human oral metagenome | biome: human oral; feature: human-associated habitat; material: saliva | place: China | collected 2204 ...
ATTTCAATGATACTCCTATTTCGTATGCCCACCAGCGTATCGCTTCCGGCCTCATAGATGCTTATGCTTCCACGGGTTGTGGGACGGGGTATAGCTTTACCTTTAAGCGGTTGGGCTTCCGTATCGATCATATCTTGCATAGTCGCAGGGTTAAGTCCTACAATTGTAAGGTGGACAAATCTGCAACGATAAGCGACCATAAACCCTTATCTTGTTTTATCTCCCTCGAGTAATTTTAATTCCCTTTCCCCCTTGCTATGGAGCCTACACCCCAACATAAGTTACGTGGTTTGCTGATTGCCGGTACCTCTTCGGTGGCTTTCGGCTTTATCCCCCTTTTTACGTTGCCTTTGATGGCGATAGGGTTGCGTACCCCCTCCATCCTTACCTATCGCTTTTTGTTTGCGGCTCTTGCCATGTTTCCTCTTTTGCTGTACAAAAAGATAGATCTTAGGCTCACAGTGCGAGAAATCGGGGTTTTGCTCTCTTTGGGACTTGTCTATATTGCCTCAGCTATGGGGTTGCAGTTGGGGTATCATTATATGCCGAGTGGGGTGGCCACAGTAGTTCATTTTACCTATCCTGTCTACGTTATCTTGCTCATGTTGCTCTTCTATAGGCAAAGACCTACGAGGGTTATGATTCTAGCCATTCTCCTTGCTTTTTTTGGGGTACTTTGCCTCTCGGGCTTGGGTTTGGAGAAGGTGGATCGGCGATTTTTGATAGGGATGCTCATTGTCGCTCCTACGGGGTTGGCGTATGCCTCTTATATGGTTATTGTCAATAAGAGTGTGGTGCGTACGATGAATAATATCAAGCTTAGCTTTTATGCCCTGTTGGCTTGTGGGAGTGGATTCCTAGTGATTGCCCTCTTTTGGGGAGGCCTGCAAGGGATCCCTTCGCTTGAGGCCTGGGGTTTGACTATCGCCCTTGCGATTATCCCTACAGTAGTTGCCAATATTACACTGGTGGAGGGGGTAAAGCTGATTGGCTCTACTATGAGTGCAATATTGGGAGCCCTGGAGCCTCTAACCGCTGTGGTAATTGGCTTTTTGGTTTTCGACGAGGTGCTAACCCCTTTGCGTCTTGTGGGTATTCTTCTTATCATCCTTTCGGTACTCCTTATTGCCCTCTCGGGGCGTATCGCTTACTTCCTTAAGGTTTCGCGCCTGCGCAAGAGGCATCGTTAGTCCCTCTGATTGTTTTGGGGGCGATAGAGCCCGAAGAGGAAAATAAAGAGACTTGCCTCGTCCTTATAAAAGAGTGGGGCGAGTCTTTTTTTGCCTGTCGGCGCAATCTTTTCAGGCTAGAATGTCGCCTTTCTGCCCAAAACTTTTTTATTTCTTAGGCGAAAGTGGAGAGACCTTCTGGGCAGGAACAGAAATTTTTTCACTCTGATTTCTCTCCGTTTTTACACCTCTTCTTATGTGGAGTAGAGGAGGTTGCGAGGGAATCTGCAAGGAAACTTGTTTATATTTCAGAATTATCATACCTTTGTGCTAGTTTATAAAACAAAAACAATACAGAATGAAAGCAAAAATTACTATCCTCTCTTGGAGTGTTGTGCATTAGGAACTGTTGTACTCACTGGCTGCAACTCCCAGCCTAAGGGAGATCTTTCTCCTCAAACTCATAATTCACCAACCCTCGTAGAGCAACAAATTGCCAATTTGTACCAATCTATCTTCAATGAGCTTCCTCAGGGAGGACTTCGTGCCGCCTCCAATGAGAAAGTAGGTAATGGAGAAACTTATATTACCAATTTCGCCAAAGGAGGATTTATGCTTTACAATGTGGATTCATTGGGTGAAGTGATACTGCTTGGCATCTCAGAGGGAGGATCTCTTTCCACTCAGGACACTATCCATCAACCGATGCTTCGGAATATTCTAAATCAGGCAGCAATACTCGGGGAAGAAGGAGCTCCGAAGATACACAAAGATCTAGAAGAAAGCAATCATGGGGATCCCTCAAGGTCTCCCCTTCCATGGATTCGAGACTATTTTGGGTTCCCTAGATACACTTTAGACACAGAAAATTTTGAGAGCAAAAAGCCCATGAAACCCTCAACCCTAGAGTTTGGACAATATGCTCCATTTTTCAACTACCTACCTAAGAACAAAGAGACCAAACACGACTTGTTGGGGTGCGCCAATACAGCTCTTGCCGCCTTCTTTTCATTCTATAAACTTCCCAAAGCAATAGTATGCAACAACAAAACCACAAAAATGGACTGGCAAAACCTGTGGGACTCAAATAGAGAGGTTTACAACCTTAAAAAGGCAACAGGAAAAAAATTCTATTGGAAAAGCTTCTTGGAAGACGATCCCATTTTATCAGACCAGATAGCTCTCATGTGCATGTACATCTATTACAAAACTGGGCATATTTGGTCAGGTAGCTCTGGCACTGCAGTAGAAAACTGGAGAGTAAAACGTTTTTTGAAAAAACACAATTTCAATCCGGATGTAGTTGATTACGATGAAAAGACCCTTTTGGCTTATCTCCAAAAATATAAGCGACCTGTACTAGCTTATGGAGAATGGGATAACACATTCGATTCTTGGCACTACTGGGTTTTTGATGGATATATGGAGAATCGGTGCGATCTCATTTCTGTACGGCAAGATTACGAGGGAGGCCCTTGGGTAAAAGACAAGGTTATCAAGAAGAATGTAATCTCTCGTTTCTACCATTGCAATTGGGGATGGAGTGGTGATAACAATGGATACTTTCGCAGCCATTTACTGAGACCATTTTACCGCTATGGTATCGTTTCTCCAACTACAGAACTAAGAACCGATCTACCGGACAGTGAAGAGAATTATGCTCGCCATGGCAAACTGTTTCTAACCTATCCTAAGGAACTGGCAGAGTATTGGACTATAAAATAGAGCAGTAAAATATGAATAGATATAAGAACACACTGGCATTGGGGAGTGTATTGCTCCTCTTTCTCCTAGGGATTTCGGGCTGCTTCGAGAAACCCAAGTACTACCCCCACTATCTCACGGGCTTTGTGGAGCCGGATACATTTCAGCTCGTGGATATAAGACTTGAAAGTCCTTGGTACCAAACGACAGTCTGTACGATTATCCTGTCCAACAAAAATCAAAAAAAGGTCTCACACTTTGGCTATGACGGAAGCGACCCAAAAATTAAAAGTTTTCTCACTCTCATCGGGGATACTCATTACCCTAGCAGGGGTAGGGAGGGGCGTCTTGGAAATCGCAAAACAGGTGTGATAACGTCCCCTAAAAGTATTGCTGTCACGTGCGACCACGACTATAACGAAGCACTCAAAGCCGGGATGCTACTGAATGAAGTGGCTTTTATTTCATTCAGCGATTATCTAGGATTCATACAAAGTGGCTACAAAAATGACAATTATAGAGCTCAGATAAACCTTGGCAACCAGGAAAACCTCAAGCGGCTATTGGCGTCAAAGCCTCTATGGAGACTCCAGTTGAATACGATTCCTGAAGCGTGGAATGGCGAGACTGTCCGCTTTACAGTCACCATGGTACTCCCCACGGATAAGGGAGACAAATCCATTACCGATAGCATTGATGTGAAGTTCCCAACTCCGAGCAAATAGGTTTATACAAGAGCCCATATGAGAGTAAAAGGGCTTCTCTCTTTTTATTTTCTCTGTATTTCTATTGCAGAGAGCAAGAGAGAGGGAGATAAAGGAGGTCGTACGCCCAGCCCCATGGTGGTTTTTGTTTATCTAAGCGTCGTACTTACAACTGGAAAGTACAACCGAATGAAGTTCTAGCACTACTTTCGCCATGCCGTTGCACTTGATACTGGAAGCTGCGCATCTTTGGAAAAATAGCCGAGACTATTGCAGAATCAAAAAGTATTTGTACCTTTGTCACCGCAATTTGGAATAGGGGTCTAGAACCTTATGGATGACGCTCTACTCAATTGCTTAGGGTTATGGCCCTTTCGTCTATCGGTTAGGACGCAAGGTTTTCATCCTTGAAAGAGGGGTTCGATTCCCCTAGGGGCTACAAAAGAGGGTAAAGGTGCCTCTCAGCGTTGTGTTGAGGGGCACTTTTCTGTTTCCCTTTTCTTCTTCGTATGATTGTAGGCTAGACTTTAAGTCGGTAGTTCTTTTCCTTTTTACTCTTTAGAGGGGGTGGTTTTTAGATTTTAAGTACACAGGATTATCTCTCCCTGCCCTCTATTCGGGAGAGGAGAGAAGGCGTTAGAGATTATGTGTTTCCCTTGTAGAGCGTATGTCTGCGTGGATTAAAAGATTGTTGTATCCCTCATGGGGGCTGTCCACTTCCTTGTTGCAAAGGAGGTTTGCTCAGCGCGTTGTAGTGGTAACAGGGGCTTCGAGAGGGATCGGAGCGGCCCTAGTTCGTCTGCTGCAATCCTATCGGGTTCATTTCGTTTTAGTGGCTCGCTCGGAGGCCGAATTGCAGCAACTTGCCCAAGAGGTTGAGGCTTTGGGAGCATCAGCGGAGTGCTACGCGGTGGATCTTCGAGAGCGAGAGGCACTTCGTGATCTTTGCCGGATTCTTGCGGAGCGTTACCCTCGAGTGGATTATTTCTTCGCCAATGCCGGGAAGTCGATTTGCCGCTCTTTGGAAGACTCTCAAGAGCGTTTGCACGACTTTGATCGTACGATTGATCTCAATTACCGTGCCATGGTCTACTTGGCACAAGCGCTCTATCCGGCCCTTGCAGTGGCTCGGGGAGTACTTGTTTATACCTCTTCGGTAAGTCTATTATACCCACCGGCTCCCCATTGGGCAGCCTATCATGCCTCAAAGGGGGCTGCGGATATTTGGTTGCGTACAGCTCGTGAGGAGTGGGCTTTGCGTGGAGTGCGCGTACGTATTGCCTATATGCCCCTTGTGCATACCTCCATGGCCGACGTTAATCCTCGCTACGTCCATCTCCCCGGCTACACCGCGGAGGAGGCGGCTACTCGGCTTATCCGCTTGGCCGTTGGACGGAGATCTTCTTATGCTCCTTGGTGGGCTCGACTCTCTTCTCCTTTGTCTTCCCTCTTTTGTGGGCTCGTAACCTATGCCTACCGACGTGTGTCTCACTGATATCTCTTCTATCCCGATATGCACCAACCAACCTATTCCCTCTCGGCAGCCCTCCGTCAATTGCATTTTATTACCCCTCGGGGGATTATTGCATGGGTGCGGGCTTTTTGGCGAGATGGGGCTTCTCTCATGACGCTTTTGGGCTATGCTGCTTTCATTTATCCTCAGCGAGAAGCGCTCCTCTATGAGGGGGAGTCTCTGACCTATAGGCAACTCTACCAAGAGGCTCTGCGTCTGGCTCGTTGTTTTCAAAAGAATGGGTATTGCAAGCGTGGGGGACGAGTAGCTCTGCTCTGCCGTAATCACCTTGAGTTGGCCCTCCTTCTGCCGGCTCTCTCTCGCTTGGGGATAGGAGCCTATCTGCTCAATACCGACATGAGTGAAGAGCAGTTGGTGCGCTTCCTAGTGGGGCGGAAGTATGATCTTCTGATCCTAGATGAGGAGTTTCGTCAGCGTTATTTCTCCGACAAAGAACCGCCCACACCCCTCCTTACCACGGAAGAATTGGGTAGAGTGCGCTCGGAAGATAACGGAAGGTCTCGCCGCTTTTTGCCACGTATTGTCCGAGGAGCCGAACTCTCCGTGCTTACGGGCGGATCAAGTGGTAGTTACAAATCTGCCGATCGTCGCCCCTCTGCGATTAATTTCTTACCACCTTTGCTTGCCCTGATTCGCTCAATTGGGATTCATCGGGGGAGTACAACCTACCTCGCCTTGCCCCTGTTTCATGGTTTTGGTTTGGCAACATTGTTCGTGGCTTGGGTGATGGGAAAACGTGTTTGGCTTACTCGCCGTTTCCGTGCTGAGGAGGCGTTAGAGGGAATAGAACGCTACGGAGTGGATGTTTTGCCGATAGTGCCCGTAATGCTCGCTCGTATGATGCTTTTACCTCAAGCGGCAAGTAAAATGAAGAGTCTGCGCTGCATTATTTCCGGAGGGGATCGCCTTGATCGCAAACTTGTAGCGCAAGTGCATCAGGAGGTTGCCCCCATTATTTATAATCTCTATGGCACCTCAGAAGCCGGATTCTTTCTTCTCGCAACTCCTCAGGCTCTGGATGCCTATCCCGAAGAGACAACCCTGGGATTCCCTATTCGCGGGGTGCGATGTAGTGTGCGCAACTCCGATTCGGATGGTGTAGGGGAGCTGTGGGTCTCGTCGCGCTGGGCCATGCAGGCTAGGCGCAATAGTTGGCAGGCAACCGGAGATCGGGTGTGGTGCAGCAAGGAAGGGGCTTATTTCCATCGGGGGCGAGTTGATCGGATGGCGGTCTGTGGCGGAGAAAATGTTTATCCGGAGGTGGTGGAGCGTGTGATTGAGAGTCATCCTGAGGTAATTGCAGCCCAGGTGCATACGATCCCTCACCCCGAGTTTGGCAGCGTGCTAGCCGCACGTGTAGAGCTTTCTACGGATTCTGTCCTCACGGCTGAGGAGCTTTCTGCATGGATCAAACCCAGGCTCTCTCGGGCAGAGCATCCCCACAAAATTGAGTTGGCTCCTCTAAACATGCTCTCTACGGGTAAGCGATCTTCTCTTTAGAGGCATTTTCTCTGGTCTATTCTTCTGATTTGAGAGGTGGATAGGCTTTGTTTATCGTGAGTTGCGTATCTTTGTAGAGCATAGCGGAGGGCTCATAAAAACAGGGTTCTCCCTCGGAGAAAAAGATAATGTGGCTAATAACGACGATAGTACTAGGTTTCTTGATCGGGGTTCTGGTCTCTGCACCTATGGGTCCCGTGGGGGTGCTCTGTGTGCGTCGTACGTTGCATCGTGGGCGTAGAGAGGGTTTGATCACGGGCGTAGGTGCCATGATTAGCGACTTGCTCTATGCTGCCGCTTCCTACAAAGGGATCACGATGGTACTCGATTTTATCTACCGATACGAGTTCTTTTTGCAGATTCTCGGAAGCCTTGTGGTGCTCGCTTTTGGTATTCATATGTATTTCTCTCTCCCGAGTTACGATGTTGTAGACGATGGAAAGAGTAAAAGTGCCTGGAAGTTGATGACTTCGGCCTTTTTCTTTGCCTTGGGCAACCCGCTTATTGCTTTCGTGTATATGGCCTTTTATAGCCGCTACAATTTTGTGCCCGATACGCCTACTTTGGGATGGCACTTTGTGGTGGCAATGCTCTCAATAGCGCTGGGTGCGATCTCTTGGTGGTTTGTAATTACCTACCTTGTATTGCGCCTCAAAGAGAATGTGTCGGTGGGAGGCCTGAGGATCTTCAATAAGATATTGGCCCTTGTCTTTATTGGAATCTCTCTTGTTGGGCTAGCTATGTGTTTGATTAAGTTCACTTAATTCCTCTCTGACGATGCAACGTAATTGGCATTATTACCTTGGGGTTTTGCTGACGATTGCATTAGCTGCAATTGCCGTTTGCCTTGCTAAGATCCCTTTTATTACCACACTACACCTATCTCCTTTGATCATTGGTATCGTACTTGGTCTTATCCTAGCCAATACGATACGGAGCCGTTTGCCCGAGGGGATGACTCCCGGATTAAAATTCGTAGGGAAGCGCATCTTACGCCTTGCGATTGTCTTTTATGGCTTCCGACTTACGCTCTCGGATGTATGGGCCGCAGGTTGGGCTACGCTCTTAGTCGATACAATCGTGGTTTCTTCTACCCTATTGCTAGGGGCAATGGTGGGGCGTTGGCTCCGTCTAGATAGGGAGACTTCTATGCTAACCTCTGCGGGGAGTGCCGTCTGTGGGGCTGCAGCTGTACTGGCTAGTGAGCCGGTTGTGGGCGCTAATTCTGCCAAAACGGTGGTAGCAGTTTCTACGGTGGTTTTGTTTGGAACGCTCTCGATGTTTCTATATCCCGTCCTCTATCAATTGGGAGTGTACCATATGACCGATGCCCAAGTTGCGGTATATACCGGGTCTACTCTGCACGAGGTAGCCCATGTAGCGGGGGCGGGAGCTGCTATGCAGGCAACCAGTGTGACAAGTACTTTTGACATTGCGGGAACCGCCACCATTACCAAAATGATACGAGTAATACTCCTTGCTCCTGTACTTATTGTGCTGGGGATGTTCTTCCAAAAGGGAAACAAGGGAGAGACTCGGGCTACAAAACGCATTGCTATCCCTTGGTTTGCTGTTTGGTTCCTTATCATTATCGGGCTCAATACGCTCCTGCTCTCTTTAGCTTCTACTTATGGCTTAGAAGATACCTACGCCTCTGTACGAGGCATTATTCGCGGGGTAGACGACTTTATGCTCACTATGGCTATGGCGGCTATTGGTACAGATGCCGTATTTGCTCGCTTCCGAGAGGCGGGATTTAAGCCTTTCGCTCTCGCTGCCGTACTCTATATTTGGCTTACGGTGGGTGGTTATTTTTTGGTAAAACTTATTGTCTAGTAATCCTAAAATCATATGGAAAACAGTCCTCACGAAGGCTTCAAGGGGCTTAGCCCTTCTGCCAATCGATCCGTTTTTATGTGGGCAATCTTGTTGCCTATTCTGTTACTTACGTTTATTTTCGGGCGAGAGGGATTGCCCTACTTGAGTGGTTTCTTAGGGGCTATTACGCTGTTTTCAGTCTTGCGAGGGCAGATGAGATTCCTCACTAAGAAGTGGCATTTCCCTCGTGGATTAGCTGCCTTTATTCTTATTCTTGAGACGCTTTTCCTTTTCCTGCTCCCGCTTGCCGGTATCGCGTCTATGCTGATAGACCTCTTTACACACACTGAGATTGATCTGAATGAATGGTATCACCAAGCTGTGCAATGGGTGGATGAGGCTAAAGATTGGATTGGAGTAGATTTTGTAAAACGAGATGGATTCTTTGTTGAGCAGGTTCTACCCGCCCTTACTAAGATGGGGCAAACCTTTACGACAAAGATCGTTGTCGGGGTTTACTCTCTTGTGGTCAATAGTGTTGTGCTACTCTTTGTTCTCTACTATATGCTCTATGAACGAGAGTATTTCGAGACGGCTATCCGAGAGCTACTCCCCTTTACCGAAGAAAATAAACGCATCTTGGTATCTGAGACGCAGCGCATCATTGCAGCTAACGCTGTGGGGATACCGCTAATCGCCATTGTTCAAGGGGGATTTGCTTATCTCGGGTACATCTTCTTTGGTGTAGAGGGAGCTTTGTTCTACGCAGTACTTACGGCCTTTGCTACTATTATCCCGATGGTGGGTACCATGGTAGTGTACGTGCCCCTTGCTTTGGCCCTAGGTTTTGCCGGGAATTGGGGGGCTTGTATCGGGCTTTTGATCTATGGATTTTTGGTCATAGGGGGAATAGACAATGTAATTCGCTTCCTGCTCCAAAAGTCTCTTGCCGATATTCACCCTCTTGTTACCGTCTTTGGCGTTATTTTTGGGGTAAGTATTTTTGGCTTTTGGGGGGTGATTTTTGGCCCTTTACTTCTTTCTCTTCTGATACTTCTCCTGAATATATTCCGTCATGACTACGTCCCTGGTTCTGTAGCTCAGCCTCGTGCGGCTCGAGAGAATTGGGGAGGGTTGATGCCTAAGTGGGCAAAGAAGAAAAAGAAGTAGCCTCTTTGGTCACTCTTTTCTGGCTGATTTTGTTTTTCTTTTAGGCTGATTCTTTTGGGGAAATCAGCCTGTGCGGGATATTTTTTAGGGTAGGGGAGGATCTTGTATTGCTCCTCGGCGTACTAAAGGTGTGTTACGCCTTGTGCTAGATCCTATATCTATTCTTTTGTTTATCCTTTCACTAAAGTAGTAGAAACGCTTCTTTCTCTAAGAAAAAGGCTACCTTTGCGGGAGCAGATTGCGTGCTGTGTCTCTATTTTTTGTGACTCGGCTTGTTTTGATGGATATGAAAGAATGAAGAGATTAGATATACTATCAGTTGTACTAGTTTTGCTCTTGACAGTCTCTTGTCGCTCGGCAAAGAATGTTCTCTACCTGCAAGATCTTGATAGCGTTGAGAGTGCCGGTTATACTCGTCTAGAACCTACAATACAACCTGGAGACCTGCTTTCTATTACCGTTAATTCAAAGAATCCGGAGTTATCCGCCCCCTTTAATTTACCGATGGTCAGCTATACATCATCGGTAGGACGTGGTGTAGGTGTGCAATACTTACAAGGCCATTTGGTGGGAACCGATGGTACTATTACCTTCCCCCTTCTCGGGAAAATAAACGCCTCCGGGCTGACAAAACAACAGCTCATCGATAAGATTTCGCGAGAACTTGTCGCTGGAAATTATATCAAAGAGCCTATCGTGACTATTAGTTTTCAGAACTTTAAGATAACCGTTCTTGGCGAAGTGTCCCGTCCTGGTAGCTTCACGATAGACAATGAGCGAGTTACCATCTTTGATGCTATTGGCATGGCTGGAGATATGACAATCTATGGACGGCGAGACAACGTAATAGTAGTGCGTGAAGCCAATGGCAAGCGCGAGATCTATACGCACGACTTGAGGTCTAAAGAGGTATTCCGCTCCCCATGTTTTTATCTAGCGCAAAATGATGTGGTATTTGTGAATCCCAACAATGCCAAAATACAGATGAGTGAGATAAACCAAAATAATAACGTTGGGGTATGGCTTAGCCTTGTGGGGAGTGTTACCTCCGTCTCAACTCTCGTTATGACCGTGGTGCGCAACTCAAAATCTTCGAAGTAATATCTCTATCATACATATCTGCACAACGAACCATGGAGTATAGAGAATCCGAAACAAAATCTATGGACCAAGAGCTCAAACGCTCTTCTCTCGCAGAAGCTGCATCATTTATTACCCTTTCGGATATAGGGCTTATCCTACGTTCCAATTGGTATTGGTTTGCAATAACTTTACTTTTTGCTATCGGAGGTACCTCTATCTACCTCTTGCGGACTCCCAACGTGTATAAGCGCGAAGCTAGCATATTGGTCAAGGATAAGATGGATGCATCGAACGTTCTTAGCGAGCTTTTCGAGTCTTCTGCCTTAACCTCTCTAGGTGGAAAGAGCGCGGTAGAAAACGAACTCTTTATCCTAAAAACAGATTTCCTAATCGACCAAGTAATAGAACGTCTTAACCTAGATGTTTCCTATTCTCGTAGCAAGGGAATAAGCAAGCAGATGCTTTATAAAGATGCTCCCGTTGAGGTTCGTTTCCTGGGAAATTGCGCCAATCTTTCTTGCAAATTGGAGGTCTCTTCTGTAGATGCTAACCATGTATCCCTTCTTTGTGAGGAGTCTTCTATCGAAGCAGCTAAGGGAACAACTACTCAAGTACAGATCGGGGTCCCCCAAGATACTCCTATGGGGCGAGTATTAGTTACTGCTACAGAACATTTCCCCTCATCGGAAGGCTCCTTCTCTCTAGAAGTAGAAAAGAACACTCGTGAGAGAAGCATTCGATCCTTTTCTCATATCTTCAATGTCTCGGCTGCAAGTAAACAAGGGAGCATTATCACCTTGACAATGCAACATCAAAACCCTGAAGTTGCAGAGGATTTCCTCAATACCCTCGTGCAGATCTATAATGAGAACTCTCGTATGGAAAAGGTGCGGATCGCCCAGAAAACCGAGCAGTTTATCGATGGACGTCTCGCAATTATCGGCGGAGAGCTAGGCAGCGTTGATACAGAAATAGAGCAATTCAAACAAAATAATCGTATTGCCGATATCCAGCAGGAGGCTCGAAGCTACATTACGGGTACTGCCGAAATTGCACGGCAGATGGCCGAAGTGAACAATAAACTTGCGGTGGCCAACTACCTAAGGGATTACTTAAAGTCTCCTAGCTCGAAGAACGAACTTATCCC
>ERZ773051.1675-NODE-1675-length-11825-cov-16.367120_pt1 | contig 11825 bp, 9 predicted proteins | sample MGYA00580631_ERZ773051 | MGnify/ENA primary metagenome ERZ773051 (study PRJEB29015, sample SAMEA2738137) | human oral metagenome | biome: human oral; feature: human-associated habitat; material: saliva | place: China | collected 2204 ...
CACGTTCCTTGGCAAATTGGATATAGTCTACAATTTCTCGTGTAATGCGTTCACCAGGAGCCAAGATAGGGATTCCTGGAGGATAGCACATGACAAATTCCCCACAGACATGTCCAACAGATTCGTCTAAAGACAAACTTCTTCTCTCTGAATAGAAGGCTTCCTGAGGAGATAACACCAACTCGGGCTGAATATATTCTCCAGCTATCAAGTCCTTCCCGTCTCGTGAATAGAGTCTCTTGATATCAGCAAGAGCACCAACCAAGCGCTCGATGTCTTGGATACGGTCACCAATCGAAATATAGGCCAAGATATTGCCAAGATCACCAAACTCAATCTGAATGTCGTATTCATCTCGCAGGAGGTCATAAACCTCGATACCTGTTAAGCCAATACCCTGAGTGTAAACTGACAGCTTGGTCACATCAAAGTCACAGACCGACACACCATCTATTAACTCTTTTGAGTAGGCATAGTATCCACCGATAGCATTGATTTCACGGCGAGCATACTCGGATAACTCAATAACCTTCTCAAAAGACTCTTTACCACGAAGAGCCAAGTTGCGACGCGAAATATCCAGACTAGCCATCAACAAATAAGAGGCGGATGTTGACTGGGTAAGATTGATAATCTGACGAACGTACTCGGGATTCATCTGCTCCCCGATTAAAAGAAGCGAACTTTGTGTCAAACTCCCACCAGACTTATGCATGGAGACTGCTGCCATATCAGCACCTGCATCCATAGCAGAAATTGGAAGTTTATCAGTAAAATGTAAGTGTGCTCCGTGGGCCTCATCTACTAAAACCATCATGCCAGCTTCATGAGCCATTTCTGTCAACCCCTTTAGGTCTGAACAGATTCCGTAGTAAGTAGGATTGTTAATCAAAATGGCTTTGGCATCTGGATGGTCCTTTATGGCCTGTGCTACTCGGTCATTTTCAAGACCTAAAGCGATACCAATCTTAGGATCTACACTCATCTCGATATAGATGGGAATGGCACCACATAGAACAAGTGCATTAATAGCAGATTTATGGACATTTCGTGGCAGAATAATCTTATCTCCTGCCTTGCAGGTTGACAGAATCATAGTCTGCACCGATGAAGTTGTTCCACCAATCATGAGAAAAGCATGGCTAGCTCCAAAAGCATTCGCAGCCAATTCCTCCGCATCCCGAATAATCGAAATGGGGTGACCAAGATTATCCAAGGGTTTCATCGAATTGACATCAATGCCAACACATTTTTCACCTAGCAGTTCGACAAGTTCTGGATTTCCTCGTCCACGCTTGTGACCTGGAACATCAAAGGGAACAATCCGTTTCTTTCGTAGCTTCACCAAGGCCTCATAAATAGGGGCTTGGTTTTGATCTAACTCTTTCAAGACATACTCCTTTCAATATTTTTAGGACCTTATGAAAACTAAGGAACTAAAGGTTGACTCATGAAAAAAGAGCAGGTTTTCACCTGCTCTGCAATCTTCTGACGTTTTTATGTTTGTTTCTTTTGAGTATGTCTGTTCCTGATGTTTCCTAACTCTCTAGTAGCAAATATTACGTACTTTATTGATCGTTTCACAAGATGACGTGTGCTTTCACCACACTAAAATTTATGAATTAGGACAAGTGTCCTAACATCAACTTATAAAAGTAGGCTTTTAACCCTATCAATAATGTGGCTTTTCAACCACGCTTCGGCATTCAACCCTGCCTGTCCGTAGGCATTTTTTACTCGGGTTTATATTTGCTAGAAAACATCATCTCATTTTCTAAGCTTTATTACTATAACATGTTTTTAAGAACTTGTAAAGCATTTTTTTGATAAAAAACAAAAATATGTTCGTAAACTCTTTGGTTTATGTAAAAAATATCAATAAATATTTTCTTGTAAACGATTATAACGTGAACAAAATGATTATCGTATTTAATTTTAAATTTTTTATGCCATTCTATGCTCTTTACATTCGATGTTTGTTCTACTAGAGAAAATGACGATACTTTTACATTATTAAAATCGTGCAACTTTTTTCAGATACTTTTAAAAGATTGATTTCCCTATATTTTTCCTTTATACTGGATAAAAAGGAGAATAATATGTCAGAAACAAATCACGAAATCGATTCAAATTTTGCAGGTCGTTTAAATATCCTGCGTGCGGGTGTTCTTGGTGCCAATGATGGAATTATTTCCATTGCTGGTGTGGTTATTGGGGTTGCTAGTGCTACCAGCAATATCTGGATTATCTTTTTATCAGGATTTGCAGCTATCTTAGCTGGTGCCTTTTCGATGGCTGGTGGAGAATATGTATCCGTTTCAACTCAAAAAGATACTGAGGAAGCGGCCGTTGCGCGTGAGCAAGTCTTGCTAGACCAAGATATGGAGCTAGCCAAAAAGTCCCTCTATGCTGCCTATATCCAAAATGGAGAATGCGAAACCTCTGCCCAGCTCTTGACAAATAAGGCCTTTCTTAAAAATCCACTCAAGGCTTTGGTAGAGGAAAAATATGGGATTGAGTATGAAGAATTTACCAATCCTTGGCACGCCGCCATTTCTAGCTTCGTTGCCTTTTTCCTTGGAAGTTTGCCTCCAATGCTCTCAGTAACCATTTTCCCAAGTGAATACCGCATCCCTGCTACTGTCCTGATTGTAGGAGTTTCACTCTTGGTGACTGGTTACACTAGTGCAAAACTTGGAAAAGCACCAACCAAAACGGCTATGATTCGGAACCTCGCTATTGGCCTCTTGACCATGGGAGTTACCTTTCTGCTAGGACAACTTTTCAGCATTTAGAATACAAGAAATACCTCGATTTTGAAGTCGAGGTATCTTTTTTACATTTGCACAATCTTGCGATAGCTTCTAGAAGTAATCATAAAAATCAAGACATAGGCGATGAGGAAGATAGCGCAGATAGACAAGGTTACAATCAACATCATAGTCGTATCCAGTACACCAATCACTTTTAAAATCAGACTAAGCATATGGTAGGCAAAGGCTAAATGTATGAAGGCAAAAAGCAAAGGGAGGAAGAAAACAGTTAAAACCTGTTTGTTAATGGTTTGCTTGATTTGCTTTTGATCTAAACCGACTTTCTGCAAGATAATAAAGCGCTCACGGTCTTCATATCCTTCAGAAATTTGTTTGTAGTAGATGACCAGAACGGTTCCGACCATAAAGATAATGGATAGGAAAATACCAATAAAGAAGACACCGCCAAAGAGGACACTCATTTGAGCACCAGCATCTGCTAGAGTGCTACCATACACATAGTTACCTTCAGTGTTTAATTGAGCATTAAACTTTTGTAAGTATTTTTCATATTCTTCAGCGACTTTGAGTTGCTCTTCTTCACTGATACTTACATTCATACCACCGTAAAACTGATTATAGATATCCGAATCTGGGAATTGGTCCAAAAAGGCTTGTAAATTAGGTACAACAAGGTAATTGTAATCAGAAGTCAAAATATTAAACTGATTTGGAACATGGTTTACAATGAAATCTTTAGTAAATTCTTCTTTTACAGAAAATTGATGATCGTTTAGAGTTAGAGCTTTCTGTTCTTTAACTCCTTCATTCTTTGCAAAGAGTCCAACCTCATTTCCTGATAGAGAAAGTTTTTGACCAGTCATATTTTCATAATCTTTTTGATCAAATACCATGAAAACTGTTTTGACTTGGACACGGTTTTGTCCTTTTTCAAATATGATTAACTTGCTACCTTCTTGGTTTGCAACACCAAAGTAAGCGTAACGAAGAACTTCTTTTTCTTTGATATTATAACCTTTGTCACTTGCAAACTGGCTCAAGAGTTTGTCCAAATCTTCTTTTTCAACATTTTGTCCAGTAATCCCAAAATCATGCGGATTTAGAACTTTTTTAAAGCTTTCTGAGGCATTGAAAATACTAGTAGCTGCTGACATGGTTACCAAAACCATTGTTGACAAAATTGCAATAGTTGCTAGTCCAACCGCATTTTTCTTCATACGGAAAATCAAGTTGGACACTGAGATAAGGTTATTTGGTTGGTAATAGTATTTCTTATTTTTCTTTAAGATTTGAAGGAAAACGGTAATCCCTGCATTAAACAATAGATAAGTACCAAAGATAACCAGCAAAACAGCTAGGAAAAAAGTTATTAGAGCTGTAAGGGGATCTTTTACAGTAACCGCAAGATAATATCCACCACCTAAACTAATCACACCCAGAATAGTTTGGAGAGATAGGAAACGACCTTTTTTCTCACCGCTTACTTTCTCACGTGAGAGCTGGAGGGCATTCATACGGGCGATTCGAAGGGCATTCAGGAACATGAGACCTAGGAAAATCAAACCGAAGACAAGAAGTACTATAATGACAACTTTTATCTGGAAGGTAGCGACTAGTTCTACCTTTAATTTCATCAGTTTGAGTAGGAAAGCGAAAATCAACTTGTCAAACAAGGCTCCAATACCGATACCTGCACCAACGGTTAGAATTCCAAATAGAACTAACTCCTTAAAGGTCATACTGATCAGATGGCGCTTCTCCAAACCCAGCATACCATAAATCCCCAGTTCTTTGGAACGGTTTTTCATAACAAAACTATTGGCATAGAGGACAATAATGGCTGATGCAAGTGTAACGACAAACATACCAAATCCAAGTGTTGTTTGGATGGTTTCTCCTCCACGAATTTCTGCAATCTTGGGATTGAAGGTCAGGGAGTAAAAGAGATAGGTGACGGTAACTGCCAAGAGAACAGCCAGCGCAAAAGGATAGTAGAGTTTGCGGTTTTTAATCAAGTTCGATACCGCTAACTTATTGGTTAATCGAAACATACTAATTCACCTCGCTTGCCATGACAGTCAAGGTATCAGAGATTTCTTGGAACATCTGACGCTCTGTCTTCTCTCCACGGTAGATTTGGTTGTAAAGAATGCCGTCTTTGATAAAGAGCACACGCTTGGCTCTGCTGGCTGCTGCCGTTGAGTGAGTTACCATGAGAATAGTTTGGCCGCGCTCATTGATTTCATCAAAAACATCAAGTAAAGCTGCAGATGATTTGGAGTCAAGGGCTCCTGTTGGCTCATCCGCAAGGAGAATTTCAGGTTCTGTGATGATGGCGCGGGCTACTGCTACACGCTGTTTCTGACCACCAGAAATCTCGTAAGGGTACTTCTCTTGCAATTGGTTGATACCTAGATTCTCAGCTGTCACCACCAATTTCTTCATCATCTCCGTAATAGGTCTTCTTGACAAGACAAGAGGAAGCAAGATATTGTCCTTAACAGATAGAGTATCTAGCAAGTTAAAATCTTGGAAGACAAAGCCTAATTTTTCACGACGGAAGCTAGAAGCCTGTGAATTTTTAATGGTTGCGGTGTCAGTTCCATTCAAGTAAACCTGACCACGAGTTGGTTTATCCAGCATAGCTAGGATATTGAGAAGAGTTGATTTACCAGAACCAGACTCACCCATGATGGCAACGTAGTCACCCTTTTCGACGGTAAAGTGAATATCCTTGAGGGCCTCTACTTGGTTGCCCTGAAAACGAGTTTTATAAATTTTTTGAACGTGTTTTACATCTAAAAGTGTCATGAGAATCTCCTTTCTTAATATCCCATCAAATGAAATGTTGCTTGTATCATAGCGCATCCCAGTTGAACGCGCTCGATATCTTTGTGGCTTGGTTTTCTTGTTTTCTTATGTAAGATTTGTTTCATGATGTTACTCCTTTGTTCTTTATGAGTCTAGTTTACATCAAAAAAAGACCGCTTGCCATAACCTAACCTTACAAAAGAGACTTTAATCTTACATTTTTGTAAGATTGGGGGAAATGTAAGCAAAATTACTTAGAAAATGATTTGATTTCCTATTTTTAAAGTTGTAAAATATAAGTGTGAAAAGGCTTACTTTGGAAAGGGGGATGAAAACTATCACTCTAGTAAGTTTACCTCAATGAAACACCATTAAATTGAACACTTGCAATTCCGTCCTCCCTATAAGGAAAGAAGGTGCGCTTTAATGAAACATAAAGGACATATACTCATCGGACTTCTCTATCTACTCTCTCCATTCATCGGTCAGATCTTAGTTGAACAAACATACTTTATCGGTACAGAATTTACAGCTACTGCTTATGCTATTTGCTGGCTATCAGTTGTTATCAGCATCCACCATTTTTCAAAAAATGTATTATCTCAGCATGAAAAATCAGATTAGAAATATAAGTTCAAAATATTATTTTTAATTTGTATATGAAGCTAAGAAAATCTTATTAAAAGTAAAAAAGCTTTAAATCAAGCAGTTTAGACTATTGATTTAAAGCTTTTTGCTTATTCCAAATCTTCTGTAAAACCTCACCAAAACCAGCCTTCATTATCGTCAATAGCTTGGGCTTCTTTGCGTTTCTATTTTAGCATTTAATAGTTATTGACTAATCTAACTTAATAAAAATAATTTCGGATAAAATAAATTATCTTTTGTAAATATATTCGTATTTATAAAAGACGTTCAATCCAAGAATTATAAATATCCCACACAATTAACACCAATTACTCCTCTTCTTAGGAATATCGTATGAAGTTTCTCATACTCAAATTGTTCATATTCAAATCGCTCGTATTCAAACTTCTCAAATTCAAACGGTTCGTATTCAAACTTTTCATATTCAAAAACTTCAATTCCTATTTCTTTTAATACTTCTTCTGGTAACTCGTAATTTTGATCCACTAAACCAAATAGAGTCAATCCTGAGTCAACACAAAATGATAGTACTGGATTGTATATTGAAGAGTAAATTACAGAGCCGGCTATCGATCCTACAAAACTTCCAATCATGTACCCTAAAGGTACAACTTTATTAAATTTAGAAAGAAAATTAGGTAGAGGAATTTTAATATATGCATTTCCTAATAATCCCATTGAAAATACACAGGTTGTAATAAACATTTCTTTAATTAACTCGTTCACCATCTCACTTCTATTCATATCACCAGTAAATACTTTATACGAGCTCTTCATCGAGTTCATTACTAGCACTGTCACTACACCTACTACCGATGGATTAACTTTTTTAAGAGTCTTTCCAAGCACACCAGACAGACAACTTGCTGTAATTGCAGCAGATACCGTTCCTCGAACAAACCCCTCTCCTGCTCCTGTAAGTGCCGTAAAACCTATTTTTTTAAATTGTTTTTCATCGATATATCCATTCTTAATTAAATAAGCTATTGCATTCCAGATTTCCGGTACAACTTTCAAAACCATTGATATTGTGGCAGCTGTTAATCCTGCTTTGTATGATTTCTTTAATATATCAGTGTATTTAATAAGCTCTTCAGTTGTTAAATGTAAATCCTCAGGATTTACTCCACCCTCCTTAGACAAACTTGCAAGTTCACGTGCTTCCTGTTCCGACAAAGTAATCGATTCATTCCCCTCATTATCTTTAACTTTATCACTCAGTAATTTTAGAGTCTCTTCATAGCGATGAACTTGGTCTGTTCGTTTTGAAGATTCTTCTTGTATTTTTCTTTTCAAAAACATTATTGCTTCTTCTAATTGATCTGAGGGTATTACTCTATACTGACCTGAGTAAACTGGATCACTTAAAACTGTATCTGTTGAGTATCCTCTCTTCTCCAAATATAAATCTAAACTGTCTTTACCACCTTGAGACTTATATTCACTGAAACGATTAAAAATACTTTTCGATTGCTGGATTGCACTTGCTGTCCCATCCTTATAGTATTTTAAACCAAATTTAGCTTCAAAGTTTGCCCCAGTAATATCAGCAGACCCAAAATCATGGCTACGATCAACTTGCACTCTATTTTTTGAGGAATTAATAGCTGCGTTAATATTAAACGTTCCAGCATGCCAAAACTCAGCAACATCTCCTTTTAATGTATCTATAAATGCACTACTTGATTTAAAGTCGTTAAGAGCATTAATTAAATTATTTATCTCTAAATTAACAGTATCTACATATTGTACTGCATCTACAAATCCTGAGAAGTTACCAGTGTGCTTTTGAAAGAATTCGTATCCTTCTCTAAAGCCTTCCATTCATTAACCCTCCAAGAAATCAGATAATCCATCCATATATAATATTAATGTTAAAGCGCGATATTGTTGATCTGTAATTTTTCTCTGATCTTCTGTTGTTGTAATCCATTTAGTAGCTTCTGCAACCGCATTAACTGCATCCGCTGCAATAGCTGGCACAGGTCCCAAGAAAGATAATAATGTATTTCCAACATTCATCATAATATCAGGAATATCCCCCATAACACCAACAGCTGCATCTATTGCTTGTTCATGAAGTGGTTTTTTAAACTCTATTAGTTCAAACTCAGTCTTGTAGTCACTACAGAGATTAATAAATTCATTGTAACTATCTGGGTTATCTATAGTACTTGAAACTAGCATCATACCACGCTTGCCTAACCATCCATATTTCATTCCAAGTTGGTCAAATTTTACAGTCATACTTGGTATTTCATCTTTACTAGCTTGATTTTCTCCTATAAACAAAACATGTTCATTAGACGATATTGTAGACATATTATCTAAATAATGCTTCTCTAACCACACACTTACTTTAATTGCACCATCTTTAGTTCCTATAATTACGTCTTCTTCATCGTCATTAGCACTTACAAGCTGGCGTAAGTAATTAGCATATCCAACTGTACTCTCGTCACATACAATAATTAACTTTGTTATATTTAGTTCGAACATAAAAAAACTCCACATTTTATGAATATTATTTTTCGATTATGATTCCTTTTAGTAACTATCTTTATAGATTCTTGAAAAATTTTTCACTAGAATAATCAAAATCGTTTTATACGCTTATTATACCATTTAGGTATGAATTCTGACAAGATGAAAAAAGCCTTGTCTTATATAATACAAAGCTTATTTTCTTATTTACCTCACCAAAACCAGCCTTCATTATCGTCAATAGCTTGAGCTTCTTTACGTTTACGTGGGCCTGTTCCGTACATTTCTGCTTCGATTTCTTCCTTGGTTGGCATGATAGAAGCTAGGATGATATAGATAATTACCCCAAGTCCAAAATTTGCGACTGTAAAAATGGCAAATAGGAAGCGGACAAGGGTAACATCAAAATTCCACTTGTCTGACAGACCTGCCAAAACTCCTGAAATCATGCGATTTCGTCTCATTTTATAAAATTTACTGTTCATGATATTTCCTCTTTCTGCTAGGTTAGACATAGTATATCACGGGTAGGCTCGGCTTTCATCAGTCCTCAGGCTGATTTATCAGTAGCAATTTACCTCGACAAAGTCCACAGCGATAGCGTTTGGTATCAATCCTTCGCTTGCGCTGATAAGTTTGCTGGCAGGATTGACAACGATAAAGTTTGAGTGGTTTGGACTTGCTATTTGGCAAGGTTGGCACAAAGCGTAATCCATCCACTGCTTTCAACAGTTCCTTAAAATCCCGATCCTTGTGTTGATAGCCCTTCCCTTGAAAATAGAGGTGATAATGACAGAGTTCATGTCGGACAATTTTCCTAAAAACATCCAGTCCCAGTTCCTGATAAACCTTGGGGTTGAAATCCAAATGCCCATCTTTTGGGAAAAATCGCCCACCTGTCGAACGTAGACGAGAATTCCACTGGGCTTGATGGATAAAAGGTCTCCCGAAGTCTTCTAGCGAAACATGCTTAACGAAATCAGTCAGTTTCATTTGGAGCTAGAAGCGACAGATTGACTTTTTCACGTTCAGTATCAATTTTCTTGACCCACACGGTCACCAAATCTCCGACTGACACCACTTGGCTTGGGTGTTTGATAAATTTGCGACTCATGTGGGAAATATGAATCAAGCCGTCCTCGTGAATCCCGATATCAACGAAGGCACCGAAGTCAACGACATTACGCACCACACCCTCTAGCTTCTGACCAACCACTAAGTCTTTGATATCTAGGACATCTTGGCGAAGCACAGGTGCATCAAAAGAGTCACGGAAATCTCGACCTGGTTTGAGAAGATCTGCAATGATATCTTTAAGAGTTTCTGGACCAAGGTCTAGCTCTTGCGCCATTTCCTTGACTGAAAGCGACTTGAGTTTGTCTTGGGCTTCTTCGTTTAGGTCTTTAATATCTAAACGTTTGAAAAGTTCCTTAACAGCACTGTAATTTTCTGGGTGAACTCCTGTATTATCAAGGATATTGCTACTTTCAGGGATACGTAGGAAACCAGCTGCCTGCTCAAAGGCCTTGGCTCCCAGACGGGGAACTTTCTTGATTTGTGCTCGCGAAGTGATTTTTCCTTCCTCCTCACGGTACTTGACGATATTTTCAGAGATAGTTTTATTGAGTCCAGCTACGTGTGAAAGAAGAGCTGGACTGGCTGTATTGACATTGACACCAACTTGGTTCACCACGGTATCTACGACAAAGTCCAGACTTTCAGACAGTTTCTTCTGACTGACATCGTGTTGGTACTGACCGACACCGATTGACTTAGGATCGATTTTGACCAATTCCGCAAGGGGATCTTGTAAACGACGGGCGATAGAAATGGCAGAGCGTTTTTCAACGGTCAAGTCTGGAAACTCCTGACGAGCAAGTTCACTGGCAGAATAGACCGAAGCACCACTTTCATTGACGATAACATAGCTGACTTCTGGAAAATCTTTAAGAACTTCTGCCACAAAGGATTCACTTTCCCGACTGGCAGTTCCATTTCCGATAGCAATAATTTCCACGCTATATTGACCAATCAAATCTGACAAATCTTTCTTGGCTTCTTCGATTTGACGAGCAGAGGCTGGTTTGACAGGATAGATGACTTGAGTCGTCAGCATTTTCCCTGTTGCATCCACGACAGCTAGCTTGGCACCTGTACGAAAGGCTGGGTCAAATCCAAGAACCACGCGCCCTTTCAGTGGAGCAACCAAGAGGAGATTGCGTAGATTGTCCGAAAAGAGTTGGATAGCCCCTTCTTCTGCTTTTTCAGTCAATTCTGTCCGAATACGACGTTCGATAGCAGGCAAGACCTTTTTCTTAACAGATTGCTGAACGACTTCATCAATATAGGCATTCTTCACCTTGAAACGAGTAGCAAAGAAGGCAAGAATACGGTCCGTCGCATGTTCAAAACCGACCTTCAAGACACCTAGCTTCTCCCCACGATTGAGGGCTAAGGTACGATAGCCTTGCATATTTCCAACCGTCTCTGAAAAATCATAATAAATCTGAAAAACCTGCTTTTCATCAAGACTTTCATCCTTGACTTGAGAAGTGAGTTTAGAGTGTCTCAACACCTCCTGATAAGTCATGGAACGCAAGGTCACATCTTCCGATAAGGCTTCGACCAAGATATCAACCGCGCCAGCCAAGGCCTCCTTACCAGTCGCAAATCCTTCACAGACAAACTTCTCAGCCTCTTGTTCTAAGTCCGCTACATTCTGCAAAATCAAGCGAGCAAGAGGGAAGAGTCCGGCTTCACGGGCAATGGTTGCCTTGGTTCGACGTTTTTCCTTGTAAGGAAGGTAGAGTTCTTCTACGTCTGCTAATTTTTCGGCAGCTAAGATAGCTTCTTCCAACTCCTTGGTCAACTTGCCTTGTTCTTGAATCTTCGCCAAGACAGCTTCCTTGCGGTCATTGAGATTGGTCAGACTTTTATCCAAGTCAATAATAGCCTTAATCGCCACCTCATCCAGACTACCAGTCATGTCCTTACGATAACGGGCGATAAAGGGGATAGTTGCCCCTTCAGCTGTCAAACTTAGAACGGTATCGATTTGCTTTAACGTCACTCCCAAATCTTGGGAGATTTTTTCATATTTTTTATCCA
>ERZ773051.1678-NODE-1678-length-11810-cov-3.306763_pt1 | contig 11810 bp, 10 predicted proteins | sample MGYA00580631_ERZ773051 | MGnify/ENA primary metagenome ERZ773051 (study PRJEB29015, sample SAMEA2738137) | human oral metagenome | biome: human oral; feature: human-associated habitat; material: saliva | place: China | collected 2204 ...
GATTGTCGGTGAGAGTGCGCTTCAAGCCTTCACGGCCTTGTCCGAGCTTGGTGTCACCGTAGCTGTACCACGAACCACTCTTCTGGAGAATGCCAAAATCGGTACCCAGGTTGATTATTTCACTCTCCGAGGAGATACCCTCTCCGAAGATAATTTCAAATTCGGCGGTCTTAAATGGAGGAGAAACTTTGTTCTTTACGACCTTTACGCGCGTCTCATTACCATAGACATCATCGCCATTTTTGAGCTGAGTTTTACGGCGAATATCAAGACGCACTGAGGCGTAAAACTTAAGGGCATTCCCCCCGGTTGTTGTTTCCGGATTGCCGTAGGTAACGCCTATCTTTTCACGTAATTGGTTGATGAAGATGCAGACGGCATTCGATTTGCTTACCGCGCTAGTCATCTTACGCAACGCCTGCGACATAAGGCGAGCTTGTAGCCCTATGTTCTTATCGCCCATCTCGCCCTCAATCTCTTGTTTGGGAGTAAGAGCGGCCACAGAGTCTACTACCACTACATCCACAGCAGACGAGCGGATGAGCTGCTCGGCAATCTCCAGAGCTTGCTCCCCGTTGTCGGGTTGTGAGATCCAAAGACGCTCAATATCCACGCCCAAGCGCTCGGCATAAGTAGGGTCGAAAGCGTGCTCGGCATCGATGATAGCGGCCAAACCGCCCATACGTTGCGCCTCGGCAATGGCATGGATGGCAAGCGTAGTCTTACCGGAAGATTCGGGACCGTAGATTTCGATAATGCGCCCACGAGGGTATCCGCCTACGCCAAGGGCTACGTCTAGAGCAAGGCTCCCCGTAGGGATCACGTCTACACTATCGGAGGTTCTCTCTCCCATATTCATGATGGAGCCCTTCCCGTAAGTTTTCTCAATGCGCTCCATCGCCATCTGTATGGCGGCTAGTTTGTTTTTGTCTATAGCCACCTTTTCTTTGGTGGGGTTAGACTTTGTATCGGGAGTTGTGCTCTCGGGGAGCTTTTCTTCTTCGTTCATAAGTTATCTATTACTTTGAGTATCTGTTCAGCGTGCTTAGAGGTATTCACCTCTTTACCACTGAATATATAACGTATTACCCCTTGGGCATCTACCACAAAAGTAGAGCGCAGAGTACCCATGTACTCTTTGCCATACATTTTCTTAGGCACCCATACGCCCATTTCCTCTTGCAGGCGATGCTCCTCATCGGCAATCAGCGAAAAAGGCAGGTCGTACTTACTGCGGAAGCGTTGGTGAGAGGCCTGCGAATCTTTGCTTACCCCCACAACACGATACCCCTTCTCGGCCAAAGCCTCAATGTGATCGCGCAGGGAACAAGCCTCGGCTGTGCAGCCGGAGGTATTATCTTTTGGGTAAAAATAGAGTATCCATGGCGACCCCAAAAAGTCGCTACTCTTAAGCAGGGCACCATCTTGATCCGGCCCTAATATCTCGGGTATTTTATCTCCTATATTCATCACACACAAAGGTAATTCTTTTCGTCCAAAGCGTATCTATTATAAGAAAGGGTGCTGTCTCTCACACGAGACAACACCCTATTTAAGATTACGGAAGATCCTCTGGGAGGATTACATCATACCTCCCATACCACCGCCCATTGCAGCGGCAGCGGCAGCCGCATTCATATCTGCTTTATCGTCTTTTTTCTCTGCTACAACGCATTCCGTTGTTAGGAACATACCGGCAATGGAAGCAGCGTTTTCGAGAGCAACACGAGCCACCTTAGCAGGGTCGATTACCCCGGAAGCAACGAGATTTTCGTACTTATCAAGACGCGCATTGTAACCGAAGTCGGCCTTACCATCGCGTACTTTTTGTACCACTACGGCACCTTCTTTACCTGCATTAGCCACGATTTGGCGAAGAGGTTCTTCGATGGCACGCTTTACGATCTCAATACCGGTTGTCTCATCGTCGGTCTCACCCTTGAGGCTTTCGAGAGCATCAATGGCACGAATGTAAGCCGTACCACCACCGGGAACGGTACCCTCTTCGATAGCGGCACGAGTGGCACTGAGAGCATCTTCTACACGGTCTTTCTTCTCCTTCATCTCTACTTCGCTGGCAGCACCCACGTAGAGAACAGCTACACCACCGGCAAGTTTTGCCAAACGTTCTTGGAGCTTTTCGCGATCGTAATCGCTCTTGGTATTCTCAATCTGAGCACGGATTTGAGCCACACGAGCCTCTAGTTCGCCCTTGTCTCCCATACCATTTACAATCGTAGTATTATCCTTGTCTACCGTTACCTTTTCGGCCTGACCAAGCATTTCGATTGTAGCAGCTTCGAGAGAGAAACCTGTCTCTTCGCTAATCACAGTAGCCCCCGTGAGGATGGCGATATCCTGCAACATAGCCTTACGACGATCACCAAAACCGGGAGCCTTCACGGCGCAGATCTTGAGACCACCACGCAAGCGGTTTACAACGAGAGTTGCAAGAGCTTCGCTGTCGATATCCTCTGCAATGATCAAAAGAGGACGGCCTGTTTGTAGGCTCTTCTCGAGAAGAGGAAGGATATCCTTGATAACAGAGATCTTCTTGTCATAGAGGAGGATGTAGGGGTTCTCCATTTGGCACTCCATCTTCTCCGTATTGGTTACGAAGTAGGGAGAGATATAACCGCGGTCGAACTGCATACCCTCTACCACCCTTACTTCGGTGTCGGTACCCTTAGCTTCTTCTACTGTGATAACTCCTTCTTTCTTTACCTTGCCCATAGCTTCGGCAATAAGGCGACCGATTTCTTCGTCCCCGTTAGCCGAGATCTTAGCCACGTGCTCAATCTTCTTAAGGTCATCGCCTACAGCTTCGCTCTGAGCGGCAATGTTTTTAACCACAGTAGCCACAGCCTTGTCAATACCACGCTTTAGCTCCATAGGATTGGCACCGGCTGTTACATTCTTGAGCCCTACATTGATAATGCTCTGGGCAAGAACGGTAGCCGTAGTGGTACCATCACCGGCATCGTCGTTGGTCTTAGACGCTACCTCACGCACGAGCTGAGCACCCATGTTTTCAAAGGCACCTTCGAGCTCAATTTCCTTTGCTACGCTTACCCCGTCTTTGGTGATATGGGGAGCACCATAGCTCTTACCAAGGATCACATTACGCCCCTTAGGACCGAGGGTTACCTTCACTGCATTAGCAAGCTGATCCACACCTTTTTTGAGGAGGTCGCGTGCTTCTTGATCAAATAATATCTCTTTAGCCATAGCTTTTATAGTTGCTGTATGTATTCTATTTAGGTTGTCTTACTTTCTTTGATATTGTTAGTTCTTCTCTCCAAGCATCTCTCTTAGAGGATAGCCAAGACATCGCTCTCGCGCATGATGATAAACTTATCACCCTCAAGCTCGATTTCTGTGCCGGCATACTTTCCGTAGAGTACTACATCTCCCTCTTTCAACTCCATAGGGTTATCCTTAGTACCCTTACCAGCGGCTACAACAGTACCACGGAGAGGCTTTTCTTTAGCGGTATCGGGAATGATGATGCCACCTTGGGACTTCTGTTCTGCATCAGCAGGTTTCACTACCACGCGATCTGCAAGCGGTTTGATATTCATACGAATACGATTATTATGTTACTATTCTATTTATTTCTTCTTGGGGATTAGCTCTATATGCACTCGCTAGTACCAGAGCAATCCTAGACACCGAGAATCCATACAAATACTATGCCAAGAGACAGAAATAGGCTAAGAAGACAATTTGTCTCCCCTTTCTTCGCAGAAAAAATCGCCTAAAAAGAAGAGCTTTAGCACTTGGGATTCTCTTTAAGAGCAGACGGAAAAAGGCTGAGGAATGCGTACAAAGAGAGTGACGCATTCCCCAACCCCTAGAGGGAAATCAGCCTAGCGGAGAGAGGGATTCTTCTCCTTAGGCAATACTTTTCACAACCGGATAAATATACTTCTTTCCCGTAGTGCGAACTTTTACTTAGTGGGAGTAGAAGGCATTCGAGAGAGTTTTAACCAAACAGCTCGTGACTCTTCTTCTGCACGAACCACAAGGGAAAAATCATTATTAGTCAGCTTGGTTATAATCCAAGAGCCATACAAAAAGGCATAATCCCTGTCAAACCTATAAAGATTTATAAGAGAAAGAGCCTGTCTCTCATAGGCGAATTCAGTAAACCGGTCATTGTACATATTCACGTATTCTCTCTTCCATGCGCTGACAAAAGGTGTGGGATCTTCGTCAAAATACCAACGACCTCTCTCGTTGAGGAAGGAGATATTTACTCGTGCTGTTACAAGCTTTCCATCTGCATTTTTTGTAGAAACAAAGCCTTTCCACGCCGTACCGACAAGGTTAATATCGTCTACAGGATCATTTCCTCCACACGATGTTAGACTAAAGGCGAAGAAAACACTCAAGAAAAGGGTGAGCAAAGAACTCACTTTAAAGGATGCAATTCTTTTTTCCATACCATGATAATTTGTGGCAAAATTCTATTGTACTCAACTTATGTGTATAAGGGATATTTCTCAAACGAATCCGATCACATGAGGCTAATCCTTCCTAGCAAGACTTCGACCACCTCATCCCTCTAATGTTAAAGACACTACTAAGGAATGCGTTTTAACCTAAGCCAAACCGTCCTCGATGGCAAAGCAGCACGCGAAGTTAGAGAAAACTTGTTTTTCGTGCGCTCTGTAATCATCCAATCTGCAATAAGGGGCTCATACAGATTTCGGAATCCACGCAATTCTAAAACCTTTTCAGAGAACCTGAAGTATGAGAAGGTACTAAACCTATCAGACTCAGGCAAAGGTGCCATTTTTCCTTCATCCCACGCTCCTAAAAAAGGAGCCGGATCCTCCTCAAAATGCCAGTGCCCCACAGAGTTACCATGGAAAGAGATCTTGACTGAAACCTCTACGATCTGTCCTTTTGTATCTTTTGTAGCAACAGTTCCCTGCCAAGCAGTGCCAACGAGGGTTACATCAGAACTCGTAGGCACTGACCTCTCGCACGACGTTAAACCAAAGGCAAAGAAAATGCCCAAAAAGAGGGTGAGTAAAGAACTCGTTTTAGTGGTTATAATCCTGTCTCTCATACTGTTATGACATTTATAATGAGTGAGTCTACCGCAAATGTAGGTATTTCAAAAGAAACTCCCTCCATGGCATGCCCCCTCTATTTCTCTGAGTTCATATCATTGTCTTCTTTTTGTTGGCAATCCTTAGTAAGGAACTCGTACATCTTCTTCCCATGATCTTCTATATCCTTCTTTGTCCACGTGTTTGGGTAGTCCCAATATAACACTAGCAGTTTAAGGCTTTCAATTGAACCCGACTTAGAGGCATTGTAATAGGATTCTACATGAGCCTTCTTGATTTCGTAGGACTCATTTTTCAACGAAGAGTTAAGCCCTTGAGAGATCATAACCAAATTGCCAAAACTATCCCGAAGTGTAGAGTCCTTATCGGTATCCTCCCATTTCATCTCAGAGTTCCCTTGAGGCGTCTGTGGGGCGACATGCTCAATACTTCGATTGCGTCTAAAGACATACTGCTCTGCAATCCTCAGAGCCTGTTTAGAAGCCTCTTTTTCCTCAGAAGATTCTTCTAAACAGGAAGTCTTCTTGAATATTTCGTTGCGATGCTCCCAAATATAAAAATCAAGCCTCCAAAACCAATAACGATTATCTCCCCCATAGCTCAATGCCTCATATGAAGGGAGCTTAAACTCTTTATCTACTTTACTCTTTAGCGTCTCATATAGCAGCTCGGGGTTTAGATCTTTATTTTCATCGATCCCATCCATTAACCATCCGAACCATCTATAATGGGTATAAATTGATGATGACACATAGAGCATAGACTGAAACATCAAGAGTGGACTCTGAGAGCTTGTGGTTTCATCCATATTCATGTCTAGTGAATAGCCTGTATCTGTAAGGCGAACAAAGCAGATATCCAATGCTAGACGTGCCTTCACCAACCGCTCCATAAAATCTTGTATGTCCTCCTTATTTACAGAGTTTCCAGAGAAGGGGAGGTATTGCTCGAAAGTGCTGATAAGATTGCTAGGCTTGAAAAAATCGGTAGTATGGATCTCTTGACTAGACTTGTCTTTCATCATCCTATAAAGCACCTGTAGGAGTAATTCGGGAAAAGATAGGACACTACGCGAATTCTGATTCGATATATACTCTACTTTAGGAGCCGTGGTAGAAGCCTCAATTTCTTCGATGGATTTTTCGTCTTCCTCCGAAGTGTCTCCCAATCCATTAATGAGCTTTTTCTCTATTATTCTATCAATGTCTTCACTTAGAGCCTCTTTCTTCCGATCCCACACGTTGTCTCTGTCATCCTTTCTTCTGCGGATGAGCAGAGTATCCATATCAGCGAGCTTATTCCATAGCAACATATATTGATCCTTATCAAGGTTGCTAAGGAGTTTCACTTTCAGGATTTCATGCTGCTCGAGATTCTTTCCCGAGGTATTCATTCGCTCAAAGTATCTATTAAGGTCTTGCGGGCTATATCCATCGGGAAGTATTGACACGAAAAAGCACAGATGCTGATACACATACTCTGCAAAAGCCTTCTGACGGTCAGAAGAGCTGAACTCCGAAGAGTTCATAAAGTCCTTGATTCTCTCGTATCCGCTCCTCATCTTTAGGTTCTGATAGGATGAACTTTCGCTATTTTGCACTATCAGTGAACGCAAATAGGCATCGTCATTAGGACGTGAGGAAAATCTTAGACGAGAATCTCCCTCTTTTTCCAAGAAATCCCCCCAAGACGGATAATACTCCTTAAGCACAGAGCCCAGTAGCATCATTACCGTAAACCTCTGCTGACCATCAACCAGTTCGTTATCCTTGGTCGCAGTTAACATACCAATGTAGTAGTCGCCTGTAGCATTGGTATACTCAAACTCTTTCTTCAAGTCTCCTAGGAGCGTCTCAATATTCTCAACATTCCACTCAAAGAGCCTCTGATAGATAGGGATTGTGTAGGAAAGCCCTCCCCCTGCTATCTTTTGGGGAGTATATTTCTCTCTAGAGACACATTCCTCTGTAGAAGTAGATTTCATCGATTCAAGTCCTTAAATGATTTAACAACAATTCGCTCGCGAAGCCCTTGGTTAATCTTTCTAGCTTTCCTCTTCATAAAACGCATAATAGGGGTCATATTTCTATGTTCCGGATAGAATAGCTCTTTGGTTTTATTCATTGCTTCAGCAAGGAAAAACGTAGGAGAAGTCGCTCGGTCAATAGCGACAACCAAGTCGGAGTCTCCTATGTATCGAACAATTGAGATCTTCATAGCTCGAGAGTTGGTATATCTATGCTGTAAGATGATCCTCATAATCACCACTAAGGCTTCCGCCAGATAATAGATGCCAAACTTCAAGAAAAAACAGAATAGTACGCTCTCAATAGCATCCCTATACCACTCGCCACTTCCCCCCTGCATACTGGTGTGAAGTACTTTGTATTCTTTAGTTTGGCAGAATGCTTGGTACTGATGCCTGTGTCGCTCTACATAAGAAAAGAAGTGCGGCCCTCCTTGAATGGGTTCGTTGAAATAAAATTGCTCTCCGAAAGGAGGAATTTCCTCAATAATAGGGGTGGCTTCGTATTCTCGTTTGATGCGGTAGTTGCCTGTACTATCATCACACTCCGCCTTACGCATCCACTTGCGCAATCTGTATATATAGGTATCTAGAGTCCTCACATAATCTGGCTGTGTATTCTGCTCTATCTCTTTTCGCCCCTCTTCAATCATTTGATTCCATACCTCTGCAGCATGCCGAGCTTGTCCTTCATTGCCCGAAGGAATATATCTAAGATGATGAGCCTTGAGGAGGTCATAGTCTGAGAGAGCAACGCCTCGAGAGTTCTGATTAGAAAAAAAGGTATATGCCAAGTCAATGGGGGTATCTTGTAGAAGAAGTACGCTAAATTCAATTTGTTTCAGTAGTTTCTCTACCCCACCTCCGACGTTAGGCTGGTATCGTTTTATGTATCTATGAATAAGATGTTTGTTGTACGCTATATACTCGATTGATTGTTTTGAAGAGAATTTTTCTTTGAGCAGAGAGGTTTTGACTCCCAACTCCGATAGTAGAAGAGCCAAGGTTACTAGTCTCTGCTGGCCATCTATAATATCATAGACTTTATCCTGAGCATCCTCTTTACTGCGAGCATGCAAGATAATTGTACCCAGACGATAAGGCGCTTCCCCCTCACTGCTGATATGCTCAAACACATCATCTAGTAGACATCGCACATGATGCTCCTCCCAGCAGTATATTCTCTGATAATTAGGGATGGCTAGACGATGCCGAATTACTTTAGCATAATTCATCTCATAAAGTTCAACCCCAGAATTTGGATAAGAAATGGAGGGATCGAACTCAATTATTCGCTCTTCAGGAACGAATTCTTTGGTGCCAGCAGAAAAAGCAAGTAGGTCCGTCATACGGAGGAAGGTCTGGTATAGCTCCTCAACAGTTTCGATTTCCTTTAAATGCCGACAACGATAACCACAAGACCATTCTTCCCATATAAGTTCTTCACAATCCGCTGTAGACTCAAATAAGCGTTCAATCAAAGAGCTATACTTCTGCTCCCACTCGCCTTCGAAGTGGAGTTCAACTCGCCCTTTCCAGTCTTCTATTAGGTATTCATAATGTATATCCTTATCACAACCTTCAATGAAGATCTGAATATAACGACTGGTCTGCCACGTTCCAGGAGGACAATGTGGCACAACTGTGTATTTATCCCCGGAGAACATGCTCTGGAGCTCAGCTATGCTCCACTCTTTAATATATAGCATAGGAATAGACTTTTAATACAACTCTTCCGGAATAATCAAATCACCATCTAGTCGATATATACCAGACTGCAAATCAACAATCTCTTGCCTCTCAAAGCTATTCTCCCAATCCTCTATTTTTATAAAATAAGAAGAGTCGTCAAGGATTTGCCCCTCATGTTCTTCTGGAATCTCAAAACGCTCACCATCCTCGACCTCTATGACAAAACCATCATAGCCTTGTTGAAACAACAAGCCCTCATCGTTCTCGTCGTCCCATTCATCATAGCCTAAATCCTCTCGTAGACTATCTATGCTCTGTTTAATCAAAATTTCCATTCTATAATCGTGCTATTTATTGTTGTAGTACTTGCGCCCCTATATGGGGATTATCTATTGGAATCGATATCTCAATATCTTCAAAATAAACTTATCCTCAAAGGCAAATCATCCCCTAACCATAGCCAAGTTCACACTACCGCCACGTAGTATTAAATCTCTTTACAATAGCTGAGATTTGTATCACCTCAGAAAAACCCAGCCAAACGTATCTACCGAATAGATCCGTAGCCACAAGTTGATTAAGTTTTTTCTACTACAAATGTAATGAACAACATCCATATTCCCTCCTTCTTTTGGGCAAAGTCAAGCCTATCGGCAAGTTCCTTCTGATAAGCCGGCAAGCAGAAAAACTTGTGGCAAGGAGTGCTGTCTTTCGAAAGCTCGTTTGTGCACGTCCAGAATGCTCTTTGGAGTGACAATCCAATATTCTTTACAACATTCTCTGGATCACTTCTCTTCCGCCCCAACAACCAGCTGATTTGTGGGGGATTTTCTGCCCAAGAAATAAAAAATTCTAGGGCTAAACTTCTAGAGATTTAGGCCTAAAACAAAAAAAGTGCTGCCCAGTTTTTCTCAGAAAACCAGGCAGCACTCCCAAAAGAAACGTACCGCCTCCTCTTCTAGAGACGAAGGGAAGGCGGCACGCAACGAATTAAGGAAATAAATTTGAAAGAGAGAAAATCTAATTCTTAGACAGAGGGAATCCTTCTAGAAGATGCTCCGAAAGCGCTCCGGCTCTCCGGCTTCGTAAGGATAACACTTCAACCAATGCTCCCCCACTCTGGGGGTCGCTCTGCCGTTCCAAAGGAGGAAGAAGTAAAATACTCTACCCTAGCACCCTCTCGAACTAAGATTTAATCAAATCGCTATCTAACTAAATCTCTGCTGCAAAATTAGCACGGATTTCTACTCTCCACAATACCTTCTGATAGGCATTTTTGGGGCAGTGACTACTCTATAATAGCGATTAAATGGGATAAAAGACTCTTATTCTTCTGTGAGATCGCCCTCTTCATCTTCCTCATCCTCTCCCTCGTCGGGATTCATCGAGAGCATATCTAAGTACTCGTCCCATGCAGGATCCAGCTCGTTGTCGAACTCTAAAGGGAGAAGAGGAAGCGGCTCAAGAGCTTCATTAAGCCGCTCGAAGAAAACCCTATCGGTACGGGCATAGTAGACCCAGTATTTAACCCCACCCCCGAGGTGATTGCCCGTTAGGATGGCCAATTTATCTCGCTCCATTTTGGGACGCAATAGATCATCTACTTGGGCTATGATACGCTCCGCTTCACGCGTAGGCATCCCCTTTTCGTCCGCTTCGTAGGGAAGTCGTATCTCGATACGATGCTTTAGTTTCCCCGATAGACGAAAGGCTTCGAGATCAAGTCTCCCATTCATTATTATCACAGCACCGCTATCGTCGCTAGCGATGGTGGTGAACCATTTGTCCGTTAATACCATATTATTGTATCTTTTGCTCTCTCGCGCACCGAGATTGTCGTTTACTTTCGCGCATCAATTGCAGGCTATTGAGCAGGTTTTGCCAGATCGAATAGGCCGCCATTGCTACACTTGATAGAGGATTGAGATATACCTGAGCCATCCAAATAGCCAAGCTCGAGTTTTTTTGTCCTAGGCTCTGCCCTAGCGTAATACTCTCCTTAAGGAAACGCCTACTGAGCCACTTACCCAAGGCGAATTGGACTAGGCAAGCCACAAGTCCCACCAAAATAAGCAGGAGCATAGAGGGTATTTCGGAACGAGGCTCCTCCGCCATAAAATGCACTGTCTTGGCTATAATAATGGCAAGGGCAACCACCCAAACCCAAAACGAAACAGAGGACAAGCCGGTCAAACGGGCGTGCACTTTGGGCACTAGGGCGCGCAACCCCCAAGCCAAAAGGAGCGGAGTCAAGACGATGGGGAGCACGTGCGCAAAAATCGTTAGTACCGACTCCCAAAAGGGAACATTCCCCTCCCCCACTATACTAAAGAGGAGAGGCCCCACAAAGGCAATACCGATACTTGTAAGCAGCACATAGGCTGTACCTACGGCAATATTGCCCCCAAGCATGCCAATAATCACAGGCGAAGCAGAGGCAGCAGGGCACAAAAAACAATTGAAAGCCCCCTGAGCTATACTCTCGGGGAAGAAGGGGCGAAGGAGGTAATAAGAGCCAAGAGCCAAGCCAATTTGCAGAATAACGAGAAGCCCATGGACGGGTAAAAAATGAAGGTCTCTCGGGCGTAACTTTAGGAAAGTAAAGAAGAGCATGCAGACAATCATATAGGGAATGGCAACACTCAGAGGGCTGAGCCAACGATAAAAGAGAATCCCTATAAGAATGGCAATAGGTAACCCATAGTCTTTGATACGCCGCATAAAGCGACTGGGGATAGGGCGATAGAGCGTGTGCTTCATGAGTTCGGATCCTCAACTGTACAGGTGAGCGGCAGAACGTAAGATCTCCAGTTGCCCCTGCCGTATGCGGCACTCCAATAGGCTTTCCCCTTGTGCAAACCCTTGCTCTAGTATCTCGGCACCCATGGTTTTGACAAGGCGCATCACAGTACCTGTCAGATGGGGAGCAAAGCGAAGCGTAAAAGGTTGCAAGAGGATTATCTCCCGACGAGGAGCCTCCATAAGCACGAGGCGAGCACTCTCTTTGTAGG
>ERZ773051.1682-NODE-1682-length-11784-cov-10.247165_pt1 | contig 11784 bp, 9 predicted proteins | sample MGYA00580631_ERZ773051 | MGnify/ENA primary metagenome ERZ773051 (study PRJEB29015, sample SAMEA2738137) | human oral metagenome | biome: human oral; feature: human-associated habitat; material: saliva | place: China | collected 2204 ...
AGTCTATTATATTATCAAGAGATATTAGATATCTTAGGTTTAGAGGGTAGTGAATGTCTTATGGTTGGCAATGATATTAGTGAAGATGGTGTTGTGAAGCAATTAGGTATGGATATCTTTTATATTACAGACTGTTTGATCAATCCAGATGGGATTGACATGGAACATGAATTGCATGGAAGTTTTGAGGATTTGAAGGAGTATATTCGAAGAATGTAATAGACAGGTGGTAATATCCATGACAAAAGGTAGATGCATTACGATTGTTTTAATAGCGATTTGGTATATTGTATTTCCATTTCTGCTAATTGATACAGGATCAGCGATGTTTTTACTCTTGATTGTAAATCCTGTTCTTTCACTCCTTGGTGGATGGATTTATGGGAAGGCGTGTGGGTTTGATTGGCTGATTCTTTTGCTTGTAGCATTCCTATTTATTCCTGTTATTTATTTCCGCATAGCTGGACAGTGGGATTGCATAATTTATCCTGGAATTTATATTGTTGTAATGAGCCTTGGAATGGTAGTTGGTAAGATATTTCAGAAGAAAAAAGTGGTCTAATCAGAAAGATTGATTAGACCATTTGTTATTTTTTACACAAAATAAATTCTATAGGATTTTTGGAAACGCTTTCTTTTATAAAATCTTTAAAAAATGTCTTAAAACACTCATTATTTGCGTTTCTTCATTTTCAAGTTTGGCTCGCAAGTGTTATAATTTCTGAAGTACATAGGAGGATAATTCAAATGTCTAAAGTTACTGTAAAAGACTTAGATGTTAAAGGAAAACACGTCATTGTTCGTGTTGACTTCAACGTTCCACACAAGGGAAATGTAATCACAGATGATAATCGTGTTCGTGCAGCATTGCCAACAATTAATTATCTTACAGAAAATGGAGCAAAAGTTTTACTTTTGAGCCACTTAGGTAAGATTAAGACTGAAGAGGACTATGCTAAAAACGACATGTCTATCGTTGCGGATTGCTTAGCTTCCCTACAGAGTGCACCTGTTAAGTTTGTTAACGCTACTCGTGGTGCTGAACTTGAAGAAGCAGTTGCTGCTCAGAAAGAGGGTTCTATCGTATTGATGCAGAACACTCGTTATGAGAAGGGCGAAACAAAGAATGATGAAGAGTTAGGTAAATACTGGGCTTCATTAGGCGATTTATTCGTAGAAGATGCATTTGGTTCTGTACATAGAGCTCACGCATCAACAGTTGGTATCCCAACACATATTCCTTCAGCTTTAGGTTTCTTAGTTGAAAAGGAAGTTAATGTTTTAGGTAAGGCAGTTAATGATCCACAAAGACCATTCGTTGCTATCTTAGGTGGTGCGAAGGTTTCTGATAAGATTGGTGTTATCGAAAACTTATTGAAGATTGCGGATAAGGTATTAATTGGTGGAGGAATGGCTTATACATTCTCAGCTGCTAAGGGTGGCAAGATTGGTACATCTCTATTAGAAGCTGACAAGATGGAATTAGCTAATGAATTCATGAATAAGGGTGAAGGTAAATTATTCTTACCTGTAGATACAGTTGTAGCAAATGACTTCTCTAATCCAACTGAAATCAAAACAGTACCTGCTGGAGAAATTCCAGATGGCTTCATGGGCTTAGATATCGGTCCTGAATCTGTTAAGAAGTTCCAGGATGAATTAGTTGGTGCTAAGACAGTATTCTGGAATGGGCCAATGGGTGTATTCGAAGATGAGAGATTTGCTAAGGGTACAATCGCTATCTGCGAAACATTAGCTAACCTTGAAGGTGCTACTACAATCATCGGTGGTGGTGACTCTGCTTCTGCTGCTAAGAACTTAGGTTTCGCAGAGAAGTTCAGCCACATCTCTACAGGTGGTGGAGCATCTCTAGAATATATGGAAGGAAAGGAACTCCCAGGAATCGCTATTATTCCTGAGAAGTAAGGAAAAGAAACATGACAAGAAAACCAGTAATTTTCGGTAACTGGAAAATGAACAAGACACCTTCAGAAGCTGCTGAGTTCATGAAGGGTATCGAAGAAGTATTAACAGGTACAGAAGCTGCTGATTATGGTATCGGTGCTCCTTACGTAGACTTAGACGTTTGCGTTAAGGCTGCTAAGAACTTATTAATCGCTGCTGAAAACTGCCATGAAAAGGATTCTGGCGCTTATACAGGTGAAGTATCTGTACCAATGCTAAAGGAAATCGGTATTACATACTGCATTATCGGTCACTCCGAAAGACGTACATATTACAACGAAACAGATGCTGCTTGTGCTGCTAAGTGCAAGAGATTATTCGCTGACAACATCACACCTATCTTATGTGTAGGTGAAACAGAAGCTGAATACGATGCTGGTAAGACTGAGGAAGTTGTTAAGTCTCAGTTAGCTGGTTCTTTAGCTGGTTTAACAGCTGAAGAAGTATCCAAGATGGTTATTGCTTACGAACCAATCTGGGCTATTGGAACAGGTAAGAGTGCTGATGTAAATATAGCTGAAGCTTGCTGCAAGCTAGTTCGTGAAACAGTGAAGGGCTTATATGATGAAGCAACTGCTCAAGCAGTTCGTATTCAATACGGTGGATCTGTTAAACCAACAAACATCAAGGAATATATGGCTTGTGAAGACATCGATGGTGCGTTAATCGGTGGTGCATCCTTAAAGGTTGACTCCTTCAAGGAAATTATTGACGCTACAAAATAGGTTCTTACTCAGCTTAGCTGAGAGAATATGTTTTAGGTTATCATAGGAGGAAAATTTAGATGCCTAATTTTATTGATCCAATTGCTGAAGTGCATGCACGTGAAGTCTTAGACTCCCGTGGAAATCCAACAGTAGAATGTGAAATTACAACTGAGTCAGGTGCTTGGGGACGTGCTATCGTTCCATCAGGTGCTTCTACAGGTGAACGTGAAGCTTTAGAGCTTCGTGATGGAGACAAGAATCGTTACCTTGGAACAGGTACATTAAAGGCTGTTGCTAATGTTAACGAAAAGATTGCTCCAAAAGTTATCGGTTTAAATGTATTCGACCAAAACTTAATTGATAAGACAATGCTTGATCTTGATGGAACACCATTCAAGAGCAACCTTGGTGCAAACGCTACATTAGCTGTTTCATTAGCTGCTGCTCGTGCTGCTGCTGATGCTTGTGGCTTACCATTATACAAGTATATTGGTGGTGCAAATGCTAAGGTATTACCAGTTCCAATGATGAACGTACTAAACGGTGGTAAGCATGCTGATTCTTCTGCAGACTGCCAAGAATACATGATTATGCCAGTAGGTGCTAAGAGCGTACACGAAGCAGTTCGTATGGGTTCTGAAGTATTCCATGTATTAAAGAAGGTATTAAAGTCCTACAAGTACAACACAGCTGTAGGTGATGAAGGTGGATATGCTCCATCATGCGTACCTGGAAACAATGGTCCATTAGAGACATTAGGTAACGAAGGCCCATTGGCTTTAATGGTTGAAGCTGTTGAGAAGGCTGGCTACAAGTTAGGTGAAGATATCTGCTTCGCAATGGACTTAGCTGCTTCTGAATTCTACAACGCTGAAAAGGGTGTTTATGAATTAACACGTTCTGGTGAAGGTGACAAGACATCTGAACAGATGATTGATATGTTAGCTTCATGGGTAGAGAAGTATCCATTAATCTCAATCGAAGACGGCTTAGCTGAAAACGACTGGGATGGTTGGGTTAAGTTAACAGAGCGTTTAGGCGAAAAGGTTCAGCTTGTTGGTGATGACCTCTTCGTTACAAATACAACATATATCAAGAAGGGTATTGAATTAAAGGCAGCTAACGCTGTATTAATCAAGGTTAACCAGATTGGTACATTAACAGAAACATTAGATTCTATCGAAATGGCTAAGGAAGCTAAGTACACAGCAGTTGTATCTCACCGTTCAGGTGAATCTGAAGATTCAACAATCTCTGACTTAGTAGTTGCTACAAACGCCGGCCAGATCAAGACAGGTTCTATGAGCCGTACAGACCGTATCGCTAAGTACAACCAGTTGATGAGAATCGAAGAAGAATTAGGATCAGTTGCTGAATACCGTGGAAGACAGGCTTTCTACAACGTTAAGGCTCTTTCTTCAAAATAAGAATGATTTGAAAAAGTTCACTTCAATGTGAACTTTTTTCATAAATATAGATTTTGTATAGACTATGAATTTACTATTGGTATAAATTTACAGTAAATATGATAATATAATCAATAGCCATTTATGGCTTCCTCTCTAGTTATTTTCTTTCTTAGCAAATAGATAATAACATGAGAGGTTTTTTGTTTTTGAAGATCCCCAAGTATCTTTATATATTATTTGTGTTGTTTATTCTTTTCAATACTCCATCCAATGATCCAACCAATCACGAGTAGATAATTTTCGATTGCTCCTACTAGATTAACGGTTTCATGCATTTGTAAATAATGAATGAAATGATTTGTACCAATACCAATACCACCAAGAATCAAAGCAAGTAGGATGGATTGTAAATAAATCCAATTGTAATGACGATATGTAGTAATTAATATTACAAGGACTGCTATATTCCAAAAACCAATTTCTCTTTGCCATCCTGTTGAGATACCATATGCCGCATGGCTACCCATATATTCTGGTGCGAAGATTTGAAGAACTGCAGCACCAGATATCGCAATGATTAAAATGATAAATAATATACGTAAGAGAAGATTCATTCGCTGTTGTTTCATGTTGCAGACCTCCTAAAAATATAGAAAATAGTAATCTTACATGCAAGTACTTGTCAAGACAGGCCAAATAATTCGTGTTGAATCCCAAAAAAATACAAATAATTTATCGGATAGCTTCCCTTAAAAAATGAATTGAATGATACTATTAGAGTAGGAGGATTTCAATGATGAAATTTATTGATGAAGCACGTGCGTATCAAGATAATATGATTGAAGATTTACGACAACTTGTAAAGATTGAATCCGTACGTGATGATGCAGCTGCGACAAAAGAAGCACCTTTTGGACCAAACATTGCAAAGTGCTTAGACAAAGCACTAGAGATTGGTAAACGTGATGGTTTTAAAGTAGAGAATGTAGATGGTCATGCTGGAGTGATTCAGTACGGTGATTTAGAAGAATCTGTTGGTGTACTTGGACACTTGGATGTTGTGCCTATCGGTGATGGCTGGACATTTGATCCACTTGGTGGAGAAATCAAAGATGGCTATATCATGGGTAGAGGTACTTGTGATGATAAGGGTCCTGCAATTGCGGCATATTATGCAATGAAGATATTAAAAGACAAGGGCTATAAGTTAAAACATAATATTCAAATGATATTGGGTACAGATGAAGAGAACACATCTGCAGGAATTCTTTATTACAAGAAAGTACGTAAGAATCCAATTATGGGTATCGTACCAGATGCGGACTTCCCATGTATCTATGCAGAAAAGGGTATCTTAGATTTTTCTGCACAGGGAAAGATTGATTCCTGTATCAAGTATATGAAGTCTGGTACTGCATTTAATGTAGTTATCAGTAAGGCAGATGTAATCGTTGATAAGCCGCTTGCCAAGGACTACTTTGAGAAGTTCTTGCTTGCAAATGAACTAACTGGTGAATGTCACGAGGATGAAGCTGGATCACATTACCATATTGATGGTAAGCCATTCCACGCATCTCGTCCTTATATGGGTATAAATGCGGCTGTAAAGATGTTTGAATTTGTTGGTAGCTGTTATAACGATGAATTCAGCTTAAACGCTGTGAAGTTATTTAAGGATCCATATGGTGTTGGATTGAAGGTTGCTTATGATGGTGCATACATGGGGCCTTTAACTTTCAATATGGGTAAGGCAAATATTGAGGGTGGTCAGGTATACTTCGCATTAGACTATCGTTATCCAAATGAATGCGAAGGTAGTGATCTACTAAAGAGAAGCGCAGATATCATCAAGGAAGTATTGCATATTGATACAGAGTTAGTAGATGATTCTAAGTGGTTATTAAATGATCCTAATAGCGAACTCATTCAGACATGCTTGAAGCACTATCGTGCATTTAGTGGAGATACTTATACACCTCCTCTACGTATTGGTGGTGGCACATATGCTCGTAGTTTTGAGAACTTTGCGGCATTTGGACCAATCTTCCCAACACGTGAATATGCGTCTTGGGTTGGTGCTGAACATGAAGCGGATGAAGGCTTTGAAATTGAAACAATGATTCTTGCCTGTGCAATTTACGCAAATGTTTTGTTTGATTTAGCTTGCGAGTAATAAGCAAAAATAACTTAGGTTAGGAAGTATCCGTGTGGATACTTCCTTTTTTGAAAGATAAATCATGTGCGTATGGTGTAATAGTGTGGTTAAATAATAGGTATGAAAATGACCAAGAAGTTACCAGCAAAAGATAAAGCATTCTCATTTCGCTATTATTGGCATGGTTTACCGGAAATTTTATATTATCAAATTCCTGCAAAAATTATTTTGTTTATCATGTTTTCTTTTGCGGAGGGAATTCTTGGGTCCATTATGAACTTAACAGGGATTTACTCTGTTAGTAGTGGTGAATTACCTTCACTATTGCGTAGTTGGTATGGTTGGGCTGTATTAATTGCGATTACAATCTTATTCACGATATATATGGCATTTGATATTATCATCCTGATTTTACTAAGTCGAAATATTCTATATGAACAAAAGAAAAAGATGAGGGAAATCATCTCTACTGCGATTCGTGTATCTCGAAAGTTCATTAATTTTCGGGGATGTTTGATTGGAATGTATTTTGCGGTTATTATCCCGCTTAATACCGCAATGATAGGCTTACGTTTAACAAAGCATTCGGTACCACAGTTTATTTATTCTGTCATACGCACAAACCATTTATATATGCTTGCATATGTAATGCTTGTGTTCATTTTAGACTTTATCGGTATTATACATGTATTTACATTCCATGGAGTATTATTTGATAACTATTCACTTACTACATCCATGCATGAATCAAGAAGTCTATTTTTTAAGAACTGGAAGAATGTTATTTTGTCGTATTTAAAATTCTTTGGGATGTTCTTATTGATACTCGTAGTAGGAGTGGTGAGTATTATTGTTATACCGTACTATGTATCACATTGGATTATGCAAGCAAAATTCTGGTATCACTATCTGATTATTATGGTAGTGATTCTGGGTCTTATTTTTATCTTCTTATTTACAATGATATTTATTCAGGCACAAGCAATGTGTATCACTCGTGTCTATGACGAATGCACACTTGCAGGATATCAAGAAGAAAAGTTTATAACACCAGTTCTATTCCAAAAAAGTTTCCGCTTTATTATATCGATAAGTTTTTTGGCATCACTTTTATTGGGATACGTTGGTGCGATGATATTTGATGATTTATTTCCTAAAGAATATACGACTGATGTGATTGCGCACCGTGGAGGTGGAGATTTATCGACAGAAAACACAGTAGAGTCAATTCGTGCTGCAATAGAGGCTGGTGCTACTGCATCGGAAATAGATGTTCAAAGAACTGCAGATGGTCATTATGTCATCTTCCATGATAATACGCTGAAACGCTTATGTGATGATCCACGTACAATACAGGAGCTTACGCTAGAGGAGATAAAAAAACTCAGAATTATAGCCCCTGATGGTCATCAGGTGAGAATTGCAACATTAGAAGAGATACTAAATACTGCAAAAGATGAAATTAAACTCTATATTGAATTAAAGGGAAAGAGTGCAGGTATGCAGATGGCAAATGATGTCTATCAAATGCTAGTAGAAAGAAACATGGTGAATCAAGTACGTATTATCAGCCTGAATGCAAATCTCATTACACAAGTTGAAAAGATGTATCCTGATGTTGAGACGGAGTATCTTTGCTATATCGCTTATGGTCAACTTGAATCGATGGAAGTCGATGCGATAGGTTTAGAAGAAGAACTGGCAACCACAAAGAGAATCGATAACTTACATGATGCAGGTAAGAAGGTAGATGTATGGACTGCGAATTCCTTTGGGTCTATCATACGATTTATGGTTTCCAATGTTGATGGTATTATTACAGACAGTGTACAATTGGCAATCAGTATCAAGGATGGTAAAAGTGATTCGCCAGATTTTATACGATTATTACGAATCTTCTTTCCACAGTTCTGATTATGCATGCATGTTTTTTGTAGGAACTAGCATAAAGAATTTAGAATGTATTAATTTTCTTGCTAACGGCAATAATGTATAATAAAACCACTATAAAGATGAGGGCATCATCTCATACTTTGCAGTGGTTTTAATACTATAAAAGGGGAATATATGAAAAACTTGATTCAGAACTTAACAAAAGAGAAAACTCTAATCAATAAAGTGTTTCTTGCATTATTATGTAGCCAACTAGTCATCATCCTAACAACATTCTTTAAGGTTGCGATGTTACCTAGTTTTGGCAAATTAAATTTATATGCACTAGATAGTGTGGCAGTATTATTTTTAATTTCATCAGTAATTGAAATAGTATTTACATTAAAGAAGAATGAAAAAGTGTTTATTCCATTAAGAGTTGTTAACTTATTATGGTTATTTAGTTTGATTGGAAATCTCACAAAACAGATTGAAAATTTACAAATGACAGAGTCTGCTCTGGATTTTGGTGCAGGTGTTGTAGAGAATCTTTATTCATGGTTAACATTTGGTATCGTTGATTTTTCTATTCCTAAATCTGGATATTCTTCATTACTTGGAACTGTGAATGTGATTCGTATTGTAGCAGATATTAGTTTGGTACTTTTACTTGCTTACCTATATTTTAGATTTATCAAAAAGGATGAATTTGATACGACCCCATGTTTAAAGGGTAATATTATTGCTGCATTACAGACAGCTTATAATTTGGATAAGATTGTAACGATTGCGAGTATTGCATTAATTGTTTCACCATTCTTACGTTTTATGAGTAATGGTCCTATTGTGGTTACTGCATTTGGTAGAAAACCATTCTTTGCGCTAGCAACCGTAGCACTTGGAGTAGTTGTTATTCGTGGGGTACTATCAAAGGATGCAAAAGTATTAGGAAAGTCAATCCTTGCGACACTCATTACCTTTATACTTTGGAATCCAATTTATGTGATGCGCCAGGGACGCTTTGGTTTAGGATATATTTTATATCTAGCTGGTGTAATTACTCTTGGTGTTATCTATATAAAGAGACAAGAAGTAAGAACTGTAGCTACAGAAGCGCAACCTACAAAAACAGAAGATGTCAAGAATGAGGAACCGGTAGTAGAAGAACAGCCTGCTAAGGAAGAACAGGATGTTCATCAAGAAGAGTCAAAGCTAGAAGACGAGAATTCAAAGAAGGAATAAAGTGATATTGGACATCAATATAAACCGATGTTATAATACTGTGGCAAGCGAAAGGAGCTTTTTAGATGCTTAACGCTATATTAATGGTTGTATCGGCTTTGCTGATTGTTTTATCACTATTACAGGGTGGAAAATCTGACGGTATTTCTAGTGCATTTACTGGAAATGGCGGATTAAATCTATTTGCCAACACTAAAGAAAGAGGATCCGAAAAGGTCATTTCTAATCTAACGTTGGTACTTGGAATTGCATTTTTTGCTTTAGTTATCGCGATAAGAGTGATTAAGTAACCGGTGAAAACCGGTTTTTTCTTACGAAGAAACATTGTATATTATCAGATATTGCTTATTACAAAGATACAGAATAAATACAGTTAAAGATAAACTGTAACAGAAGGAAGAATTATGGAAAATTTAAAAGAGAGAATATTAGAATATATTGAAAATCATCCAAAGAAGAATCGTAGAGTGGACGATATTTTAAGTGCACTTGGGATGACTTCCTCATCAGATTTCGTGAAAGTAAGCCAAGCATTATCTGAATTAGAACGGGAATTATTATTATTTAGAGCAGATGATAACCAATATTTAACACAGAAGCAGGCTGGTGTTATGACTGGTAGGATTTCTATTAATCGATCTGGCCTTGGCTTTGTGGACCGTGAAGATAGGGATTCAATTAAGATTGATCCTACTGATCAAAATACTGCATTAGATGGGGATACTGTTCTTGTCCGCTGCAAGCCTTGGGAAACCTATGGCGAAGTATTACGTGTAATTACACGTGCAAAGGATTTTATCATTGGTACGTTCTTGCCACGTGGAAAGAGATTAAAGTTTATTCCTGATGATGAAAAACTACAGGATAAATTAATCACAGTAAAATATGACCAAGATTTTCTTCCTGTTGAGGGGATGAAGGTTCTTTGTCGTATACAGAAGTATGGAACAGCGATTGTTGTATATGTTGAACGTGTCATTGGTTATAAGGACGATCCAGGAGTAGATATTCTAGCGATTTTGCTTGACCATGATATTGATCCACAATTCCCTGAAGCTGTCATGGAAGAGGTTAAAACAATTCCCCAGGAAATTCAGGAAATTGATAAGAAAGATCGTGTTGATTTAACTGGTGAAATAATCGTTACGATTGATGGTGATGACTCAAAAGACTTTGATGATGCGGTTAGTGTGACCCCTATTGAAAATGGGTGGGTATTAAAGGTTTCTATTGCGGATGTATCACATTATGTAACAGAAGATAGTGCTTTAGATAAAGAAGCACTTGCACGTGGATGTTCTACATACGTAACAGACAGAGTTGTACCAATGTTGCCACATGAATTGAGTAATGGTATTTGTTCATTAAATCCATATGTAGAAAGATTAACAATCACATGTCAGATGAATGTTAATCATAGTGGCAAGATTGAGGAATACTCTATCTATCCAAGTGTTATTCGTTCTACAGAACGTATGACATACGCAAATGTAAATAAGATTCTTGATGGTGATGAAAAACTACAGGAAGAGTATAAGCATTTAGGCAATCTCTTCTTTGATTTAAGAGATTGTGCTGACGCAATTCGTGCAAATCGTACAGCTAAGGGTGCGATTGACTTTGATGGAACAGAGACAGTCGTAGAGGTGGATGAGAAGGGTCGTCCAATTGATGTACATGCACGTATGAGTGGCCATGCGGAAAGAATGATTGAAGACTGTATGATTGCGGCAAATGTATCTGTAGCCAACTATATGAAGTGGTTAGATGTTCCATCTATCTATCGTATACATGAGTCCCCAACCGCAAAGAAGATGAAGGAATTTGTTCGTATCTCAGAGGGTATGGGACATAAGTTGATACTAGGTAAAACAGCGATTTATCCAAATGAATTGCAAAGATACTTAGCATCGGTACATGATCTTCCAGAATATCCAGTACTAAGTACTATGTTATTAAGATGTATGCAGAAGGCAAGATATGACGCTTCATGTGTTGGACACTTTGGTCTAGCAGAAGATGAATATCTACACTTCACTTCTCCGATTCGTCGTTATCCAGATTTAATCGTACATCGTATGTTACGTAAGTACTGTTTCCAAGCAAACGATAACTTAGAACAACGTGCAAATGATTTAGAGAAATGTAAGTCACAAGCTGAACATGCAAGCATCCGCGAAAGAAATAGTCAAGACGCTGAATATGCATGTGAAGATATGAAGATTGCAGAATATATGCATGAAAGAATTGGCAAGACTTATTCTGGTATTATTTCAAGTATTACAAGTTTTGGCATGTATGTAAAACTAGAGAATACTGTAGAAGGTATGATTCGCGTTGCGGACTTAGACGATGACTATTACGAATTTAATAAAGATCGTTTTGAACTTGTGGGTCAAAGACGTAAGAAGACATATCGTATTGGTATGCCTAT
>ERZ773051.1692-NODE-1692-length-11741-cov-2.988961_pt1 | contig 11741 bp, 10 predicted proteins | sample MGYA00580631_ERZ773051 | MGnify/ENA primary metagenome ERZ773051 (study PRJEB29015, sample SAMEA2738137) | human oral metagenome | biome: human oral; feature: human-associated habitat; material: saliva | place: China | collected 2204 ...
TGGCATCCGCAATATTTAGTATGTTAATCGTAAATACACTACAAATTCAAGGCATTACCAAATTAATTCTTATTTGTATTTTATTCACATCATTATATTTACTAATGAATATAACATTCCTAAAAAATTTCATTTCCAAAAGTTAATCAAGTGATAATATATAAGAAAATATAAAAAAGATATACCATGAATACACTTATCTCTACAAAAAAAATCCAACCAACCCACCTAATCGTTCTTTTTCTTACATTTTTGTCCACCAGTACCGTCTTTTATTTTCTATATCAAACAAAAATTCTACCACTTTACCTTTTTACTCTTTTAGCTATCGTGGTTTTTTCAATTATTGCCACCCTTATCTTTTTTAGTCACCGACATAAAATTGCCGTCATCATCTTAGGTATTATTATTTTCATCAATCTCATCCTCTCCTTCCTCCTCTTCAAATACAACGATTACTTCTCCAAAATCAGCCCCAACGAGACTTACTACGAAAAATATAGTCTCGTCGCCCTCAAGGATTCTGATCTCGCGAAAAATAATACTAAAACCATCGCTCCGCTCGGCCTTCTCACTAGTGATCCGTATTTTGATACTGTAAAGCAATATCTCATCAACGCCAACCAGAATACCGACCAAAATACCGCAAACCAAAATAATACAGACCAAAAAAAATCCAACAATAAGACCTCCGACCAAACCCAATCTCGTCCAGACCTTCTCAAAACCCCTCTCGAGGAAACTAATCTCAAGACCTACGACAATCTCCTCACCCTCACCACGGCGCTCACAGCCCCTAAATCCGTCAACGACAAGCTCCAGACTATCTTCCTTGGCCACACCTATCTCGATGCATTGAAAGACAATAATGAGACTATTTATAATCAACTCCAAATCCTCGTCGATGTCGAAATCAAAGTTACCCCGAAACATGTCGAAACTACTTCGCACGCTTCACTCGACTCGCCATTCACTATTTATCTCAGTGGCATCGATAATCGCGACCATACCCTGCCTTTTGCCGCCCGCTCCGACGTCAACCTCATCCTCGCCGTCAATCCCGCCAAGCACAAGATCCTCCTCCTCAATACTCCGCGCGATTTTTATGTCCCCCTCGCCATGAATGGCAAACTCGACAAGCTTACCCACGCCGGACTTTATGGCGTCAATGAATCCATTCATACTCTAGAAAAATTCTATAATATTAAATTTAATTATTACGCCCGTATTAATTTCGATGCCACTTCCACAATCATCGATCAACTCGGCGGTGTCGACATCCACATCCCATACGTCGTCAATACTTATCACGGCCACCGTCACTATGAGCCAGGGAATTATCATTTGAACGGTGATGAGGCACTCGATTTTGCGCGTGAACGCGTCTCAATTAGTTGGGCTGGTGGTGACCGTGAGCGCGGCCGTAATCAGGAAAAAATTCTCACTGCTTTAATTCAAAAACTTCAGTCCGACAAAACCAATCTCACTCGCCTCGATCAAATTTTCAATTCTATCGCCAAAAATATTCAAACCAATTTCACGCCTGATGATCTGAAATACCTCGTCCAGAAACAATTGACGAATTTCTCCAATTGGCAAATCGAATCCATTGACGTCGATGGTAAGGCCGATATTACTTCGACTTATACTTACCCAGAACCTAAACATTTCGTCTGGCATCCATACCAAGACACTGTCAATCGCGCCAAAGCCAAGCTTCAAGAATATCTCGCCGAATAAAAAACTTGTGCCAAAAGTTAAGCTCCATGAATAGACCAAAAATCAGACCAAGGATTCATATTCATCCGCGCTCTCTCACGACTCCGGCCTTTTAGCGGCGCCCGTAAAATGTTACAATAGGCTAATGACTATTCGCACCCACAAATTTTTCTTTCCCGCCCTTCTAATCTTTCAGATGATCTTCATCTTCACCATGTCTTCTTTCGGTCACACCTCTTCCGATGCCCAGAGTAATCTCTTCGTCGATTTTATCGCCCAAAATTTCCCGCACGTCCGTCACGGTTTAGAGAATAATTTAATCAGTCTCAGCACCCTAATTTTTCTGGTGCGAAAAACCGCCCACTTCACCGAATATGCCATCCTAGGCAGCCTCTTTTTTCTTAATCTAAGAAACTGGCAAAAATCGAATGGTACACTCGCCATGAGCATCCTCTTTAGCTTCCTCTATGCCTGTACCGACGAGCTTCATCAAATCTTCGTCCCCGGTCGCTCCGCTCAGTTTCGAGATATTCTAATCGATACTCTCGGCGCCAGCTTCGGCGCAACTATCACGTATTTAACCATCAAGCTTTTCGCCAAAATCAAAACATGCTCTGATAAATAAGTTCACTGCATGACAAAACCAGAAATCAAACCCCACACCAAGCTCTAATCTAGATATCTAAACAAGTCAGACCTAATTATTATAGTAGTTATAATAATTATTCTTCCCACCACGGCGCTTATCGATCACCTGGTTCAAAATCACTCCAGGCATATTAATCTCAATCGCCTCCAGCGCGCGCTTTGAATTCTGCAAATCTTCAATCGTGGCCTCATTCGCCGCACAAACCATAATCACTCGATCCGCTCGCTTCGCCAAAATCAAAGAATCCGAAATTCCTTCAATCGGTGTGCCATCGATTAGCACATAATCATAATGTTTCTTCACTTCAACAAGCAACATTTCCATCTTCTTCGATTCCAGAAGCTCACTTGGATTTGGTGGCACCACACCGCGCGTAATCACTTCAAGATTTTTTACATTAGTCTTCAGCGCATACTGACGAAGTTTTTTCAAATCCCCCTCCGCCAAAATATTCGATAGACCGAACTGATTACTTAGTTCAAAAATTTCATGTTGACGCCCCAGGCGCATATCGCAGTCTATGAGAAGCACCTTCTTATTCGTCTTCGCGAAAGCCACCGCCAGGTTCGAAATAATAAAACTCTTACCTTCGTGCGCTCTCGAGCTACAAAACAGCACCGTATTCGAATTCTGATTATTTAGCGAGAAATATAAACTAGTGCGAATCGTACGAAAATCTTCCGCCACCGCCATCTTCGGATTATCTCGTAGCACCAGCTCCGAATCCTCATTAATCTCCACCGCTTCCGCCTCTTCCACATTAGCGATTTCCGCTTCTTTTTCCGCAGCAATTTTTTCTTGCTCTAAGGCAATCTTCTCTTGAATCGCTTTTTCCTCCGCGATAATCTTGCGTCCCACCGCCTTAATCTCCACAAACGGCCTTTCTGGCGTACCCTTAGTTTTTTCCGCCTCTTCCGCTGCCTTGGCTGCTGCTTCTTCCGCCGCTTTTTCTGCCGCTATTCTCTCAGCTTCCGCCTGCAGCTCAGCTTCTTTTTCCGCTTCTTTCTGCTTCTGTTTTTCGAGCCTAAGCTGTTCTTTTTCTTCCTTTTTCAGACGCTTCGCCTCTAATTTAGCCAGCTTCGCTTCCAGTTTTTTGCGTTTTTTCTTCTGCTTATCGGTTTCTAATTTATGTACCTGACCAAAAATCGGCAGCTTAAAGATTTCATCAATTTGCTCAGTCGTCTTAATCGTGCGATCAAAGTAAAACAAAACCAAAATAATCCCAAAACCCAGCACCATACCGGCCACCGTATAAATAATTTCTTGTTTCACCACATCAATATTATATGGACTTCTCGGCTCCACCGCATGATCGAGAATATTCACACTCGTATCATTATAAATCTGCGAAATTTCTTCCTTAAAAATATCCGCCACCTCATTCGCTAGCTCGAAGCTATGATAAGCACTCACATCCACCACCGAAATACTAATAATCTCTGTATTTTTCAAAGAAGACACATTAATCTTCGAACTCAAAGCCTCATAAGATTCTTTTAAGTTATTTTCTTCAATCACCCGGTCCAGTACACGATGCGATTTCACCACCTCTGTATAAGTCTCGATCAAATTCTTATTCGCGGTAATTTCACTCTGCACCGTAGTCTTCGATTTGTCCGAACTCAAAATAATCGTCGCTCGCGATTTATATTCTGGCTTCTGCACTAAAATCGTATACGCCGTACCCGCCGACACACAAAGCACCACCATTACAAAAAACAACACCAGGTGTTTTCTAAAGTAAATTAACAAGTCTCTCAAGTTAATCTCTTCCATATCTATTATTATAATATGGTAATAGACTTCCGTAAATAGTCTAAATATATTTTACTGCAAAACGCAAATGGTTATTTTGTAGTTTATTCTTTTTAAAAATCTATTTTTACTACTTTGAGTTATAATTAAAGCATCATCACGCCGGACTAGCCTAAGGTTTCGACCGACCGCAAATGCCGGCATTTTTGATAGATGAAGTAATAACCCATCTTCTACCATTTGTGATAAAAAGCTCAAACACTTTACTTAACATTTAACAAATGTATGCAATAGGATTTAACAAATTACAACAATTTATATCTGTTAATCAATCTAAAAACATAAATCAAGATTTAACAAAATATAGCACACTATAACTATCCTTAATAAACAAAAAAACAACCTCACGGTTGCCTTCATACGAAATATTTGGTGGAGCATATGAGACTCGAACTCATGACCTCTTCAATGCCATTGAAGCGCTCTAGCCAACTGAGCTAATGCCCCAAACATCTTGCGATAGATTAATTATATCAAACCTCTAACTTTTTTGTCAATTTTAAGGTATAATAAATAGCAGAATTAAAGGGAATTGATATCTATGTACTAATTTTTCAGTTTATTAACGTGATTTATTTAATACACATCTAATTTAACATGGAGAAATTATGTCAGATATCGTCTTTTCACTTATCGATCAAGAAAAAATCCGCCAATCTAAGGGCCTCGAACTCATTCCGAGCGAAAATTATGTTTCCGCCGACGTCTTAAAAGCTATGGGCACCGTCCTTACTAACAAATATTCCGAAGGTTACCCATCTTTTCAAGATCTAGAAAATTATAATCCAGCCGACGAGTCAAACGTTGTCGCTGATTTACCAAATTATCGTTACTATGGTGGTCAAACCAACATCGATAAAATCGAACGCCTCGCTATCGCCCGTGCGATGAAACTTTTTCACGCCGATCACGCCAACGTCCAGCCCCACTCTGGTGCCAATGCTAATGAAGCAGTTTATTTTGCCTGGTGTCAGCCTGGTGACAAAATTCTGGCCATGAATCTCGGTCACGGTGGTCATCTCACTCATGGCTGTCCAGTCACTCGTTCCGCCAAAATTTATCAATTTATTAATTACGGCGTCACCCCAGAAGGCGACCTCGATTACGACGAAATTGAACGCCTCGCCGAGACCGAACGTCCAAAGATTATCCTTATCGGCTATTCTGCCTTCATGAAGATTCCTGATTTTGCTCGCATTGCCGCTATTGGTCAAAAAATCAGCGCTCTCCTGATGGCCGATATGGCTCACGTCGCCGGTCTCATCGCCGGTGGAGTACACCCAAACCCTCTCGATTATGGTTTTCACGTCATGACCACCACTACCCACAAAACTCTGCGCGGCCCTCGCGGTGGCCTGATTCTCTCCAAAGGTAATGTCGCCTCACCTCTAAAAAAGCCTGAACATACTCTCGAAAACATCCCAATCCTCATCGATCGTGCAGTCTTCCCAGGCACCCAAGGTGGTCCACTCGAGCATATTATTGCCGCTAAAGCCGTCGCTTTTAAGGAAGCTCTCTCCGATAATTTTAAGCAATATTCCGCCAAGGTAATCGAAAATGCCAAGGCTCTCGCTAAAGCACTTCAAGATCACGGTTTTATCCTCCAAGGCAATGGCACCGATAATCATCTCATCCTCGTCAACGTCAAGAAAAATTTCGGTATCGATGGCAAATTTTATGAACGCGCTCTCGACCTCGTCGGACTCACCCTGAACGCCAACGCAGTCCCAGAAGACACTTCCGCTGCCTTCCGTCCATCCGGTGTACGACTCGGCACCCCAGCCATCACCACACGCGGCATGAAAGAAGCCGAAATGCAGCAAATCGCCGATTGGATGAAACAGGTCATGGATATCTGCCTATCCGTAAAAACCGAAGAGAATCTCTCTACCGCCGAACCCCAGCTGACCGAAATTCGTCGTCAAGTCGAAACTCTCGCCGCAAAATTCCCAGTCCCTGGCATTAACTAAACACGCGTCACCAAAATTAATAAAACTCACCACGCCAATAATCCAAGCCAAAACCGTCCGAACAAAATCGTAAAAGTGTATAATATATCTAATCATGGAGGTAAAATGAAATTAGAAATCAAAAATCTCACCAAAAAATTTGGTGACAAAAAAGTCCTAAAAGACCTCAACTTCACCGTCGAAAGCGGCAAAGCATTCGGCCTGCTCGGCCGTAACGGTGCCGGTAAAACCACCACTATCCGCATTCTCATGCAAGTTTTTCAGCCAACTTCCGGCAAAGTTCTGCTCGACGGCAAGCCAATCGATTATTCTAAGGTTAGCCTCGGCTACCTTCCAGAGGAACGCGGCCTCTATCCGAATGACAAAATCGTCGACCAATTAATCTATCTAGCCGCGCTTAAAGGGGTCGACAAGAAAACCGCCATGGAATCAATTGATTACTGGCTGGATTTCTTACGAATGACCGATTATAAAAATGCAAAACTTAAAACTCTTTCCAAAGGTAATCAGCAAAAAATCCAGCTCATTTCCTGTATCGTTCACAACCCAGATATTGTAATTTTCGATGAACCTTTTTCTGGTCTCGATCCTGTTAACTCTCAACTTCTCGAAGAGGTGGTGCGCGAACAAATCAAACGTGGTAAAATCGTCCTCTTTTCCAGCCACCAAATGGATTACGTTTCTGAATTCTGTGACGATATTCTGATTCTAAAGGAAGGTGAAATTAAGCTCCAAGGCAACCTTCGCCAAATTCTTAAAAATCATCGCAAAAACAAACTCCTCATCAAATCTGATGAGGTCGAAAAAATCCACGCTGCGCTTCCAGAACAAACTGAAATTCTGCGCGAAGGTGAATTGGTTTATCGCTTGAAAAAAGACGAAGACCGTGCCAAAACCATGAGCGATCTCATCAAAAAATATCCGATCGACCAAATTGGCGACCTTGAATCAACTCTAAAAGATATCTTTATCGAATACGCGGAATAGAAAGGGAAGTATGCAACAATTTTTCACCGTTTTCAAATATGAATTTAAGAAAATCGTACTCAGCAAGGGTTATCTCATTTCCACTGGCATTATGGCCATCATTCTTGCCGGCGTCTTCTTCTTGCCTCAACTGATTTCCGACCTAAAACTTTTCGGTTCTTCCGATAATACTCCGGTCGCTCTAATTAAAACCGATTATCAAAATTCCGAAACTCTCGTCCAGACCATCCACGCCGCCCTACCGGATTACGAAGTCAAGCTCACTGATAAGTCCACTGAAGAGGCTAAGCAGGAAGTGATTGACGACAAGGCTAAATTCTTTATCGAGGCCAACCACGATCTTACCGAGGTTACCGAATATTCCAAGATTGGTTTTAGTGAAGCTAGCGTTCGCGAGGTCCAATCCATCGATGCTATCGTCAAGAATCTACGTCAATCAGACCTGCTCGCCGAACAAAATCTCGCTCCTTCCGCCATCGCTAAGGTTCTAAATCCTGACGTAAAAATCAATCTCGAAACTGTCAATAAAAACGGCGCTGCCTCTGTGATTTATACTTTTGTTCTCATCTACGCCCTCTACATGGCCATCACCTTCTATGGCTCACACGTCATGAATAGCGTAGTTACCGAGAAAACTTCTCGCGCCATGGAAGTTCTCGCCACCTCCGTCAAACCAAATGCCTTACTCTTCGGCAAAATCATTTCTACCAGCCTCGCCGGCCTCATCCAAATCGCTGCCATCATCATCGAAGCTTTCATCTGCGTGAAAATTTCCTCTGTCAACAACCCGGACTTTCCTGTAAATCAAATTATCTCTAATATCCCGACTCAAATTCTCGTCTATATGCTAATCTTCTTCCTACTCGGCTTTCTCATCTACTCCTTCCTCTACGGCGCCTTCGCTTCTACGGTCTCCAAGATCGACGAGCTCAGCTCCGCAGTCATGCCAGTCCAGATTATCATCGTCTTCACTTTCATTGTCACCATGTCTGCCATCAATTCCGGCAATGCTGATACTCCATTCAATGTCTTCCTCTCATACTTCCCATTCACCGCACCGATGATGATGTTCACCCGCGCCATCATTTCTAATGTTTCGACTCTGGAAATTATCCTTTCAATCTTAGTTTTAATCGTCAGTACCTACTTTATCGGCTGGCTCTCCGCCCGCATTTACCGCGTCGGCATCCTGATGTACGGCGAAAAACCAAACTTCATCAAGCTCATGGGTGCTATTTTCAAGAAACAATAGTATAATTAATTGGTCGGGGCATTAGCTCAGCTGATAGAGCGCATCATTCGCATTGATGAGGTCGGGGGTTTGAATCCCCCATGCTCCACCAAGATTATATTTGAATTTTAAAAATAAAGTGCTAAAATTCTTTAAAGAACATCTAGAGTCGTTGGCCGCATGGCTGGCGATAGCTAGATGTTTTTTATTGACAATTCCTCAATCTGGCCATAATATATAACCAAAAGCTCGACCATCGTATGTTTTGGGCAGGGAGCTTTTTATCTCCCCCCCGTTATTGTTACGGGACTAGGGAGATTTTTTATACTTCAAATTCCATTTTACCTATATTACAATACCTACATGAACCACAAACTCTTTATCGCAAAACTTGATTTTAAGCCAGAACTAAATCGTCACCAAGATCTTTCAATTTTATTATCAAAAGACCATCTCCTTCCCACGGCAAAATCGCTCGCAGAGTTTTATAAAATTTTCACCAGTCAACTCAAACTTGGTAAATTATTTTTTGAAACTCCAGACACCAAATATTATTTTGCAATCATCACACCAAATAAGATTCCAAAAAATTATTCTTACATAAAATTTTCAAACCTTCCCGAAAACTCCATCCCAGATTACAAAATCATCCTTGAAGCCATAAAGATTCTCGGCTACGAAGTCTAATTGTAAGACAACCTCTCAAATTTTAATAAAAGCCTATAATATAACCATGATCCTCTACACCAAATCAGAAAACGCTAACTATACCCATATTCATGCCTATGCTTTTTATGATTTATTTTTGAGTGAACTAAAAAGACAAAATCTGACGGATCCTGATTTTCAAATTAACGTCGATATCGATGGTAATATCGCCACCTGGACCCTCGACACCACAAATTCAAAAATCCAAAATCTTTTTCAAAATCTAACCACCCACCAGAATTTTACTGATCATCAAATCAGTGACGCTATTGCTAAAATTTGCCAGAAGAATAATCTAAAACCACACCTCAAAAACCTCAATCTCCTAAAATCCGAGCTAAATCACATTAAATTCCAAACCGAAAAACCCGAAATCTCTGACGACTCCCTAACTTCAGACGCTATAGACTTCATCAAACCTCGTCCCTAACCCAGAAAATCCTGCTATAATAGATATATGAAAACAATCTTGACCGGCATTCGCATTAACTCCGACCTCACCCTCGGCAATTTTCTCGGCGCCATGCTTCCGATGGTTCGCCTTGCCAATCAATATTCTAGTACCCATCACGTCAATATTTTCGTCCCCGACCTCCACTCTATTATCAGTGAAACCGACGGCAATCTTCAATCCAACATGCTCCGCACCATCCGTTATTATCTCGCTGCCGGCCTCGAATTAAACGAAAATGTGCATTTTTATCGCCAATCTTACGTACCAGCCCACACCGAACTCGCTTGGATTTTGAATTGCCATACCTCTATGGGCGAAGCTCTCCGCATGACTCAATACAAAGACAAGAGCCATAATGGCAATCTTTCCACCAACGTCGGAATTTTCGATTATCCAATTCTCATGGCCGCCGATATTTTGCTTTATAGTGCCAATTATGTGCCAGTCGGGGAAGATCAATTCCAACACATCGAACTCACCCGCAACATCGCCGAACGTTTTAACCATAAATACGGTGAAATTTTTACCATTCCTGAAAATACCAAAAACCAGGTCAAATTCATGTATGGCGACACTCAATCTTTTGCTCTGCGCATTCGCGATTTGATGAATCCAGAGAAGAAAATGAGCAAATCCGCCAATTCCGACAATAGCAAAATCATGCTCGCCGATCTTCCAGAATGCATCCGCAAAAAAATCATGTCCGCCACCACCGACTCGCTTGCTGATATTAACTTCGATTTCAAAACCCAGCCAGGCATTTCCAATCTCTTGCAAATCCTCGCTGCCATTACCGACACTTCACTTCGTGATCTCATTACTTCCTGGGAACACCGCTCACAGTACGGTGAACTTAAAAAATTCGTCGCCGAGCGCCTTGTCGAGCACATTTCGAATTTCCAAACCAAAGTCCAAAACATCACCGACGAAGAAATCTACCAGTTACTTGAAGAGGGTGAAAAATACGCCAACCAAGTCGCCAACCAAAAACTTCTCGAAGCCCAAAAAGCCGTCGGCCTACGCTAAGTTCCGAGTTAAAACTGACATATTGACATATAACCATAAATGTTATATAATGCAGTCAGATTTGTTATACCCAGAATAAACTTGCTATTCTGGTTATACCGGAATAGCCCTTTTTAGAAAGAGGTGAAAATATGGCTAGAAAGAGTCTTGTTGTAACTATGTTAACCGTAGCAGCGATGTGTTTTTCTGCTGTGAATTCATTTGCTGCCGAAGCTGGCGTATTAGGTCTGAAACCAAGCGCTAACCAAAGCGTAACGCAGAACCAGAGCGGTAATACTGGCGCTACGAACACGGATGTTCAAAGCACACAGTATGATACTGTGAAATATCAGTATCCTGCTCAGCAACTGCTTGCAGAGAATCGCCAATTCGATAAGTACGATTGGCACTTATTCCAGAGGTTCGACAACCACGAGCTCATGTACAATGAGTGGGCCGCGGCAATGAACTTCCATGCCGACGAATACTCTAGTAACGTCTTCCGTGAAAATCAAGATGGCACCAAAACACGTTTCTTTGATTTTAGTGAATCAAACCTTAAATATTGTGAGGTTGAACGTATCGGTAGTAGTGGAAAGAAATTTTATGGTTCGGATAATATGCTCAATTTTAAGCGAAATGATGAAGTTAATACATATATACCCATTTCGTTAAAAATCAAAGTTTACACAAAACCCGAGAATTGTTGGCCATTTAGTACGCAATTTACGATTCCCGGGTCACACAATCATCGTTGGGATATCATCCCAATAGGATTCTATCAAGAAACTTTTTGGCATAATGTTCTTAATGGTTCTTTGACTCCGGAAGAAAGCGCACTTTATGATGCTCAGTATGGTAAAACTGTAGACCCAGTCAAGCTTTATTATCCAAGCAAACCAATCTACGTATCCGGCTGGTGCTTAACCGACATGGCGCAGAATATTAAATTAATTAATAACTGTTTTAAGGATGAGAATCCTGAAAACTGTTCTGCGTATGTATATGAAGTGCATAGAATGCTTCAGAACATGAGCAGTATGAAGAAGCTAAATTAGGTACGCCTCGACCTCAAACCACCCAAACTTTTGGGTGGTTTTTCTTTAGTTTATTTTATTATTCTTATGTTAATATATAAATATGAGGGCAAAAAAATTTCTTGGGATTAAATCTACATATCAAAAAATCTTATTTTTAGGATTT
>ERZ773051.1694-NODE-1694-length-11732-cov-5.229682_pt1 | contig 11732 bp, 6 predicted proteins | sample MGYA00580631_ERZ773051 | MGnify/ENA primary metagenome ERZ773051 (study PRJEB29015, sample SAMEA2738137) | human oral metagenome | biome: human oral; feature: human-associated habitat; material: saliva | place: China | collected 2204 ...
ATAAAGCGCGCTAAGAAAAGAGAAAGGGGCGTCAAAAGCAAGACCAAAAGCAGAAGGAAAAAGTCCAATCTGGCCATGCTAATAATGGTCACTAAGATTGTCAGCAAACACACAAAAAATTGATTGAAAACCATAAGTAAGCCATTGCTGAGCTGCTCCAAGTCCGTGGTCACCCGACTGACCAAGTCTCCCGTTCCCTGACGGTCCAGATAGGCCAAAGGCAGATAGTGAACTTTCTTGATAACGCCTTGACGGAGCTGCTGGCTATAGCGATAGACCAGCTGATTATAGAGCAAAGGATTGAACCACTGAATCAGCGTATTGGCTAAGATGACCAACAGCATCTGCCCCAAAATCGGCATCAAATGCTGCTCCGCTTGAGGAAGAAGAACGCTATCAACCGCATTCCCGATTAAAACTGGAAGAAGAACAGTCAGAGCCACTTGAGCCACCGTTCCCAGACTAGCTAGGAGAAAGAGCCAGCGCGCCTGCAGCAAATCTCGAGTCAAACGCCTCAAGCTGCTAGGTGATGTCTTATGCTTCATGCTTGTCCTCCTCTCCTTGACTATGCTGTGAGTGATGAATTTCTCGGTAAATGGCGGAGCTGACTAAGAGTTCCTCATGGCGACCAAGAGCCACCTGTTCTCCCTTATCTAGGACTAAAATTTGATCCGCTGAGCGCAAGCTATTGGTCCGCTGAGAGATCAAGACCAGACTGGTCTCAGTCAATTCATTCTTAATAGCCTGCAAGAGTCTAGCCTCTGTCAAATAATCCAGAGCTGAGGTCGCATCATCTAAAACCAAGAAAGGTGCCCTCCGCAAGACAGCTCTGGCAATGGTTAAACGCTGACGCTGACCGCCAGAAAAATTCCGGCCAAAGGCCTCTACAGTCGCATCCAAGCCACCTTCCTTCTGAGAGACAAAGTCAGCCGCCTGAGCAATCTCTAAAGCCTGCCACAAATCTTCGTCTGTTGGCTTGGTTGGCAAACCTAAAGTCAGATTGGAGCGAACAGTTCCTTGAAAAAGCTCCGCCTTCTGAGGCACTAGACTAATCCAAGACCGCCATTCGCTCAAATTTTTAGGACTGCGTCCTTGGGAAAAGATGGTCAACTGACCAGCAGCAACTGGATAGAGATGAGCCAGCAGCTGAACCAGGGTAGACTTACCTGATCCTGTTCCGCCAATAACCCCCAAAGTCTGACCTCTTTTCAAATCAAAAGTCAGACCAGTCAAAGCTGGACTAGCTGCATTTGGATAGGAAAAGCTGACCTGCTGGGCTTTAATAGCTTGATCCGGCAGAGCTGTTTCCTGCACTAATTCCTGCAGGATATCTTCTTCTGCTTGCTCGAAGACCTGACTAATACGACCTGCGCTGATATAGCTCTGATTGAGTGAATTGACCAGCATAGCCAGCTTGAGCAATTCCACCAAAATTTGCAATAAATAATTGACCAAGGCCACTAGCATCCCCTGGGTCAGCAAGCCCTTGCCGATAAAAGCATTCCCCTGCCAAATCACAGCAATCAGAGTACCATTGACTGTAAGAAAGGTCAGAGGACTAATCAGACTAGCCAGAGCTCCCGTCCTGATTTGCCAAGTTTTATAGAGCTCGTTGCGATTGCGAAAGGTCTGAACCTCACGCTGGGTCTGACCGAAAGCTCTTATAACCCGCATGCCCTGCAGTTGCTCGCGAGTCAGATTGACCAACTGGTCAGTCAGCTGACGAATCTTGGCATAGAGGGGATTCATCAGACGAGACATGAAAACGATAATAGCCGTTAAAATCGCCACCATGAGCAAGAACCACAAGGTAATGGTCGGACTGATAGTAAAGGCCATGATGATAGAGCCAAAAACGATGATAGGCGCCCGCAGAAAGAGACGAAGAAATTGATTGATTCCCGTCTGGATCTGATATGTGTCGCTCGTCAGCCGAGTCACCAAGCTAGAAGTCGTCAGCTCATCCCGACTAGCCTTGGTCAAGCGCAGGATTTTTTGATAGAGGTCTCTTGTCATCTGACGAGTAAAGCCCACTGCCGCCTTTGACGAATAATACTGGGCCACCACTGCTACCACCACGCCCAGCGCAGCCAAACCCATCAAAAGAAAAACCATCCAGTAAAGATGGGAGCTGTCCTTTCGAGGAATGGTCTCGTCCACAATCCCCGCAATCAAAATCGGGACCAAGAGTTCAAAACTGGCTTCCAAAAGCTTGAACAAGGGCCCCAGCAAAGACTCCCTGATATAGCCCTTGAAATATTTCAATAAATCTTTCATACTGCTTACTTCTCCATTAAACTGTATTTATTTTACCATAAATCACTCTACTTTTCCGAAAATCAGAGTACAAGAAAACAAGGAGATGCTTAACTTATCAACTCCTTGTTTTTCATAAAAAGCTATATAACTAATCTCTGTTGATAAAACTTTGAATTTTCGACATTTTTACCAGATATTCGATATATTGGTAAACACTTTCTATATCATATCCCTCACGCAATAATGCTGCTACAACATATGCATATTCAAGAGAGAGGTCAGTTTGAAAAATGGCACTATCATCAGTATTAATAGAGATAGGAAGATTGAATTTTGAGTCCGGTTTTATAAACATACTGTTCAATTCAATTAATGGTAGGTCTATATACTTGCTGATGAATGAAATTTTTCTATTGGAAGTAGGATTACTTTCAATACTGATTTCTTTTCGAAATAGTTTAAGACGTAAAATGAACTGAACTAATTTGACTGCCTCAATATAAATTTCTGATACTTCAAATGAGATAGTTTGTTTGTGCATTCTTTTGTACTTTTCAGAATAGTGATATTGAAAATATAATTCCCTAGCTCTGCTATTTTCAAAAGCTTGGCGATGTTTCTTATTGTGATAGTTGAGTCGATAATCAAAATCACGCACTAACTCGTCATATAGCTTATTCTCTGCTTCTTCAATATAGAGTTCTGGATCATCTCCTCGCAGCATATAAGCACAATAAAAATCATACATTGAAAAATGATCATTGAAATTATACTTAATAACTTCTCGATTAAACTCTCCCTGAAGAAAACTTAGAATATCGTTACTAGAAATTTCATTCGATAATAGAAAATTTTTCACTTCATTATCTGAATAATGCTCTTGTATCAAATAATACATCCATATAACATCATCTATATATTCTTCAACATTAGAGGTGACATATTTTCTTTTTTTCTTAAAATATTTGTCAATGTCTAATCCTAATGCCAAGCCATGCCCGAAACGATCACCTCGCCGATAATCAAGAAACTCAATTACTTCATCCATCGCCCGAAGTCCATTCGCAATAGTAGTAAAATCCTCTCCGGCATGATAAGTGATGCCAAAAGGATTCTTCTCCCCGATTTCCTTTCTCTGCCAACGAAAGGATGGTCCAAAAATTTCGGGGCGTACATTCAATTCATAATTTGCTGTGTCAATTCCTACAATCTTTTGCTGGATACTTTCCTCATCTTCTTGAGGCTTATGTTCAAAAAAACTGATTAATATCTCTGCTTTTCGCCTAAGATCAAAGTAAGATTTTTCTTTTCGTGAAACACCCTCGCTTAGATCAAAATCATCTTTATCTTTAATATAGTGAATGACAAGTCCGAATTCAATAGCATGATCCTTATGTTTCTTCTTAAACTCATCATTGACACTTTTTAAGTCCCTAATAACTTTATAATACGCTTTTACATTTGCTTTAGGGGCAATCCGAAATTCAATCTGTTTTACATTTTTTTCGGAATAGTATTTATCAAAAACAGTCCTATAGATCCTTTTATTAAGATTTTTTCCCTCTAATAGTTCCTCTTTAATATTTTCACTATGTTTAAACTTTTCAAAGCCCATACCTTCATTGTCCTGATAAAAGAGCATTTTAAATTTATTTAAAGCTAAAAGATAGATATTTAGAAGATATAGATCAAAATCAGATAATTCACACCTTAAATATTTTGAAAATAGACGCTTTAAAAAACTTCGTTCTATCAAAAATTCTTTTCTAGGAGAATGATTGAAATGAGAAAATTCCTTTTCCCAATACTCTTTAAATATTTCAATCTGAGGTTTTAACTTGCTATACAACCATTCAAAGTAATCCAAGTTATCTGATTGAAGTGCTTCGTGAAAAAATTTTTTAAATTCACTATCTTCAAATCTATAATCAAAAATCTGAGCAAAAAGGTAAAACTTTATTATTCTAACTTTCAGAAAGGCGAGTTTTTCATTTTCATAATGCCTTATATTCTTCTTTAAAACACTAAAGAATTTTTTACTTTTTTTACCTTCAAAGCATGTATCAGTAGAAAAGTCATACCAATTTAGCTCTGAAGTATAGCCGGAACCTTTCAAATGCATGTGATTTTCTGAAATTCCTTCGGAGAGTATACTCTTCAGGCGATAATTGTCATGTTGAATACGATGAACATCTTCAGAAGAAATATTGTGGTTTTCGATAGCGGCTTTCATAGCAAAAATAATATTTGCGTCTATCTTGTTGATGATACCATTCCATTCCAATAAAGAATCAAAACTTATCGTCAGCGAATTAGCTTGGTAAAAAACTAATTCTTTGGCTATATAAACAAAAAGATTTAAGGTATTATTACTATATTTAGCCGGACTGTACTTACCAATCTTTTCAGCATATTCAATAATCAAATTATCTAATTCATCTTCATTGTAGTCCGTATAACTTCTTTGATAGACTTTTTTTACCTCGTGTCTGTAGTCCTTGTCTTTAAGATCAAATGCTTGCCTCCATCTGATAGAAGAATTTGATGGTAATTCATAACTAGACGCCGAAGTTTTATAATATTTATCAAAAATCTCAAATAAAGGAAAATCTTTATAAATCGTTCGTAAAAAACGGTCAATCTGTCTCAAAATTCTCCTCCCCAAATAAATCCATTGTATCGGATACATGTTTATCATTAATTTTATTTCCGACTATCAATACATCAAAAACTTCTCCTAATTTCTTATCTTCATACAACTTATCATAAAAACTTCCTTCTTTTTCGTTATAAATAAGTGTTTTTAAAGGAGTCACTTCTAAGAATTTATCTTTACCAGCTAAAATATCATTTATACTTCTTAATGCCTTTGTAAAGTTATCCTCTCTAGTTTTTGAAACCCTAGAAGCATAATTCCGTCTTATAAATATATCCGTATGAAAAACATTTTTATAGATATATTTAGAAGTCTCCTTGCCTGAATTATCAAAATCCAAAAAGATTTCAAGCAAATACTCTAATTTAGTAGGCCAGCTAAAAAGATTTAATAGATATTTATTATCTTGAGGGCGGAAAAATGGTATATAGGTATATTTTTTCCTATAAATAAACTGCGATTCTCCCCTTGCTATGTTCCGACTAACATCTCCGCGGACTGGCCATTCAGAATTAATAAACATTTGGATGAATTTATAATAGAGGTCTTTATTACCGTTAAAACTAGAAATTGTAGGAAAAGTTAGAACATAATCATTTAAATCATAACCTTTAACATAATCTAGGAAGCTAAACTCTTGGGGCATAAAATTAGAATTAATCACCTGTAAATAATCAATTAATTCAGGTAGCTGACCAGTTAATAAACTTAAACTTTCCTCATACTTCTCTTCATACTTATCACTTTGATTACCTTTTAGTCTTTTTAAATAAAGTTTTCTATGTTTTTGGAAATCGTCAATTCTACTCTTACTTTCTTCTATATTCTCAAATGTCTGAAATAGTTTAGAAGAAAGGTAAATAGAATAATTGATCTTGATTAAATAGCAAAAATGATTATCTAAATATTGGTTTATGTTATTTGGTAAACGTTTATACTCTTCAATAATTGCTAAAACATCACCGATTGTTAAGTTATATTCTTCTCGATTCCAAAGATTAAATGGATATCTACCTAGTTCCCCAATTAGCCACTCAGAATTCTTAGATAAATTGTAAATGTAAGAATAAGTGAGGTGGTTTTTACTATATGGCTTAGCTAATTCCCATTGCCTAAAATATTCTAATTTAGATGGTAGAGCGCCAAAATGGGTTGTTATTTTATAATCAATATATTTCTTAAGTTCAGTGAGGTTTTCCAGCAAACCTTTAAAAAATATTCCAGAATTTCCGCTTTGTAATGGCTCCATCTCACTAAAGATTTCTGCTACTTGGATAATTTCTCGCAAGCTTTGAGGCAAAAGCAACTTTGTATTTTCACGACTATCAATGGGCTTAATATTTAAATCAGTTCTGATAAATACACACTTATAAAACCATTCTTCTACAGTTATGCCATAGTTCTCTTCCTTATTGTTTGATTTATCATCGAACTTAAAGATTCTTAAATCTTTATCAAGACCAAGATCAATAGATTCTAAGATAGCCTGCATATCCTTAATTAATAAATCGTTCTTTGAAAGGAGGGGGACACGATTTCCAAAAGGAACTAGTTTAAGTAGAAATTGATTGATTTGCGAAAAAACTTCTCCATTATCAATCACCCCACGCTCTAAAAGTTCCTTATTGTCAGTTATTAAATCTTCAAATAAAGAGTTCTCCAATTGACGTTCTCTATAGGTAAAGATGATGATTATTTTCTTATCTAGATAACGCTGAATATCATTAAGAAGCTTTGAGATCAGTTGATTTTTCACCAAATCCAAATCATCAATGATTAAAACAAAATCTTTTGGCTTCTTATTATTCATTTGTAGAATATCAAGAAGATTCTCGAGAAATTCTCCAAAAAGTTTATCAAGATGCACCCTTTTGTTTAGAGAGTCCAGAATAGACGAGTCAGAGTGCCCGTTTTTAAAATAATCCTCCTTTTGCTTATCAATTGAAATAGCAGCTATAATAGATTTTAATTGTACATTCAGTTTAGTCAAAACAGATGTACTAAGGCATTCACTGTCTAAACTATTCACAATATCACGAAGCATAGAAACGAAAACATCTATTATACTGAGATCAGAAGATAGTACTTCTGGACCAATAATATCAAAAACATGATACTCCTTTTCAAGAATATTTTTCAAACTCTTCAAAAGGGATGTTTTTCCAGAACCACGTTCACCAGATATAGCAATCATTTTAGACATTTCTTTATGAATGAACATTTTTCCAGCATCACACTCGTCAGCTTTTCCATTCTTTTTACTGTCCTCTGCCAATTTATTAAAATCAACCAAGATATCTCTTATACGATTCAATTCCTTGTAAAACATATAATGTTCAGGGATTTCATCCCAGTTCTTACAGTTTAAAATAATCGGTTGTTTATACTGTTCCCAATTGATCTTGCTATATACCATACCACATCTCCTTAATTTGAATATATTATAATATTATCAAAAAATAATGTATTTTTCCATAATATATAGAATAATTAGGATTTGATTCTAACTCTTTTTTAATCTCTTTTCTATTTAAACTGAGACTTCTACTATATAATTATTCACTTTAAAAACAAAAAAGAAAGGGGAATATTTCACCCTTTCTATCTAAAAAAGCTTTACATTATTCTTTTTAGACTTTATCTTTCAGATTATCTGAAACTAACTTCAAAATCCAAAACAAGACTGGGGTTAATACTAACAGAAAAATTCCTAAAACTATAAAAGTCCAGTCAAAGCCAAAGCAATCAATCAACCAGCCCGTTACAGGGAAAATGACAATCATACTCAGGCTGAACATCATAGAGTAGACACTGAGCATGGTCGCCCGCACTTCACTTGGTAGCTGCTTTTGTAAATCGTTGTCAAAAATCGGCTGAAAGAGAGCATACAAGGCATTGCTGATTAGATAAACCAAGATGTAGATGATTGGCGTGCCCAAATAGGACAGCAGGTAGCTTGCTCCAATAAGAAGAACCACTAAAGGAAAGAGTTTCAAGGCAGGATACTTCTTTCCAATCACACTCGCCAGATAGACTGCTAAAATATTCAAAGCACTTCCAATCAGCATGACTACCGAAATCTGCCAATCTTTTAAGTCAGGCAATTGATTTTGATAATAAAAATAAAACATACACATCAGCGTTCCGATGATTTGGGAAAGAATCATCCAGATAAAAAGGCTGGGATTTCTCTGCAACTCCTCTTTGACAGCCCAGATAATCTTTTTCATGGTCAGGCGCTCTGCTTTCTCTGCCTTGACACTTGGCTCCTTCAGCATCCAAGTCAAGAAAAGAACGATGATAGAGGTCCCAATCATGATATAGTAGGTCAGATGCAATTGTCCATGGACAAAAAATCCAGCCCAGACCGTTCCCAAAGATCGGGTCGCTTCAGCCACTCCAGACATAAAACTGGAGATGGACAGATAACGTTCCTTGAGTCCAGCCTCTACAGAAGAATCATAGACCATAGCCGCACTTGTCCCCGAATCAAAATTATAGGACCAAGCACTGATCATCATAGCTAGTGCATAGACCCAAAAGTTCCCCTGCCCCGCCAACATAAGAATCGAAGACACAATTCCAGCTATCCGGCTCAGATACAGATTGGTTTTGTAGGAAAAGCGGTCCGCCAACATCCCAGACGGAATTTCACAAATGACACTAGTGGCATGAAAAATACTTTCCAAAAGCCCAATCTGCCAGAGGGACATGCCATTTTGACTTAGAAATAAAATCCAAAAACTGGTAATGCCTAGAAAGGCAAAAAATTCTACTCCGGCCATCAGGCCGATATTTTTCCGATAACTTCTTTTAAACATATTTTCTCCTTTAACAAGTGTTTTCTAATTTCTATCCTTTGTCACTTGTTAATCCGCTGTTTACATGACCTCCACCTCTTCTTTCTCTAAAATTCTATATTCTGGATTATTTCATAGTTCGTTGTTGAAAAAACGCCCCCTGGGCGTTTGATTCGTTTTATGGTTTAATACGGTGTAACATACGTGGGAATGGAATGGCTTCACGGATATGCTTGGTTCCTGCTACAAAGGTTACCATACGCTCGATACCGATACCGAAGCCGCCGTGTGGAACAGAGCCATACTTACGAAGATCTAGGTAGAATTCATATTCTGTCGTGTCCATACCAAGCTCATTCATCTTAGCAACGAGGGCATCGTAGTCTTCCTCACGCATAGAGCCACCGATGATTTCGCCATAGCCTTCAGGTGCAAGCAAGTCTGCACAGAGGACGCGATCTGGATTTCCAGGAACTGGTTTCATATAGAAAGCCTTGATAGCTGCTGGGTAGTTCACGACAAAGGTTGGTACACCGAAGTGGTTTGAAATCCATGTTTCATGCGGTGAACCAAAGTCATCACCATGCTCAAGGTGCTCGTAGTCTGCATCTTCATCATTTTCATGGGCTTGCAAAAGGTCAATCGCCTCATCATAGGTAACACGCTTGAATGGCTCAGCAACGTAGCGCTTCAAGAGTTCTACATCACGTTCCAATGTTTCCAAAGCTTGAGGAGCACGGTCCAATACACCTTGAATCAAGGCTTTGACATAAGCTTCCTGCAAGTCGAGTGACTCATCGTGAGTAACAAAATTATACTCTGCATCCATCATCCAGAACTCTGTCAAGTGACGGCGAGTTTTTGATTTTTCTGCACGGAATACTGGACCAAAGTCATAAACACGTCCCAGAGCCATAGCCCCCGCTTCGAGGTAGAGCTGACCAGATTGACTCAAGTAAGCTGGAGTTCCAAAGTAGTCTGTTTCAAAAAGTTCAGTTGAGTCCTCTGCCGCATTTCCTGACAAGATTGGGCTATCAAACTTCATAAAGCCATTCTTACCAAAGAATTCATAGGTAGCGTAGATAATGGCATTGCGGATTTGCATCATGGCTACTTGCTTACGAGAGCGCAGCCACAAGTGACGGTTGTCCATGAGGAAGTCAGTTCCGTGTTCTTTTGGCGTGATTGGATAGTCATTTGATTCACCGATAATTTCAATGTCTGTGATGTCCAGCTCATAGCCAAATTTTGAACGCTCATCTTCCTTGACAATCCCTGTCACATAAACAGACGTTTCTTGGCTCAAGCGTTTGATAGTATCAAACTTCTCAAGTCCTACTTCTTCGCCAAATTTCTCGATGAAGTTAGGCTTGAAGGCCACCCCTTGGAAAAAAGCAGAACCATCACGCAGCTGCAAGAAAGCAATTTTTCCTTTTCCTGACTTGTTGGCTACCCAAGCACCGATGGTCACTTCTTGACCAACATGATTTTTTACATCAATAATTGTTACATTTTTCTTCGACACGTTTCTTCTCTTTTCTATTTTTATTCTTTGTGGCAGACTACTTCGACATTATTTCCATCTGGATCTAGGATAAAGGCTGCATAGTAAGGTAGATGATCACTCCGATAATCAGGTGCACCATTATCTTTTCCACCTGCCTTCAAACCCGCCTCGTAGCAAGCTCGAACCTGCTCGTGGTTTTCTGCAAAAAAAGCAAAGTGAATAGGAGCCTGCTCTCCCTTTCCTAGCCAAAAATCTCCACCAGGATGAGGACTGTTGGGGGCAACAAAACTGAGTAGAGAGTCAGTTCTAAAATCCAATTCGTAGCCAAGAGGAGCAAGAAAGCTTGTATAAAAGTCTTTTGAAATTTGCAAATCCTTTACTTTAATCTCAAAATGATCAATCATTCTTACTTCTCCATGAAATCCTTGAGACGTTGAACCGCTTCTTTTAGGGTATCCATATCCGTCGCATAGCTGAGGCGGACATTTTCTGGCGCACCAAACCCGTCTCCTGTCACTAGAGCCACACCTACTTCTTCTAAAATCGCTGTGGTAAAGGCTGTCACATCTGTATAACCTTTCATTTCCATCGCTTTTTTAACATTTGGGAAGAGGTAGAAGGCTCCCTGAGGCTTGACAACTTCAAAGCCAGGCACTTGAGCCAGCAAAGGATAAATAGTATTCAGGCGCTCTTCAAAGGCCAATCTCATATTTTCAACCGTATCCTGATCGCCCGTCAAGGCTTCAATGGCCGCATATTGCGCCACTGCTGTCGGATTAGAAGTCGTTTGCCCTGCAACCTTGCTCATCGCTGAGATAATTTCAGACTCACCTACAGCATAGCCAATCCGCCAGCCCGTCATAGAGTAGCTCTTGGAAACACCATTGATGACGACTGTTTGCTTGCGAATCTCCTCTGACAGACTAGAAATCGGCGTGAATTTATTGCCATTATAAACCAAACGACCATAAATATCGTCAGCTAGGATCAGGATGTCATGTTCAACAGCCCAGTTTCCGATAGCCAACAGTTCTTCTGCTGTATAAATCATACCAGTCGGATTGGACGGAGAGTTCAGAACCAAGACCTTGGTCTTCTCAGTGCGAGCGGCTTCCAGCTGGGCCACCGTCACCTTAAAGTTGTTTTCCTCTGTCGCTTGAGCAAAAACAGGCTTTCCTTCGGCCATCAAGATCTGATCGGCATAGCTAACCCAACAAGGCGTCGGAATGATGACTTCATCCTCTGGATCAATCACGCTCATAAAGAAGGTGTATAGAGAGAACTTAGCCCCCGTTGCCACTGTTACTTGATTAGGCTGAATCTCATAGCCATAGTACTTGGCAAAATAGTCTACAACCGCTGCTTTCAGCTCAGGCAGACCACTTGTTACCGTATAAAAACTAGCTCTGCCATCTTCAATCGCTGCCATCGCTGCTTGCTGGATATTCTTAGGCGTCGGAAAATCTGGCTCTCCCAAAGTCAAAGAGAGGATGTCCCTGCCTTCAGCCTT
>ERZ773051.1697-NODE-1697-length-11716-cov-18.053083_pt1 | contig 11716 bp, 9 predicted proteins | sample MGYA00580631_ERZ773051 | MGnify/ENA primary metagenome ERZ773051 (study PRJEB29015, sample SAMEA2738137) | human oral metagenome | biome: human oral; feature: human-associated habitat; material: saliva | place: China | collected 2204 ...
TTTAGCAGCTTATGTCATTATTATTGCCAGATAGTGGCTTACTCTTTTGGATGACACTCGTCTTCTTAGTGGTCTTCTTCGTCTTATGGAAATGGGGCTTCCCTTCTATCATCAAGATGGTGAACGAGCGTAAGGAGTATATTGACGAGAGCCTTGCCAAAGCCGAGGAAGCCAACTTGAGGCTTGCTAACATTCAGAAACAAGGTGAGGAGCTGCTTATGGAAGCACGTGAGAAACAGGCGCAAATCCTTCGGGAAGCGTCTGAGACACGTGATACCATAGTCGGACAGGCACAGGAGAAGGCACACGAAGAGAGTGCTCGCATCCTCTCAGAAGCCAAGGCAGAGATTGAGAGTCAGAAGCAGGCTGCCATCCGCGACATCCGAGCACAGGTTGCCGAGCTCTCTGTGCAGATAGCTGAGAAGATACTGCAGAAGGAGTTGTCGACATCAGCCGAGCAGACTCAGCTTATCGATCGCTTATTGGATGACGTTACTTCTACTAACGGAACAGAAAGTAAATAATCGCTTATGAATACAGGTGTAATATCGGTTCGCTATGCTCGTGCGCTCTTGAAGGCTGCTTGTGAGCAGGGTATCGAGGACAAGGTGTATGCTCTTATGCAGACACTTGCCCAGAGCTACCTCCAAGTGTCCGACCTCCGCATGACGATTGAGAGCCCGATGCTTCCGAAGGAGAAGAAGCGCAAGCTATTGGAAGTAGCCTGTGGTGGCAACTGTCCTAAGTTAGTTGAGAATTTCTTCGACCTTGTCTTAAAAGAAGACAGAGAGGACCTGCTACAGCTCATGTCGAATGACTATGTCACGCTTTACCGTAAGCTGAAGCATATCATACGTGGGAAGGTGGTCACAGCCACGCCTGTCTCTGCCCAGACAGAGGACAAGATGAAGGAGATGGTACAGTCCAGAGCGCAGGGAACAGTTGAGTTCAATACTGAGGTTGACCCTTCACTCATCGGTGGATTTATCCTTGAGTATGACACTTATAGGATGGATGCCAGCGTGAAGAGCAAACTGAATGCTATCCTCACACAATTAAAACAGTAATTAGAATAATAAACATGTCAGATAAAATTAAACCAAGTGAGGTGTCTGAAATCCTTATTAAGGAACTGCAAGGCATCAACTCCGAGGAAAAGTTTGATGAAGTCGGCAACGTACTGACCGTCGGTGACGGCGTGGCACGTGTCTATGGCCTTCGAAATGCTGAAGCCAACGAGTTGCTTGAATTTGAGAATGGCACCATGGCTATCGTCATGAACTTGGAAGAAGACAATGTTGGTTGTGTCCTTCTTGGTCCTTCTGAGGGCATCAAAGAGGGTCAGAGCGTGAAGCGAACCCACCGCATTGCCTCTATCCGAGTTAATGATAATTTCTTGGGACGTGTCGTCAATCCGCTTGGAGAGGCTATCGATGGTAAGGGGGATATAGACCTCACCGGTGCTTTCGAGATGCCACTCGACCGTAAGGCACCGGGTGTTATCTATCGTCAACCCGTTAAGGAACCACTTCAGACAGGTCTGAAAGCGGTCGACTCCATGATACCTATCGGTCGTGGACAGCGTGAGCTTATCATTGGCGACCGTCAGACGGGTAAGACAGCCATTGCTGTTGACACCATCCTCAACCAGAAGAGCTTCTATGAACAGGGCAATCCTGTCTATTGTATCTATGTTGCTATCGGACAGAAGGCCTCTACCGTGGCTACACTGGTGCAGAACCTCAAAGAGCGTGGAGCCTTACCTTATACTATCATCGTGAGCGCAACGGCTGCTGACCCTGCTGCTATGCAGTACTATGCACCGTTTGCTGGTGCGGCTATTGGCGAATACTTCCGCGACCGTGGCTACTCTGCTCTCGTCATCTACGACGACTTGTCAAAGCAGGCGGTGGCTTATCGTGAGGTATCACTGATACTTCGTCGTCCGTCAGGACGTGAGGCCTACCCTGGTGATGTGTTCTATCTCCACTCTCGACTACTTGAGCGTGCAGCGCGCATCAACAACCAGCAGGAGATTGCAGAGAAGATGAACGACCTGCCAGAGTGTATGAAGGGACATGTAAAGGGAGGTGGATCGCTCACCGCACTGCCTATCATCGAGACCCAAGCAGGCGACGTGTCAGCCTACATCCCTACCAATGTAATCTCTATTACCGACGGTCAGATCTATCTTGAAACCGACCTCTTCAACCAAGGCTTCCGCCCTGCTATCAACGTGGGTATCTCCGTTTCGCGTGTAGGTGGCTCCGCACAGATAAAGAGTATGAAGAAGGTTGCAGGTACGTTGAAGATTGATATGGCGCAATATCGTGAGTTGGAAGCGTTCTCAAAGTTCTCTTCTGACATGGACAAGGTCACCGCTATGACCCTCGACCGTGGACGTAAGAACAACCAGCTTCTTATCCAACCACAGTATAGCCCAATGCCTGTAGGAGAGCAGATCGCCATCCTCTACTGCGGTGTACATGGCTTGATGCGTGACGTACCAGTCGACCAGGTTCGCCTTTGTCAGGACCAGTTCCTCGACACCATGCGCACCACTCATGCCGACGTCATCAACGACTTGGCTGCTGGTAAGCTCGAAGATACATCTATCAAGGTAATCGAAGAGGTCATGGGCAATATTGCCGGACAATTCAAATAAAGACTATAAAGAATGGCATCCTTAAAGGAAATCAAGACTCGTATAGCCAGTGTTCAGAGCACGCGTAAGATTACAAGTGCCATGAAGATGGTGGCCTCGAGTAAGCTGCACCATGCACAGAATGCCATCGAGAGTATGCTTCCTTACGAGGCTATGCTCGAACACATTCTAAAGACGTTCCTTGTCTCTACACCCGATACGGACACTCCGTTCGATGAAGAGCGACCTGTCAAGCGTGTTGCCTTGCTCGTTTTCTCCTCTAACAGCTCGCTCTGTGGGGGATTTAATGCCAATGTCATCAAGCTCCTGCAGCAGACTATCGACGAGTATCATGCTAAAGGGCTGACCGACAAGGATATTGTCATCTACCCTGTAGGCCGAAAAGTGTTCGAGGCAGCGAAGAAACGTGGATATGAATGTGTCTATCCCTATCCGCAACTCGCTGATAAACCTAACTCTGAGGAGTGCCGTAATATCGCTAAGGAGTTAGGACAGAAATGGCTCAAAGGTGAGTTCGATAAGGTGGAAATCATCTACCATCACTTCAAAAGTGCTGGTAGCCAGGTCTTACAACGTAAGAATTTCCTACCTATCGACCTTGAAGAGGAACTTAATGAGGATACTGTGCGCGACCTCTCTTCGAACATCTCGACGAAAGCAGCGCAGGACTATCTTAAGAAGAAGGGACAGACTGGAACACAGAAGTCTAATAGTGAGACTGTCACTCCTCTGAATGATGACTTCATCATTGAGCCTGACTTGCATACTGTCTTGACATCACTCGTACCGAAACTACTACATCTCATGGTCTACACTGCCCTCTTAGACAGTAATGCCTCAGAGCATGCAGCACGAATGGTTGCCATGCAGACCGCTACGGATAACGCCGACGACCTGCTTCGATCACTCAACTTGCAGTATAACAAGTCGCGTCAAGCAGCCATCACGTCTGAGTTGCTCGATATCATGGGAGGTTCGGTAAACAACTAATCACTCGGTCGTCGCATATCATGCACGGACTGAGTCTAACCATCAAAGGGGATAAGCAATAATGCTTGTCCCCTTTTTTTCGTGGGGAAGAGGGCAGGGTTAGAAAGATAGCGGCCCCTCCCCCTTCCCCTCCCCAAAAGGGAGGGGAGTAATCACCGAGATACCCCTATAGGCTGGATGTAGGCTGCTTTTTATCTTCTTATTGGTATCTTCATTAGCAGTAATGTTCTGTGAATTCTGTATGCCGGAGGCCTTCTGTGAGATCGAAACTGTGCGCTAAAAGGTTCTGTTAGCTCTGTGAGTTCTGTGAGAGAAAAAACTCCCCAGCAAGCCTCATAGGCCTAATCTCATCGAGAGGGTGCATTCTATTTCTCACAGAGAACACAGAAGAACAGAATACACAGCATTCCACAGAGACATTAAGTCAACCGATTTCACAGAGCGTTACAGCTAATGTTAGTTGAAAAGCCTCTGTGAACTCTGTATGCCGGAGGTCTTCTGTACGCTCGAAACGTGCACCTAAATGCTCAGTGAACTCTGTGCGCTCTGTGAGAGAAAAACCTTCTCAGCGTGAAAGAAAAAATCCCCAGCAATTTGTTTGTGTATCATCTCATAGCGAGGGTGCTTTCTATCCCTCACAGAAAAACCCGGAAGAACAGAACACACAGGGTTAAAAACAAGTGATGCCCACCGATACGCCGACTATATATAATAAGGTGTTAATGTCTCCGAGTCCTTTCAGTTTATTGTTCACGAAACTGTTTCAGTTTCTTCTCGATAAAATTAAAGTCATTAATAGCTTTCTTTTTATCCTTCGCACGGTCGTATTTCTCTCTCCATTTCCTTATCCCATAGAAATAAAACTTCAACCCTTCAGGGGTCAAATCACCAATTTTTATTTGCGACTCAGCCGTCGCCTTTTCATTTTCCTTTAATAGAACCCGCGTGGTAAAACCGTTATCTTGCAGAAATCGAACATAGTTCTCGAAGAAAAGGAACTGTTCTTCCTTAAACTCCTCTGAGGTTGGGTCTGGTGCCGATAAAGCCGACTTAAACAGCCAATCTAACTTTTCTATAATACGCTCTTTATCCATGTCACTTTTATCATGTTATTTTTTGATTACTCATCGATACCCTACTGTATATCAGATATTTAACTATTATATACTTCCACAGGCCAACCTGTTATAGAACGCTCCTCCCTATCCGAACTTACTTAAGTTTCGCTTAGCACAGAAATCTCCTTTCTAATGCCTGTTAATACTCTTGACACCCTTTTTATCGCCTTTATTTTAGCCACAGAGAAACCATCGGAAAGGCTCATCGGGACTACCCATTAAAGAGGTATCGTTTGTAAATTTCTCATTCCACCCCGCTTGAAAAAGGCATGAACCACCATTCGTCAATGCAGAACTAAGATGGTTGTCAGATACTCCCCCAGCTTTTTACGTCTTATTCCAAATAGCCTAAAACATCGACAAAACAATTATTTCTCCTCGACTAAGGCTATGAAACGAAGAATATCATCAGCCTCCTTTTTCATCTCCGATGCTCCTAATGCCCCAAGATCATTTGAATATATCGAGTCGTCGATGGGATTATCTCTGCGAATAAAGTAGGCTAAATCGCCGTCCTGACCAATCATAAAATAGTTAGGTTCGAACGCTTCAACCTCATACGTCAGGTTTCTTTCCTCCAGATCAGCGTAAGAATACATACATATTCCTGTTCCTTTTATTTCAAACACGTCTCCATTGTCGATTTCGGATAGGAAATCAACATACGAACTGGGAAACTTCATATTTAGTCGCTGCGCCAGTTCAGCTATCTGTTTATTATTTTCTTCTGTGTTCATAATTATATTTCATGTGTAAAGTGCAAGCCTATCTAAACCTTCGTCTCTTAGGTTTTCTAATTGTTTATGCAACTTTCGTATCGCTTACGTAACCTGTTCTGATGTCATCACCGCATCATTCATCTTCTGATAAATCATTTTATTAGCATGCTTCAAAGTACGCCCCATTCATCAATCCCACTCCGTCTTGTTTGTTTCAAGGCTCGGCTGCCCACAACAAACATTATCTATATATAACTGATTGTCAGCTCCTTCTACTTTTACGGAGTTAGGTCTGTGCAAAAGGGGGTGCCAGCATCAGCAACAAAATGATGTTTTTTCTTCAATAATTTCGCTGTGTTTTGTACTTTATATTTACCATTCAAGCATCCATACGCAGCCCTAACATCATCATAAACATAACGAACACCCCTGCTATTTATTGTATCAAGCGTTCGTGGAAGGGACTGGGGGTGAGGCATCTTTTGCCCCGCAGGTCGAGCGAGGGACTACGAAGCAATGCCTCGCAGAACTGGACAGCAGGGGACGGAGGAGGGAGCACCATCAGCAAGAATACTAAGTATGCGAGCAGGAAATGTAAGGATTCTTCGCTAACCAACCCCTCTACATTCGTAAAGTGGGGTGAGCATGTGCCGAGAAAAGGCCCTTCTTCGTTCGAGAACATGCCCCTCTTGCACGTTGAAGACGCCCTTCTTGGAGCAAGAAGGGCATATTCTCAAACGTCATTCATAACATTCTGATTTCATGTAGGTTATAAATGCAATCACAAGAAACATTATACTCATATTTAGAAGGAGTCTCTCTTAAAGCAATGTAATATTTTTTTATCATCCTATGAACTCTCATCTTTCCCAAAAATCATCGCCAAGTTTAGCAGTAACGCTCTTTCTTCTCTGCGAGAGGAAAACCTCCCCTGCGAGTTTCGCAATTGTTCTTTTTCTCACAGAAGAACACAGAAGAACAGAACACACAAACTTTCACAGAGACATTAAGTCAACCGATTTCACAGAACCTTACAACCAACATCCATCACCCAACACCCTTCTCTGGCTAATCATCAACACCCAACATCCATCACCTAACACCCTTCAACCCATCAGGCAATCGCATTACAGCAAGTTGGCAAGGCTCGCATTTGTCAAGATAAATGACAATTAACGGGGGAGTGGAGCACAAGATGACGTGCGAACGGCTCACATGTAGAATTTTAGTAGCCAATCCGACAGAATAGATAAGCTCCCTATTAGTCGCCGAAAGCTGTCAGACAGGAATTAAGCAGCAGTCGACTTCGTCATTATTAGTACTTCTTTGGTTAGCATCTTGGCAATAGAATCATATTTCGTCACCGTTTTTAGACCAGGTGAAAGGGGCCTTACGCTGTCGTGCAAGCAACTTGACAGAGCGGACACACACAATAATAATACAGGAAAAGACTACGCTTTGAAGGGTTCTGATTACTTTATTGTAAAAACAAAGAGTACACATAAAATTCAACAACACAGGGGGTTAGACGCCATTTAAGACTCGAAAGAAGGCGTAAGAAATACTTACAGAACTGGGGACCACCGTCCACTTAGTAGGTGTCAGTGCGACAAATAGGGAGAGAAAACTGACAATAGACGCACTAAGTATGTCGACAAAAAAGGAACATCTTTCTTTCTTAGCAATCTGAACGAACTGAACAGAGGCACAAAGGTGCTGCGACAAATAAGGAACATGGCCTCGGAAGGGAGAAAGACGACAAATTGGGAATGTTTAGAAAACACTTAATAAAACACGATAAAAGACTGATAATCAGTGGAGCTATAAGCGTTGATGAAAGTAAAGTGCGACAAAAAAGTGACAAGTTTTGTTACTTCTTCTACGTAAATGACGCTATTCTTCTGCGTAAAATGCTTATTATTAACGAGTTAGAACACTGATAGGGTAGGAGACAGTTAAGAATACATTCCCTATCTGTCGCACGTACTTTGTAGGCGAAGAAGCTGCGAAAAACAGGCGTAAAGACTCGAGGATTAATGAGAGACGACGAAAAGGGAGGAAAAACTCGACCGCTGTGAAGAGTGAAAGACGACAAAAAGGGAGGTCGCTTTCTGCCATTTTTGGGGGTTGTGAAGAGCTGCTTGAGGACACGAAATGGATAGTAAACTGAACACAAATCAACGATGAACAACGACTAAGAAAATTATGGTCAAACGACTTGAAAAGTAAACAAACAAAAAGAAGAAAAACTTAGTTGGTACGTAGAGGGGTAGGGGTGAGATATAAAGATATTCTTATAAAGATACATTTTTATATATTACTTATCAAATGAAAACTAACAGTAGTATAATTCCTGATAGCTATGAATAACAGTGTATATTATATTTAGTTGATTGTCAAGTACTTAATATGATAGTAATTATTTATATAAAGATATATTTATAATCATTTATAATCACTTAAAACATCATGTTTGTTCACACAGGAAGGTGACAAAAAGCATAAAAAGGCCGAAGAGACAGAAGATAAAAGGGCTGCGAAACGCATCTTGCATGGGCTACAATTATGGGAAAACGAGCCATGAAAAAACTGAAAGAAAAGCTTGAAAAACGACAAGAAAAAGGTGCCGAAAAGAGCGAAATGAGCTATACGTATCGGGCCATCCGCGCCGCCCAACGTCTGAGAACGTTGTCGGAAAACGGAGGGTGGGGCGTGAGGAGGGGGCGAGAAGACAAGTGCGACAAAAAGGGAGGGTGCATAAAAAACTTGTTTAAAATCGTCTTCACACACGGCAAGAAATTCTATATACCTTTAAATTAAAAAACTTCTTCTCAGGTTAGATTATCGTTATACAATCTTTATAAGACTTAGTAAGGACCGTTGAAACATTTAACACTCAACGAGTTACAAGGCCGATTGACGACAAATTAGTAAGTTAGTGGCGACAGATAAGTAAGTATGATGCGACAGAAAGGTAAGTATGGTGCGACAGTTTAGTAGCTACTTGGAGGGTGTAGACGACAAGTTAGGAGGTTGACTGCGACGAATAGGGAGGGAATCGTGGGTTGTTGCGAAATAAATATACAAACAGGTCGAATTTTGAGGGGTTTTGTTTCTTCTCACTCTGTGTGTTGTCTGTGTTCATGGTTTTGGACTTCTAAATCTCATCTTATTCTCTTCTTTTGTGTGACAAGTTAACGACTTGTGTTATTGATAGTTATGTTTTTGAAGGTAGAAGTGGGTGACAAAAAGGGAAGAATTAGCGTTGCAGTGTTTTGGACAAGTATCGACAAAAAAGTAAGATGATAAAAATAGTTTACAAGAAGACGGATTAACGAGTGGACAAGGGAACAAGTTAGTTGTATTAATAGACATGGTAACAGGTGAACAAGTTCGGTGAGTAACATTGTAAGTTGACGAGTTGAGGAGTGGACAAGGGAACAAGTTGGTGGCGAGAGGAGACAGGGTAACAGATGAACAAGTTCGATGAGTAACATTGTAAGTTGACGGGTTGACGAGTGGACAAGGGAACAGGTTGGTGGCGAGAGGAGACAGGGTAACAGATGAACAAGTTCGATGAGTAACGGGCAAGTTGACGTGTTGACGGGGAGACGAGTGAACAAGTTGTATGCAAGAAGAGACAGGGGAACAGATGAACAAGTTCGGGGAGTAACGGAGAGGGGAGAGTGGGCTGGGGACGGAAAGGGAGTGGAGTGGGGGTGGAAAGGAAACGGGTGGGAGAATGGAAGGCATGTGAGGGGGAGGAGTATTTTATCTTGATGTAAAATTGTTTTGCCCCACATGAATGCAATGCGTGCGTATTAAAACAGAAGAAGGGGCTTTTCTGTATTTGTGAACATGCCCTTCTGTATTTGAGAACATGCCCTTCTGTATTTGAGAACATGCCCTTCTGCATTTGAGAACATGCCCTTTTGTATTTGAGAACACGCCCTTTTTGCATGGAGAAGACGCCCTTCTTGAAGTAAGACAGGCATGGTCTTGAATGGTATGTGTAACGGTCTGATTTCTTGATGATTGTGGGGTCTGAACTGTGGGATGTAATACTTTGGGAGAGGGGACTATCTGGATTTTTCATCTCTCACTGAGTCTATAAATAAGAGGTTCGTTGGGAGTTTTGTCTCTCACAGAGTTCACGGATTTTACAGAGGGCTTTCTGCGAACGTCTTAAGTTGTAGGGAATTTTATCTCTCACAGAGTTCAAAGATTTAACAGAGGGCTTTCTGCGAACGTCTTAGGTCGTTGGGAGTTTTATCTCTCACAGATTTTCACAGAGGAACAGAGGCTTTTCTGCTAACAGGGGGAACCCACAAACGCCTGCAAGCAGACGACAGAGGGCACAGAATTTGCAGCCATATATTAAGAATTAATAGCTATCTGATGATAAGTATCAGGCTGGATAAGTGCGGAGGATAGAGGATTGAAGGGAAACGGCAAAGCAGCGTTGATGATAAGTATCAGGCTGGATAAGTGCGGAGGGTAGACGAAAAAAGGAATGTTTGCAGGTAATGTTTTTAGCTATTGAGTCAAGGTTTTAACATTAGATATGTATGTGGAGACGGCGAGGGGGATGAGTGAATTGGAATACACAGACAGGTAGAAAAACCATGAGTTTTACTTGTATTTTGGTTGATAAAATTGTATCTTTGCAGTAGAGAACACAGAATCTATGTTGGAAAGGATTTCTAACAGTGATGCTGTACCGCCTTCTTTACAGTAGGATGAGCGTCTGCATATAAGTACGATAACTTCAAGCTCCGCAGCCGTCCTACCTTATATAGAGCCGCATCCTTGCGGCTCTTTTCTTTTGAGTAGGTTGTGGAGACCAAGTAAGTAACGGCTCGTGTTATTTTGTTCTGACGCAAAAAAGGCAGATAATATTTTGTGTAATTAAAATATTATTACGATATTTGTATGTAATAAAGACCTATGCTTACAACTAAACGGCTATAATCTATAGATAGATAAATACTTTTTATTATAGAAATGGTATCGTTTTCTATATTTTAAGAGAATGTGATGAGCTGTACACAATAGTGATATGAAGCTTTTTCAATCTTAGGAGTAGGATAAAAGGTCAACCTTTAGAGCTATTTTATCCTTGTAGGGCAATAAGGCTTTTGCAGTAAATATTCGTTTAACTAATTTCTAATTCTTATTAAGTAAAGATGGAAGTAGAAAGATTACGTCAAAGAGCAAAGAAGAAATTACTTCGTGTCACCTTTCCTGATGGGAAGGTTATCTGTTGTAGCAAATCAGTAAACACGATGATAGAGACTTTGGTAGAGATAGGAGCAGAGCGGTTCCCCTCAATAGAAATGACGATGTGTCACCTCCCATTACTATCTAAGACCATCTATCCACAGTATAAGGAGTGGATGAAGCCCATCTGTGACGGTTGGTATCTTAATACACAGGCTGACACCGAGACGCGCTATATGCAACTTCGTTCTATCAGTCAGCAACTCTCCTTAGGGCTCGTCTTAGAGATGGGTGTAGGCTTTGAGGTGCAGGCCGCATCTACGACGGAGAAGAAGCAGCGCACACGAGATCGCCTTATTGTAAGGTTTGCCGATGGTGAATGTTTTGATAGTGTAAGAGCCTCGGAAACCTATCTTGGGACGATAAAGAAGTTGGGCTTAGAAACCATTATGCGCAAGCATATCCCATGGGGTAATTATGATCTCATTACTTCTACACAACAGACTAAGTATCAGGTTCAGGTAGGTGACAATAGATGGGTGACGGTTCCAACGACAACAAAAGAAAAAGCAAGAGTGCTAAAGGTTATATCTGCAATGCTACATATTAAAATCGAGGTGACTTGCCTTTGAACTTTATTGTTTGAGGATCTTTGGTTTCTTGTTTCGCTTAGAAATATTAAAGAGCAGACATGAGACCAAAAAAGGTTCTTCCGTTAAATGCGTAGATTGGAAATAGAATAAAGGCTTATGCACTTGCAAGGTATGCCTGTCCAAAATCACATGGTCTTACATCGGAAGATAAACTACAAGATAAGATGCAGAAAAGGCAAATTGATGCTGTGTCTGTTCATTAGCATGTCTTTCTGCGTATACATACAAATTATTACCATAACATCGGTGTCTGTAAATATTTTTACGCAATTCAAAACTGACACATACTCTTCTGGCTTCTAAAAGACGCCTGATTACCGTGCAATAGATGCTCTTTTAGCGTGTTACTAA
>ERZ773051.1701-NODE-1701-length-11708-cov-7.038273_pt1 | contig 11708 bp, 9 predicted proteins | sample MGYA00580631_ERZ773051 | MGnify/ENA primary metagenome ERZ773051 (study PRJEB29015, sample SAMEA2738137) | human oral metagenome | biome: human oral; feature: human-associated habitat; material: saliva | place: China | collected 2204 ...
CGGGCAGCTACTACACGTGGAAGGACATGACGGAGACCGTCGAGCTCACTCCCGGTGTCCACACGATCTCCTTCTGGGTCCCGGGCGACCAGACGTACACGCCCGTCAACATCGACTGCATCACCTTGCGCGAGTTCAACTCAGCCTCCGTCAAGCTCGCTGACGCGGCCTTCGCGGCGAACGGAGCACACCACCTGGAGCTCGGCGACTACGGGCGCATGCTCGACAATGAGTTCTTCGTGAACTCCGGGCGCTCCATGTCCCCAGACCTGCAGGCGTGGATGAAGAACTACTACAACATCTCCACTGCTTACGAGAACCTGCTCTACGGTGATCACCTGACGCGCCAGGAGCGCCAGGTCGAGGTCTCGACCGCCGGGGTGAGCCTGCCGACGTCGACAGATGGGTCCGCGAACACGATCTGGGCGAACACCATGACGTCCGACGCGGGCACAGCACTCCACCTCATCAACCTGCGTACCAACGACCAGGACGGCAACGACGAATACTGGCGTAACGCCGCGAAGCAGGCCCTGCCGTTTGGCGATACGTCGGTCACCTACCACCTCGCCGCGGGCGAGCCTGCTCCTGCCTCCGTATTCGTCGTCAGCCCCGACAACGACGGCGGCCGCCCGACGCAGCTGGATGTCACGCTCAGCACGGATGAACAGGGCAACGCGACTGTCACCTTCAACGTCGGCTGGCTCTCCACGTGGGACATGGTGGTCTTCTCCCCCACAAAGGATGCGGACCGCGCGGGGACCGAGGCCTCGGCGAGTGAAGCCGTCACCGGCCAGGTGCGCAACGGCCTCGGCCAGTGCCTGAGCGCCCAGGATGCCCAGGCCGCGAACGGAACCCCCGTGTGGAACAGCGACTGTGATGCGCAGGGAACGGCCGAGCAGACGGTGACCTACCAGGACAACCACCTGATAATCGGCGGCCGGTGCGTGGACGTGCTCGCCAACGGCACTGCTGACGGCTCAGTTGTGCACCTGTGGGACTGCTACCCCGCCTTGCCTTCGCAACAGTGGGATCGCAATGATGCCGGCCAGTACGTGAACCGCAGTTCCGGCACGTGCCTGACGATCCCAAACGACACGACAACGACCTCGACACAGGCGATCATCGCGCAGTGCTCGTCTTCGTCGCCGTCACAGCGCTGGTCCGCCCCCGCTCCGGCAGGCCAGTAGCGGAGCCTTCCCCGGGATAGGCACTACCCGGTAGGACGACTCCCCTCTGGGAGCGCAAGGGCTCACGCGCAGCCCACGACTCGGCCCCGACCTCGTATTTCGACGAGGCCGGGGCCGAGCCATAAATCTTGCCATCCCCTCTCAGCCAAACAGAATCTCCCACTGTGAAGCGAATGACCATGAGTGAGCGCACTGCACCTATCGCGACGAGCGACACCAGGACCCCGTTGGGGCCGTTCACGTCAAGGAGCGGGCCTAACACGCACCGTATGTCAGAAGCAGCTGTTCCAGACGAGTAATGAACTCACCAACCCCGAGACTGTAGTTCAGATACGTCCGTTTGATCGCATCTGCATGCGCAGCTTTCACCAGGACTACGTTATCGAATTCAGGTTCTCGACTATCGCCCTCATTAACAGAGTCGGCACCAAGAGATATTTTTTCAATGCGCTGGTATTCGTTATTCGCTTCGGAGAAATCGACGAAACCAACAATATCGAAAAACTGGAGATCACGTATGAGACAGAGCAAGAAATATTCGTCACTCTCGTCTGAATCAGATGCGACAACAATACCACTGCGCGCCACAGCTAACTCTTTCAAAATCTTGGTTGCATCACAAATTTCTACAATTTCACTACAGATTGAAGATACATCATCAACCACACCCGGAATTCCAGGCATTTTCTCTTCTCGAGCAAATAAGTGAGAACTCAGCGTCAGAAAACGCTCACGCATTTGCTCCTTTCCCCTAAGTTTCGCACGAATATCCGGGCTTTTGTATTCAAGACCGTAAACCTCACCTACTGCTTCAACACCCGTTGCCCAAAGGTGCTGAAGGCGCGTACGAATCTGCACTTCAACTCGATACGAAATACCAGATACAGGGACCTTATATATTGCATGATAACTACGATAGCCACTTCGTTGAGGCACCGCGATATAGTCTTTAACCTTAGGCTTTCCAAGAATTCGCTCCAGCTCCGTTGCCGCACGATATACTTCTTCAACATCATTAACGATAAGACGACAGCCGCCAATATCGTCAAGGATCCCGAGTTTGAATCTACTGTCTTCCCTCTGGAGCTTCCGAAGAATCGATTTCATCCGTTTGAGTCGATACGAGACAACAGCACCTTCAAATTGATGGGAGCAACTGCTTAGCGCTTCGAAACAGCGAGCTGTCGGCTCCAGATGCTGGACTCGCCATGTGTGAGCGATAGCGAGAGCTTCCTCATCAAGCCCCTCACTTGCTTGCAAACGCTTGCCTGCCTTTGAAGCTGCTTCACGACTCACTCGCTCCGGCTGTTCTCTGCCCATACGCAGAGTATAGTGGCTGTGAGCACAGCACAGGGAGGAGCCAACATGGCACGTTCGGTGGTCGATGTTGCAACCTACATCTTGGAGCGTACGGATACGATCACAACAATGAAGCTCCAGAAGCTGGCCTTCTACTCGCAGGCACTCCACTTGGTGATTAATGGGACTCCACTGTTCCCTGAGGATTTCCATGCATGGCGAGGGGGGCCGGTTGCACCCGAGCTCTATGCCTTTCACCGCGGCAAGTTCCTGATTCGCCCTGGTGAATTGGGTAACGCGGGCACTTCAGAGGAATTGACAGAAGAGGAGCGCACACTCATTGCCGCTGTATGTGACGCGATGAGCGAAGCGACAGGAGCTGATCTGAGCCAGCGAACCCACGCGGAGTCGCCATGGCTCGACGCTCGCAAGGGCCTCGCTCCCTCCGAGCCTTCAGCTACCGTCATCACCAAGCAAGCAATGCGCAACTACTATCAAACGAACTCCGTCCTGCGTTGACTATGAACCGCGCGCCAGAGATGCCCTGATACAGCACACAACCGCTGCTGAGTATTCTCGGCGTCATCTGGTCGAGATTTCGGTTCGTGCATCGCTCAACGCCCCTACTTTTCAACAACTCAGCCCCGACCTCGTCAATGAACGAGGCCGGGGCCGAGTTGCATCTGGACGACTCAGTTAGTCTTCGTGTTCGTCGGGTGATATCCGATGTACCCGATATACACCTTCTGCGTCTTCTTTGTGTCCGCGTAGTAGTACATGCGCGGTGCTTTGCGGTTGCAGAACGGTGGGGCAAAATGCGTCCACATCTCAATATAACCGCGTGAATCGACCTCAATAGGAACCGGCAGCATACGCTCGAGGCGCATCTTTCGATCCCTCTTCACAGTTCGCCCTTCGTTTCGCTTGTGATGGCCAGGACCACACCTAAAATACCCCTCCGGCGGACACGCAAGGTAGAGGTCAAGATCTCCATTTGTAAAGTCACCCGTCTCCCGCGCACGCATGTAGTCACGCAGGACCAAGATGTAGTTCCAGAACTCAGGAGCATAGTGGTTTTCCGCCAGGTCGTCGATCGCGAGAATATCGTCCACCATTGAATCCGGCGCGCTCAGTTCGACGTAACGCGTGACCGTCTCATAGCCCTGCTGCGTCATGCGATCAAACAACTCCGACATGCTCTTCGGCGCATCAGCCAGCCACGAATCGTCCGGTTCAGTCGCATGACCACTCGATTCGTGTTGTCGCGCTTTCCATTCAAGGGAGCGGTTTCTCTTACTAAGACTCTCCCTCTCTTGCTGAACCTCAAGCAGCTGGACAACAAGCGCTTTCTTCTCTTCCTTGAGCGCCTCGATCTCTTGGCTTTGATGAGAAGCTTCCTCCAGCAGTTCCTCCGCGACACGTAGCTCATCCTCAAGCTCATTTCGTTTCTGTGCGAGCTGCGCATGCGCGTCGTTCATGGCGTCCAGGCCGTTCTCCAGCGCGGTAACTCCGCTCTCCAGCTCAGTGTATGAGCGCGGGTTGAACGCGGGTAAGAACCGACGAATCAGGCGGCGTAACGGCTCATACCACGCCACGTGCGAAGACTCTCCGCGCTGCGTGGCGGGCTCGGACGACGCTGACCCGGCCCCCACCTCGCGTTCGGAGGTCTGGAGGGCGAGCTCTTCTTGCGCCTCGTGAGCAGGCTCGCGCGAGTCCTCGGCTGATCCCCTCGCGTCGCTGGCGGCTACGGAGAAAGACTCGGCGACCCGCTGACGCACCTTCTCGTCGAGCAGTTCCACCGTCCGCGCCCTCTCACGCAGCGGGTAGAACGTCGGCACTGTCAGGCGCTTCTTATCCAAGAGCGCTTGGGCCCGGCGAAGCTCCTTATCAAGGCCGTTTTCCCACAGATATTCGCAGGGCGTTCGCGCAATGATGGCTGACAGTTCGGGACGAAATCGCTTGCTTTTCTCATCGTACCCACGCAGCAGCGTGCCTGCGGTGAGCACCCTGTGCCGGAGCCTGTCGGCTGGTTCGTCTGACCGGAAGCCAGGAAGGTACGTTCTCAGGCTCCCCTTGGGCATGGCGCACCCCTGTCCGATCTGGGCGCAGAACTCACGGTATGCCTCGGGCGTGAGGAGAAAGTAGGATGCGCACCCAAGGGAATCCTTTGTCAGGGAACGTAGGATGTCTTTCCACCGGAATTCCGCTTCGAGTGCTTCCGAATCGTTCCCATCCGTGAGCGGGGCGGCCACGACGACGGATGCGCGTCTGCGGTCATCGCGAATCCAGCTGATCAGTTGCTCCACTTGCTCCTCATCGATGACGGATTGGAGAGAATCCGACAGGGGCATACCCCGGTCACGGCAGTGGCCCTCGGTGATAAGATCGCGGACCAGGGCAGGCGGCTTCGCGTCCCACTCCCCCTTACGCGGAGGGGTAACCTCAATCCACACGACCTGGTCGTAGTTGGATTCTTTGGTCGCATGCATCGCATAGACGCGCATCGTCCACTGCTTGCCGTCGCTCGTCCGTTCGACCATTTCGAGAAGTTGGCGCTCGTAGTGATTATCCTCCGAGGTCTCCGTCATCTTCGTCGCGATGACTTCTGTCCTCTCCCCTCTCCTGGAGGTGAGCTCGCCGAAACGATAGATCCCCTCCTCATCGCATTCAACACGCACGGAAGAACCTGTCCGTGGATACTTCCTGTGCGCCCACTCATGGAAGATACGGTCAGCGATCTGCACCGCGCTTCCCGCACCTTCCAGTTCCAGAATTGCCCGGTATCCGCGCGCCATGGTGCCTACCCTTCATTCAACACTGATAGAAGAATTCTGTACATCATCTTACAGGCACCAAATAATCATTACTCCCAAACCGAGATCGCAATTACGAGGTGCATGTCACGCAGAAACGGCCCCATACTCGTATGGGGCCGGGCCGAGCTGCATCTGGATCACTCACTATTTGGGGCTGCAATACCAGCCAATCCCTTGAAAGCGTCGTCGGCAGCATGCAGTCGGTCGAGCGCCCCCTGGTTCTTCTGGTAGTACGTAAGCAAACCCTTGACGAGCAACGAAACGCACGGGACACTCAGCCCTCGTACCCAGCCCGATCCTGGGAGTGTAGGACACTACGTGTTGCTGGCAGGCGAATTTTCGGCATGTTGGTACGGGAAAGTCGGTGTTGAAGGTGGGTAACCAACTACGAGGACGGACAGAACGTGTTGGGAGAACGTCGAGTTCTCGTTGTGGTGTTCACTGCGCTCCCGCATGAGAAGCGCAGGGGTTTTGCAGCATGAGGAGCGTTCTTTTGGCATGTCAGTGTTCTCGTGTCGCCATTTTCCCCGGCGTGGTGATCGAGAGCAAGGGATGATGTGCCCAAATCGCAGACCACCTCTGCGAAACATGCCAAAAATGGGCTGTTGTGGGCGAGGTGGTCTGCGTTTTGGGACAATCCCTGGAGGGTGAGCATCTGGCGTGCACGTTGGTGCGTATACGGTCGGGGCGGGTGCGACGACGTCATGCCTCGCACACATCGCAGCACGATGCGTCAGGACGCGATGACCTCGACGCCGTTCACCTGCACGATGCTGGACAACGCGTCGATGAACTGCTTGATGATCTTGCGGTTACGGCCATTCTGCATGAGGTTGGGCATGCCCTTCGTCGCACAGGAAACCTCAACGGTAACGCCCTGCTCGTGAGGGATAAAACCGACGATGATGCGCTCACCCCAGGACATGAAGGTCAGGGGCGTATCGAAGGTGAGGTAGCGCGCGTTCATGTCCGCCCCCATCATGGTCGCCTTCGGCACACTCGGGACGGCAGCCATCGCCGCCTGGAACACCTGCTCGTACGGCAGTGCGTACTGGAACGCCTGCTTGTTTTCGCGTATCCCCATGGAGGTCTCCTTGCATATCTGATTGATGTATTGCCCGCCGCGTGATCACCACGCACGAGTGAGCGTAGAAGGGTGCGCAGCCCTTCAAACCAGATCAGCGTATCAGCATCAGCTCTGGCAGCCAGTATATTGGCGTTGCTTGACAGCTGAGTCGGCGGCAATACACAAAATCGGAGAGTTCCGCCCTCGCGCGCCCGTCACACACATAGACAGCAGGTGCCAGGCGGTGGAACCCGGTCGGCACCTGCCGCTCGACGACGGGCGAACCCCTCAGGACTGCGGCTCGTAGGGGCTGACCGCGACGGAAGCGATGTTCTGGCAGACGCTCAGCGAGAGCTGCAGGCTGGTTGAGCCGGAGCCGTCCGTGTTGAAGATATCGACCTGATCGGAGGTCGCAGGCGTGCAGCCGTCGACGCCATCAACGGATTCGGCCGTGAGGGTCACGCCCACGCGACCTCCCTGAGGAATCGTGTACACGTTGCCGGGATCCTCGCCGTCGCGCACCGCCTCAGACACGGTCGCTCCGCCCGAGGCGAAAAGAACTTGCGGGAAGCCGCTGACCCAGCACGAGTTTCCCTCATTCGTGAAGGTCAGCTCCACGTAGGTGGAGGTACCGATCTGCTGGTTGCTCGTCACTGCGGGCTGCAGGTTCGTCATGTCGCAACGCGCCTCGTTGTTGGTCACGTCAACCTCAGGAGCCTGGTTGCCTTTATCGACCGAAGCGCTCTGGGACGTCTCCCCGCTCTGGGCGTCCATGCCACTCTGTGCGGTGGGCGTAGCACTGGCTGACACGGAGGCGCTCGGAGTCGGGGCCGAGGTCGTGGCACCGGAAGTCGGCTGACTATCCTTCGGCGAACAGGCACTCACCCCCAAGACAAGAGTGGACAGGGCGGTCATGGCAAGGAGGCGTCGCGTTGTCATCATGGCCCCATCCTATGAAAATGCGCGGGACAAGCGCCCCGCCACGCCGTTAGTTACCGAGTGACGACAAGCCGTGCAGGAGGCGGGAAGCGTGAGTGAGCCACGGCCTCGTCAATCCAGTGAAGAAGCCGGGCAGCGCATCCCTGCACTGCCCGGCTCTCATCGTTCTTAGTTATTCGAGACCGGCTCGATCTCGACGGGAGCGACGTCCATCTCATCCAGCGGCACCGTCCGGTCCTTACGCACCAGGTGATAGCCCCACCAGACCGCACCAAAGAGCGGCAGACCGATGTAGGAGGATGCAACCTCCCACACCTGACCGTGAAGCACGGCTTCATAGTTCTGACCTGCCATGACCACCAGGCACATGATGAACGCGATGATCGGCCCCGCCGGGAAGAACGGCGAGCGGTAGGGCAGGTCCTCCAGGCGGTAGCCCTGCAGCAGGTAGGCGCGGCGGAAGCGGATGTGACTGACCGCGATTCCCAGCCACATGATGATGCCGGAGATTCCGACGATGTTCACCAGCCAGATGTAGGCGTCCTCAAAAACCAGCTGCGTGAGGAAGCCGCACGCCGCCGTCACCGTCGTCACGGCCATCGCGTAACCGGGTACACCACCCTTCGTCACGCGCGCGAAAATCGCGGGTGCCTGGTGCTTGAGAGCCATCGAGTGCAGCATACGAGAGGCCGCGTACAGGCCCGAATTACCCGCCGACAGGATCGACGTCAGGATAACGGCGTTCATGACGGCCGCCGCCGCGCCGATGCCCATGCGGGCGAACACGAGCGTAAACGGCGACTGAGCGACATTGTTGGCGCTATCATCGGCGGAGCTGAGCAGGCTCGGATCCGTGTAGGGCAACAGCGTGCCGATCACCGCGATCGCGCCAATGTAGAAGAACATGATGCGCCAGAAAACCGTGCGGATCGAACGCGGCACGTCCCGGCGCGGGTTCTCAGACTCGCCGGCGGCCACGCCCACGAGCTCGGTGCCCTGGAACGAGAAGCCCGCGATCATGAACACCGCGATGACGCCGACGAAACCGTTATGGAAGGGAGCATCGCCGGTCGTCCAATTCGACAGGCCCGGCGAGTTCGTGCCCATGACGCCCGCGATCATGAAGACGCCGGAGACCACAAACACGATGACGATGACGACCTTGATGGCCGCCAACCAGAACTCCGCCTCACCGTAGACGCGCGCCGACAGGGCGTTGAGTCCCACGACGATGACCAGGAACACCACTGCCCATATCCACGAGGGCACCGATGGGAACCAATAGGCCATCACGAGGCCGGATGCCACCAGGTCCGCGGCGACCGTCACCGCCCAGTTGAACCAATAGTTCCAGCCCATCGCGAAGCCAAAGGACGGGGAAATGAACTTCGTCGCGAAGGTCTGGAACGAACCCGCGACCGGCTGGTGCGCGCTCATCTCGCCCAGGGACTGCATGAGGAGCAGCACCATGAGACCAATCGCCGCGTACGCGAGGAGCGCGCCGCCTGGGCCGGCGTTCGCGACCGTGGCACCCGAGGCCAGGAACAGGCCAGTGCCGATCGCTCCGCCGATGGCGATCATCTGCATGTGGCGCGATGCCAGGCCGCGTTTCAGCTGCGTGTCGGAGCGCTGCTGTACATCGCTGGCGATGTCATCAGGAGTAGGGGTATCCATAAATGGGTTCCTCGTCTGTCGATCGTGAGTCCCATACTAACCCCAAATTCTTGTGTCGAGATTGGGATGTTCTTTCCGTGGCCTTTAACGAGGCCGTGGCTGGCTCACGCGATTTACCTCGCGGCGCGCGTGCGACGCGGCGCAGTATCTCAACACTTTTCACACAATCTGGCGGCTTTGCACGCAGGTGAAGCTTGTCGAAGCACGAGTTCCCTGTCAGCCCTCAGCCAGGCACCCGACCTGTGCACGAAACGAGCGGAACAAGCCACGACCTCGTGCGTGATCCACGCCCCCACCGGACTCGGTCGCTACACTAAGATCCTCCCCGCGCTAAGGAAGGAAGAGACCATGACGCACCAACTCGTCAGCATCGGATGGATGCTGCTTGCCCTTGTCCTGTCTGCCTCCATCGGACTCGAACGACAAATCCGCGGCAAGAGCGCCGGCATCCGCACCCAGGCCATCGTGGGCCTCACCGCCTGCCTCATGATGCTCATCTCCAAGTACGGGTTCTCCGACATCCTCATCGACGGCATCACCCGCTACGATCCCTCGCGCGTCGCCTCGCAGATCGTGTCGGGCATCGGCTTCCTGGGCGCGGGCATCATCCTGACTCGGCACGGAGCGATCCGAGGCCTAACGACGGCCGCCACCATCTGGGAAACTGCGGCGATCGGTATGGCCTGCGGCGCTGGCCTGTGGTGGCTCGCCCTTGCGGGCACTGCCCTGCACTTCATCGTCATTGCGCTGCTGACCCCGCTCGTCCAGTTCATCCTCATGCGCACCCACGGGCACAAGGTCACGCTCAGCGTCCACTACACTCCCGGACACGGAGTGCTCTCCACCCTCCTCACGCAGGTAAGCGCCCTGGGTTGGTCGGTGTCCGGCGTCTCCACGCGCACCGATTCAGCCCACCACACGTCCACCGCGCGCTTCACAGCGTCGACTCGCCAAGATCTCTCACGCTCGATGCTCGTGACGACCCTCGCGGACCTCGACGGCGTTGCCGGCGTCGACATCACGGAAGAGGACGACGAGTAGCCCACTGCACAACACAACGGGACGGGGCCCGCGGCTGTTGCCGCGGGCCCCGTGCGTATGCCTCACTCAGAGCGTCACGCCTGAGGGCTGTAGGGGTTCTGAGGCTGTTCACCCGTCTGCCCCTGCTGGTTCTGAGCCGACTGCTCCGGCTGCGGCTGCTGAGCCTGCTGCGGCTGCTGAGCCTGCTGCTGCGCGCCGTACTGGCCCTGCGAAGCAGGGTAGGCCTGCTGCCCCGGGTACTGCTGCTGGCCCTGGAAGCCGGGCTGCGCGGGGTAGACCTGCTGGCCCGGGTACTGCTGTCCGGGTTGCGCGGGGTAGGCCTGCTGGCCCGGCTGGCCGAACTGATTCAGCATGGCGGGGGCCGTGTTCAGAGGAGCGACCTTGCCTTCCTTCAGCTCGAGGAGCAGGATCACGCCAGCCGCACCCAGAGCAATCGAGAACAGCGGGAACAGGTAGAAGCCGATCGAGAAGTCAATCAGATCGTTATCGTTGGCGATGATGTAGAACGTCTCGATAAGCGACATGATTCCCAGAGCGAGCGAACCCGCGCCCACGGAAATGAATGCCCACTTCTGGTTGGTCAGCCAGTAGGCGACGCCGACGCCGACGTTCGCGAGGAGCAGGAGCAGGAAGGCGACCGGGAACCAACCGCCGCCGCCGAGAAGCGACGTCGATTCAGTCACAAAGAACGAGATCTCGACATAGGGAAGGAGCATCGAGATAAACACAAGCAGCGACGCAGCGGCAACGCCGATCAGCGCGTAGGTCGCGCGAATCGAGCGACCGCTCACCTTGCCAGCCTCAGCAACGACAGCGTTCTGGAACTGATTGAACGCGCTGTTCGCGGCGGCACCGAACTGCGAAGCGGCGGCACCAAGCTGCTGGCCAGCGGACGGCCCCTGCTGACCGGGCTGCCCCTGGGGAGCGCCATACGGCTGCTGTCCGTAGGGCTGCTGAGCCTGAGGAGCGCCCTGGGGAGCGCCGTACTGTGGCTGCCCATAGGGCTGCTGAGCCTGAGGAGCGCCCTGGGGTGCACCATACTGCGGCTGCCCATAGGGCTGCTGGGCGTGAGGCGCATCCGACTGCGCGGCGGAAGCATTCGTGTCAGCAGCGGGTTCAGCGGCTGCTTGCTCATGCGTGCCCTCGGCGGTCGCGTTCTCATATCCCTCAGTCGAGGCCTCGGCGGCGGGTGCCTTAGCCGCGGGCTCCGCGGCGGGCGGCTGAGCGGGAACGACACCCTGGCTGGCGAGCCACTGCTGGAGGGCAGGGTACAGCGACGGGTGAGTCGCAACGTAAGGGCGCAGGTCTTCACGCGCGGCCGTGATGTCCGCGAGGTCCTGAGCGCTCAGCGCCGGGTTACTCATGTCAGCAGCAGTGAGCTGCGACGGATCGATGGTGCTCATCTGTATTCCTCTCGCACCCGAAAGTGCACTTCCTGATGGCGAACAACCAATTGTATCGTGTGATGCACACGCCTGGTCAAGACGTTCGCAGGGCGGGACGCGAGGGAAACAAAAGGCCCGGTCCCTATCGGGACCGGGCCTGTGGTGGTAGCGGGGACAGGATTTGAACCTGCGACCTCCGGGGTCTGCACCTCTTTTTAATGAAACAGTGAGATACAGCCGAGTAATCGTTGCTATCGTGCGGTAACTGTCCCGTTATCCTTCCCTAAAGATACTTGAA
>ERZ773051.1702-NODE-1702-length-11697-cov-5.839546_pt1 | contig 11697 bp, 8 predicted proteins | sample MGYA00580631_ERZ773051 | MGnify/ENA primary metagenome ERZ773051 (study PRJEB29015, sample SAMEA2738137) | human oral metagenome | biome: human oral; feature: human-associated habitat; material: saliva | place: China | collected 2204 ...
ATGACATTGTAGAAACTCAGAACCACTTCCGCGCTATCGATTACGTGATTGACCACGCAAAAGACCCTCTTACAGAGATCATCATCAAAGAACTCCACCGCATTCTAAAAACGGGAACTACAGATTCTGTAAAAGATTGGTTTGCTGTTGGAGATTACAAACGCTCACCAAATGAGGTAGGTGGGCGAGAAACCACTCCTCCAGAAAATGTTGCTAAAGAGATGAAATCGCTGTTAAAGGCTTATAACTCAAACAGCTCCCATTCTTTTGAAAATATTGTTGATTACCACGTTCGCTTTGAGCGCATTCATCCGTTCCAAGATGGCAACGGACGTGTTGGTAGGTTGATTATGCTTAAAGAATGTCTTGCTCATGACGTTGTCCCGTTCGTAATTACTGACGAAATGAAGTCTTTCTATTATCGAGGGCTCTCTAAGTGGGATAAGGAGAACGGCTATCTTCTTGATACGTGCCTTACAGCTCAAGATAGATTCAAAGCCACACTGGATTACTTCCGAATTCCGTACGGTGATAAGTAGGTGTAACTGCTTTTCTCGTTTTAACGTTATAGTGCTGTTTTAGATTAATAGACGTCATCATATTGCGCATGCAGCCGATGAGCTCCTTCTGGATAAAGAAAGACCCTCGTGAATCGTTGCACCACTTCCTCAGGGGAGGGGGGGTCACTGCGTCTTTTGCGTAGTGGTAGATTTTGATTGGCTTGACTCCAGCAACCTCGCAACCTCCGCCGTGGAATAGACGTCCTGTGGCAGGACGGGTTTTTGCACGGGCCCCATCACGAACAGAGTGTTGCCGTTGTCCTCGCCATGTTGCCTCCTTGGCTATCGCGGTTTTTTTGCAACATGCATCAGGGGAGCAGGTCAACGGAAAACAGAATAGGTTCTATGGGAACTTTCAGTTTCAGTAGGCATACCGATGTGGGGTTTATCGTCTCCCCACTCTTTGACATTCGTTCGGCGTCACCTAGAATGAACAATACTGAATTAATATTCAGCATTGAGAGGATTTGAGGAGAAAAACATGCAGGTTCTCAAGGAAGAGGTGCGCGAGCGCATACTTGCCGCCGCCGTCCAGGTGTTCTACGAGAAGGACTTCCGTAGCGCGAAGTTGCAGGACATCGCGAGACTCGCAGACGTGTCGGTAAGCCTGCTGTACTCGTACTTCAAAAACAAGGAAAAGCTATTCGAGGGCGTCGTTTCGTCTGCTCCCTTCGACTTCAACCGGATTGCACGTGAAGAAGAATCTATCATTGCGGATAGACCCTCTGATAGGTACCAGATTGCCGCCGAGGGACCCCTGCTCAACATGCTGGCCCATCACAAGTTGCTGGTTATCCTAATTGACAAGAGCCAGGGTACCGCCTACGAGCATGCGAAGGACGATTTCGTAGAGAGCATCGAGCGGCATATCCGATACATGATGAATGAGCGTGCAGTTCTGCGCTACCCGGACTTGCTCGTCCACGTGCTCGCAAGCAACTTCGTGGAGAGCCTAATGGAGGTAGCCCGCCACTACAGCAGCGAGAATGAAGCTCGTGAGATGCTTGCGCTCATCGCCCAGTGCTATTACGAAGGGGTGAACTCCCTGTGATGGGTGCCCTCCGGATCGCCTCGAGTTCTCCGATTTCCAATATTGAATTATAATTCGATAATGATATAGTTAGCTGACGCGAACTAGGCCTTAGGACTGTGTTCGCTTTTAATATCGAATTTTTATTTAGTATTGAAGGAGGAATCCTTTTTGAAAGACAAGAAGGAGCTGATCAGAGAGATGACGACGAAGAGCAGGCTCTCGAACGCCATGTTCCTGACTAGAGCGGTTCTCGGGCTCGCTCCCACAGTCCTTGTGATCTACCTCGTTCACCTGTTTATGGAAAACGCTCTCTCGCTCCGACTAATCGCCTGGACTGCGATAGCGATGACAGTGTGCGTGGCGGGGAAGGCGGTGTGCATGTACGTCGCAACTTGGAAGGCGCATCGGGTGGCGTACTCGTGCCTGACGGACATACGCCTGCGCATCGTGTGCCATCTGAAAAAGCTCCCTCTCGGCTTCTTTCAGATCAGAAGGCCGGGAGACCTCGCGAACGTCATGCGCAACGACGTGGAGCAGGTGGAGGTGTACCTTGCCCACGGGCTGCCCGAATCGGCCTCGGCCACCCTGCTTCCCGCCGCCGCGTTCGTTCTCATGCTCGCAGTGGACTGGCGGCTCGCTCTGTGCATGTTGACGGGCCTGCCTCTCATATGGCTCGTGAAGAAGGCGGCGGCCCCCGCTTGGGCTAAGGGCTTCGAAGTAGTGGCACAGTACGCATCCCGCATGCAGGACAGCCTCATGGAATACGTTGCCAACATAGCGGTCGTCAAGGCATTCGGAAAGGAGGAGCGCAAGACGGACGAGACGATCGGGGCGGCGCGCGATTACGTGAGTTGGGCGACGAGCTCGATGAACGGCGTCTCTGTCCCCATGGCGCTCATCGCCCTGTTCATGGAATCCGGGACGGTGCTCGTGCTGATCGTGGGAACATGGCTCCTCTCCACAGGCAGCATATCCATCGAACGCCTCATCTTGTCTATGGTGCTCTCCGCGGCCTTCACCTCCTCGGTGGCCAAGACGGCGACCCTGCAGCACTATCGTTTCATGTTCGACCAGGCGATGACGGGCATCGAGTCAGTGCTGGGCGTTGAGGCCGCAGACCCCATCAAGGACTCCGGGGAGCCTCGCATGGGAGACATCGAGCTGAACGGAGTCTCGTTCTCCTACCCAAAGAACGATGGGTGCGGCAGCGAGAGGAAGCAGGCCCTTGACTCGATCGATCTCGTGTTCCGCAAGGGAAGCACCAACGCGCTCGTAGGCTCCTCGGGATGCGGGAAGAGCACGCTCGCGAGCCTGATCATGGGATTTTGGCAACCTGACAGCGGACACATCACGGTGGGCGGGCGGAACCTGTCTCGCCTCTCCGAAAGGCAGGTGTCGGGCCTCTTCTCCATAGTCCAGCAGGACGTGTTCCTCTTCAATCAGAGCATCGAGGAGAACATCCTCATCGGCCGGCCGGAAGCAACGCATGAAGAGGTCGTAGAGGCGGCCCGAAGGGCGCGTATCCACGACTTCATCTCCGGGCTCCCGCAAGGCTACGCGACGGTCGCCGGCGAGGGAGGCGTCCAGCTCTCGGGCGGCGAGCGCCAGCGCATCTCGATCGCCCGGGTAATGCTGAAAGACGCCCCCGTCGTCATCCTCGACGAGGCGACGGCCGCAATCGATGCCGAGAACGAGGCCCTCATACAGGAGGCGATAGACGACCTGTCCCGCGACAAGACCGTCGTGAGCATAGCCCACCACCTGAACGCCGTTCGAGGAGCGGAGCAGATCGTGGTGATGAGGGAAGGCCGTGTCGCCGGGTCTGGAACCCACGAAGAGCTCATGCGCGCCTGTCCTCTCTATCAGGAGATGGTCGCCAAGCAAAAGCAGGTGGACAACTGGGATATCAGGGAGGTCGCGCCATGGTGAGGGAGATTCTGGGACGGATGACCCCCGCTGGCCGGCGCATGATGTCCATAAGCATCGCCGCGTTCTCGATCTATGCACTATCCAGCGTGGCGATGGCCTTTGTCGTCCTCGCATCCATCCATTCGATCCTGGCTGGACCGGTCGACCTCGCTCCCTACTGGGTGGCGCTTGTCTGCCTTCTCCTCGTCAAGGGAGCGAGCGGCATCGTTGCCGACAAGCAGAAGCACTGCGCGGGTTTCGATCTCGTGCTGGAAATCAGGATCGCCGTCGTCAGACGGCTGAAGTCGCTCTCCCTCGGCTTCTACACGGGGGAGCGCCTAGGCGAGATCGGCGATATTGTTCACAAGGACATTGACAACATGGAGATGGTGGTGGGACACCTCTGGACGAGGATGGCAGCCGATTTCATCGTCGCGGCGATTCTGCTCGCGACTGCAATCCTCGTCGATTGGCGTATGGCGCTGCTCACGGTATCGACCCTGCCCGCTGCGCTTGCACTCCTTGCAGCAGGGCTGAGGAAGGCCCAGGACCTCGAGGACAGATGCGGGGACGACGCAGCAGACATGACAAGCCTGTTTGTCGAGTACGTGAAGGGCGTCCCGTTGCTGAAGGCCTTCGCCGAAAGCGAGGCTCTCGACCACAGGCTCGAGGCGACGGTGGCGAGCTTCGGCGAGAGCAGCAAGGCGGCATCGCGGAACAGGGCGCTGGTCCTGTCCGCCTACAGCTTCGTGGCGGACCTCGCTTTCGTGGTCATGGCGGCGGGCGGCGCCCTGCTCGTGCAGAGCGGCTCCCTGCCCCTGTTCGTCTACATCGGCTTCATCGTCGCGAGCGTGGAGTTCTACAAGCCGTTCTTCGCCATGGAGTCGCATTGGATGAACTATCTCAAGGTGAGGGACAGCTTCCGCAGGATAGAGAAGATCGTCCGCGCGACCTCTGTCCCCGAGCCTAAGGAGCCGCGCATACCTTCATCGCACTCGATCGAATTCGACCAAGTGCGCTTCTCCTACGGCAGGGATTCGTTCGAGCTGTACGAGGCGACGTTCGCGGTCCCCGAGCGCACCATGACGGCGCTGGTGGGCGCATCCGGATCGGGCAAGAGCACACTGACCAACCTCCTGCTGAGATTCTGGGACGTAGATGAGGGAAGCGTGAGCGTCGGCGGCGTGGACGTGAGAGACATCCCCTACGACGACCTTCTGGCCTCTATCAGCGTCGTCATGCAGGACGTGCGCCTTTTCGCTGACACCATCGAGGGGAACATCCGCATCGGCAAGGCGGATGCGACGCATGGGGAAGTGGTGGAGGCTGCCAAGAAGGCGTGCATCCACGAGTTCGTGATGTCGCTCCCGCAGGGCTACGAGACGCCCATCGGGGAGAACGGCGTGGGCCTCTCGGGCGGCCAGAGGCAGAGGCTGTCCGTCGCGCGGGCGTTCCTGAAAGACGCTCCCATCCTCGTGCTTGACGAGATGACGAGCAACGTGGACCCGGTGAACGAGGTGCTCATGCAAAGGGCCGTCTCTGCGCTTGCGCAGAACCGGACGGTGCTCGTGGTGGCGCACCACCTGAGTACCATTCGCTCCGCTGATCAGATAATCGTGATGCAGCAGGGGAAGATCGTGCAGAAGGGCACCCACGAGCAGCTCCTCGAGGAGGGCGCTGGCTACTATCGTACCCTCTGGGAGCAAGGGAGCAAAACGGAGGGTCGGGCATGAACTCCTCCGCGTCCATCGCTCTCGACAAGGTGACGTTCCAATACTCGGGAAGAGCCGACGCCGCAATCCAAGGCGTCGACCTGGATATCCATGAGGGCGAGTTCGTGCTCCTGACGGGAAGGAGCGGATGCGGGAAAACCACCGTCGCCCGCCTCATTAACGGGCTCGTCCCCCATTTCCACGAGGGCGAGCTGGGCGGGGCGGTCAGAATCGGGGGAACGGACACGCGCGAGCTCGATATCGGAGACATCGGAAGGCTGGTCGGCTCGGTCTTCCAGGACCCCCGCAGCCAGTTCTTCATGACCGATGCCACGAGCGAGGTGGCGTTCGGCTGCGTGAACGCGGGGCTGCCGCGGGCCGAGGTTTTGGAACGGGTCGAGGGCGCGTTTCGGCGCATGGGAATCCAGCGTTTGCGGGACAGAAGCGTGTTCGACCTCTCGAGCGGGGAGATGCAGCTGGTGGCCGTTGCTTCCTGCTATGCGATGGGGCCGTCCGTATACGTCTTCGACGAACCGTCCGCGAACCTCGACATGGAGGCCGTGGCCACGCTCAGGAAGGCGATGTCCGAGCTGAAGCGCGAGGGGAAGACCGTCGTCGTTTTAGAGCATCGCCTCTTTTACCTGTCCGGCCTCATCGACCGCATGGTCGTCATCGAGGATGGTGGCGTGTCGCGCGTGTACGACGCCGACGACGCGATGCTCCTCGACGATGCCTCGCTTGCCCGCATGGGCCTCAGGAGCTTGCAGCTGAAGTCGGCGCTAAGCGCCATACCCGACCATGAGCCGCTCCTGTCAAAGCACGAGGGAACGGCCTTCGAGGCAAAGGGCCTCACGTTCTCATATGGGTCGCGGCGCCCGACGAGAAGCGCAGGATCGACACCGCACCGCTCCCGCACCATCGGCCCCCTGAACTTCTCCGCCCGGTTCGGCGAGGTAATCGGAATCATAGGGGAAAACGGTGCGGGAAAGACAACTCTGTCGCGCCTATGCTGCGGGCTTGAGAAAGAGGATGGGGGCACCGTGTCTATAGACGGCAGGTCCCTTTCGCCAAAGGAGCGGTTGGGGCGCATCCGATTAGTCATGCAGGATCCCGACTGCCAGCTTTTCAGCGACAGCGTACTGGGAGAGCTCTCGGTGGGCGGGCGAAGGGATGCCGATGCCTGCAAGCGCGCACTCAAAGGGTTGGGGCTATGGGACATGAGGGGGGCGCACTCCGCAACGCTCTCACGGGGGCAGAAGCAACGCCTCGCGATAGCATGCGCTCTCGTCGACGAGAGCGTCGTCTATTTCTTCGATGAGCCGACGAGCGGCCTGGACAGGGAGAACATGGAGAAAGTCGCCTCTGCAATCAAATCGCTCGCTCGATCCGAAAGCATCGTATTTACCGTTTCGCATGATTTCGAGTTCCTGCTCTCCACCTGCAATCGCATCCTCCATTTGAAAGATGGGCTCATCGTCGACGACTTCGCACTCGATGGCTCGACACGAGAGAGGCTGTCGGAGTCGCTTTGGAAGGGAGGTGCGCAATGGAGCGCCCATGCAGACGCCTAGATCCGCGGACAGCTCTGCTTACAACCTGCCTTTTTGGCATTGCGGCGATACTCTCCAGCCGGCCGGAAGCAGCTCATGCGGCATGCGCCATCGGGGCCCTATACGCGCTTGCAGCCGGAGCATGGCGCTCGTGCGTCGTTTTATCTGCCGCATACACCCTCATCGCAATCGCTATGACCCTCGTCGAAGGAACCGGCGGCACGACGCTCGTGATCGCTGTGGTCATGCTGAGCTACATGGCTCAGAAGTTCGTGGTGCTGGCCCTGCTGGGAATATCCTTGTCGAAATTCGCTTCGATGCAGAGCCTTATCGCCGCGCTGCAAGCCATGGGCACCCCGCAGGCGGTTCTCATCCCGTGCATGGTCATTCTGAGATTCTTCCCCACCATACGCAAAGACGCCTCATACCTCGTGGAGAGTCTGAAGACGCGGCGCGTGCTGGCAGGCAGGGGTTATGCCCTCGGTCGTCCCGCCGTCGTGTGCGAGCTTTTGGTGGTTCCCCTCCTCATGAGGAGCGTAAGGGTATCCGACGAGCTGGCGGCATCCGCGCTCGCCCGCGGTCTGGGCGGTCCTGCGCGGCCGACGGTGCTCAACTCCCTGTCCTTCGGGGCGAGGGACGCCGCTGCGGGCGCCTTGGCCCTCCTAGCGACCGGAATGCTTATGTGGCTCCAATTCGGACCGCGATGACAAAGCCGAGCAGGGATCGCCTGATCGGCAACGCACGATTGTCCTCAAACGAGACAAAAGAAAGGCATTATTATGAAAAAAGACAAAACTCCGGCCATAGGACCTCGTGATCTGGTGTCTATCGGTGTTTTCGGCGCGTTGTCGCTTCTCATCTTCTTCGTGGTGGGAGGCATCGCCGGACTTACCGTCGTTGGGACGGTCGCTAACATACCCATAGTCTGCTTCTTCACATCGATAGTCTACCTGCTCCTCGCCGCAAAGGTCAAAAAGCCTGGGACCTTCCTCATCATGGGAACTATAAACGTGCTGCCCGGCCTGATGGCGGCGAACGTCCTCGGTGTCTTAGGCAGCATAGCGGGATGGGCCGTTGCGGAGGCGGTCGCCACGCGCGTTGGGTACGCGAACAGGAGAGGGCTCGTCGCGGCCTACGTCACCGGCTGCACGTTGCAATCGGCGCTTTATACCCTTCCCATATACCTCTCCGCCACTCAATACCTCTCTGAGCGCCAGGAGATCCTGCGGCTCACCGACGAGACGATGGCGCAGTTCGTCGCATTGTTCTCGGGGCCCATGTACGTGGGGATGGTCGCTCTTACAATAGCGACGAGCCTGGCGGGCGCTCTCATATCCCTGAAGGTCATGAAAAAGCACTTCGGGAAGGCGGGGATCGTCTAGCAAGGATCCCTCGCAATCGAAAAATGCCGGGGTGTATATGTGCAGATGAAATAGCATGAAAGAAGCCCCCGAAATCGACGATTCCAGGGGCTTCCAAAATTTTTTGCTCATCCTCGTTCGCGGGCGGCTTGTACTTGACTTGCCAATAGATGGGACGGATGATAAACACCCAGTTCAGAGGCCTTTTTACTCCCACTCGATGGTTAAAAACTGCCTCCAGTTTGTTCCAGTTTGTTGCAGTTTATCTCAGTTTGTCCCATTTGCATCCAGTCTCAAAAATGGTCGCGAATCCATGGGGTCAAATTTGGGTCACGGATTTCGGGGCGGGGCAGGGCGGTTTCGTGGGCCACGGTGGGTCACGATTTGCTCCTGGATCAAACGGCGAACGCATTATGAAGCGAAAGTTTATCGCGCGAAGAATGGCTTACTGGATCAGTTAGAAGTCCATCTTGTTGAAATCAATGGAGTATCCCATCGATCTCAACTCTTTCAGGAGGCTGAATTCCCAATTATCTGTTCCGGTATATACGACGCCTTGAAGATCGGAGGGGATTTCGATTCCTTTATCTGCGAGGATGGTGATGTTCTCTCGGCCCAACCGACCGATAAAGTATCCCGTTTCGAAGACGACATTCTGTCGTGCCCTGGGCTTTGCTGATTGTTCAACACGTGATTTTCCCTCATCGTCTGCGGTAAAGAGACATACGGCACCAGCGGCGCTTCCTTCTGTCTCTAATTTCTCAATGATTGTCTGACCGTGGTTTGATTGCTCGTTTAGAATTACCGCTTTCAAGCCCTGCCTTTCGATGATTCTTGCAACTCTCTCTCGAAGTTCTCCGTCATGACCATGAACAATGAATACTTTCGAAAAGTCACCTATGTTTGTTATCGATGCAGACTCCTCCTGGTCTGAAAATTCATCGAGGTATGTTTCAAGTACGGCCTTCGCCTTTTGCAGGCCGCTTGCGCAAGCTTCAACGAACGCTGAGTCAGGTGTGCTGGTAGTGAAGAGAGACAGAGAATAACTGATTTTATTGAAGCTCTTGAATTCGTAGCTGTCTTCGCCGAATCGCCTTATCAAAAGCCTATCGGCTTTCGTCTTCCATGCTTTGAAGTCAGGCGAGCTGGCGCTGGTATACTTATTGGACAACTGATCGGCTGTGTTGCATAACTGCTGCAAAGCTTCGAAATCGGTCATCAAGCCTTCTTTCCGTGATTAATACAAACTCTAATAACTTGTTATTCCAGCGAACAACCAAATCTCTTTATCGTTTCCTCGGTGCTTCTGTCGGAGATAGATTTGCCCATAGCAAGCTCAATCGCATCAAGCAAGGCAATAGCACGAGCTTTGAAATAAGCGTCGAAATCATCCACAATAAAGGCGTCCCATGCGATGAGGTTCGACTCGATTCGATTACGAAGCTCATCTTGTTCGATATCAGCCTTCTTGAGGATTTTCGCTGAATAGACGCTAGGAGCCGCACCTCCGATTTCTCTATTCGATTCAGGAAGTAGGGGCGTCTTATTAATGACAGAATTCCATTTCTGCCTGTCGTACCCCATCTTTTCGCAGTAACTCTGCGGAAAGATGTGATGGATATCAGGGGCCGTTTCCATGCTGTTCACGATATCGATGGATATACCACGCATGAAATCTAGACCCTTACCCTTATAGAGAAGAGCCATGATTCCCTTATATGCCGCCGATTGCCTCGACTGGAGTCCCAAAAGTCGGGTGGACTGGAAGTGGGCATTGTTCACGGTGCGCATCTCGGATTCAGCGCCCTCAATTTCAGCGACTACATCCTCGATGTCATAGCAGTAGCGAGTTTCGTTCGAGCCGCCATACATTTCACCGAAGATTCCGTACCAGAACCAGTGCGCAACAATTTTCTGACTCTTAGGGTCTTTGAACAGCTTGGAGCCCACGTAGCCTGCAATTGCAGCCAATGGAATGATCTGGGTTGTGTATGGAAGATCGCGCTTCCTAAATACGGACTGCGATAGCAAAAATTCGCGAGCAAGCCCATAGCCCTCGATGACGACTTCCTTGTTTGCCTGATAATCCTCGAATCGCAGGTCCAGCACGTCTTTCTTTTTGCAGCTGACGGCTCCACTCAAACCATCGCGTTTGCACTTGTAGTTCGTGAACAGTGTCACTGTGGTCAGGAACGCGGTTTCGTCCACGCTTTCCGTAACGTCGGTGCGAATGTCCTTGTCGAGCGCATGGATTCGGCGCTTGTTGGCTTCCCAATCGCCCCGGAGGTCAAACTCGTATGTGGCAAAAGTGGCAGTAACGAGCTCGAATACGGTGAGGGATACGCCTCCGGTATTGACGTTCTCGAATACCTTGCAAACAGCCTCGCGCGGCGTGCTTTTGTCCATGGTTATTGCAGGAAGTCTATACGCCTGCTTGTTCAGCGCGTACTCGAAGGCGGCGTGGAGCGCGTCGGTGACCATGCCCTGCCCGTCGTCGTAGTAGATCTTCACGATGTCGTATGCCTGCAAGGTCTCCAGCTTGTCGAAGAGCAGGAGGATCAGGTCCCTCTTCATCTTGGAGAACAGGTCCTCGTCGCTCTCGAAGTGCGACTTGCGGTAAGAGAGCACCTCGTAAGAGAACGGGCATTTCCACGAGAACGAGCTGAAGCAGGTCAAGAGCCTGTTGCGCTCCTGCGCCGTCATGCCCTTGTAGTCCTCGTTCGCGCGCATAAGCGGGTTCATGTGCAGGGGGATGTCGCGCAGCCCGCGCTGAGCCAGGGTTCTCTCGTAGCGCCCGATGTGCTCGAAGACGTCTTTCGACTGATCGTGCAGGACGAGCGCCAGGAGGTAGTACTTCGCATCGTCGCCGAGGTTGCCGGACTCGTCCACGAAAACCGAGAGCTCCCTCATGCGAAACCTCCCCAGATAAAGAAAATGCCGGGGGGATCCCCCGGCCCTTGATTGCCCCTCGTTTCCAAGTGACTGATTATTTTATATCAGCGGATGGTTACCGCGTCAAGGTTCTCGCACTAAGGCGCGGAATCGACATGGCGCTAATCCCCGATGGTCAGAACGGTAGCGACTGCTCATGGTTTCGGTTAACGCCGGGGAGCTTCTCCCGGCGTTTGGGAGGCGGCCGAAGCGGTTGTCGGCACCTGTCACCGCATTTAAATGCGTCTCCGCGAAAAGGAAAATGTGGGATCATAGGGTCGCCTCGGCATTTATCAATGTCTGAAAACCATATTGGCGAGCCGAAGGATCTCCTCTCGGTTTCATTGTGAGGCAATTAAATTACGCAATCGATATTCGGAGGTGTAGTCGCATGACCGCAGCAGATGCGTTTTCGCTTGAAGTGGGACCGTACATCCCTGCCGACCACGCTGGATACGATTTGCTTCCTCGTTGCCGAAGGGACGGCGGGGAGGTTTTCTCTTATCCTGCCGAGCTCGACGTCATCGACGAGCTCCTCTCGAAACACGAGCAAGGGGAGGATGCCGAGCAGCGCGTCTCGCTCCTGATCCCTTATGGGGAGAGATCATACGCCTGTTACTTCGAAAAGCTATCTTCCTATAT
>ERZ773051.1706-NODE-1706-length-11660-cov-3.802585_pt1 | contig 11660 bp, 6 predicted proteins | sample MGYA00580631_ERZ773051 | MGnify/ENA primary metagenome ERZ773051 (study PRJEB29015, sample SAMEA2738137) | human oral metagenome | biome: human oral; feature: human-associated habitat; material: saliva | place: China | collected 2204 ...
GCTCATGTGGCCCTGCCCATACAGCGATGGAACGACGAACTTACGCCGTGGCCTGCACCGCCCGTCTTTGGAAAGACACCCTTTGGAGAGGGTGCTCCCGCCACCTTAAGGCTGATTACACAGCGCGTAGTGCCTGCCGTTTGCAGCACTTTGCATCTTTCCGGCACCACGCCTGTGGTATTAGGAGGCTATTCTCTGGCCGGTTTGTTTGCCCTGTGGGCCGCTTATCAAACCCGCTTTGCGGCAGTAGCGGCGGCCTCGCCCTCTGTATGGTATCCGCAATGGCTCGATTATGCCGCCACCCACACACCGCTGACACGCGTAGTTTACCTGAGTCTGGGCGACCGTGAAAGTCGTAGTCGTACACCCATTATGGCTACCGTTGACAGCTGTATGCAGCGCCAGCGCGAACTGTTTCAGGCGCAGGGCGTAACCATGAACTACGAAACTACCGCAGGAAACCACTTTCAGGACAACGGCATTCGCATGGCAAGGGGCTTTGTCTATGCCCTCAACAACCTGCAACAGCTACCGTAACATCAAAACCGAATATTTTAATCAACACATGAAGTAATATGAAACATTTAAAAATTTTTTCCATTCTCTTCTGCTGTATGGCAGCCATGGCCTTTACATCGTGCCTGAACGACGACAACGATAAAGGCCTTTCACAGGAACAAAAGCATCAGGCTTTCCTACAAATGAACGGCAATTACACTACCCGGGCCATTTATTACAGCAGGCTTGACGGCATGACATCCGTGCCCGGCAACAAGATCGACACACTGAGTGCGGGCATGATGCTCAGGAACGACTCCGTCATCGAGTTCAGTATGCCCACAAAAGCCCTCGTGTCGCTGATGAAAGACACTCTGCTTGCGCGCGCAATCGTAGCACAGATGCCACAGGTAAACGTAAGGGCCTACATGGGTATTTACAGCGTTAACCCCGCTGCTTTCTACATCAATCCGGTGCCGGTTGAATGCAACAGCATCAGCTACGGTGGCAGAACAAGCAATATTCGCATTATCTTTGCCAACAATTTTGCAAGCTCGTACGGTGTATACAATGCCGACAAGCGCACATTGGGCGTAAACCTTATTGTGGCAGGCATATATCGTGACGGCCAGTACGACGGCTCTGCACTTGTGCAGGCAGCTCCCGTACTTGTGCTGGGCAAGCGCAACTAAAGGCTGCAGGCTTCGCACAGAGGGCTGCAAGGCGATGGCCTTACAGCCTTTAAGCTGATATTGCATAGCTGCAAAAGGAGGAAAGCAGCCCTTCACTGATGTCTCTCTATGGTGACAGTGTGCAGAGTTGACTGCTGTGGGAACAACATTTTATGATAACAAGGCTTCGGCCTGTACCCCGTTTGTATGAAGCATACGGGTGTACAGGCCGAAGTGTTTTATATGGACGGGAGGGAGTAATAGTTGTTTAAGGCAGAGGTTGGGGCGATGGAAGGTTGGGGGCGATGATTGTATAAAGGAGAACCAACAGACTTATGAACAGGACTTTATGCGGTAACAGATTACGAATTGCGCCATAGTTTCCCCCACTTAATGTGCCTAACTGTACACGTTTGCGACAGAATGGTCATTGTTCGGCGGCCGTCAGCAGCGCGTACGACGACCGTCATACTCATCGTTCGGCGGCCGTCAGCAATGCTGACGACAGCCGTCGAACACTCAACGTTACAGTGTTAAGACGTATGGGGTGCAGGGTAATGGGAGGAGAATAAGCCGCTAAAGTGGTGTTTTTTAGCCCCTTGTCCGGTGGGAACGTGCCCCCTAAGTTAGGGGGATGGGGGTATGAACGTCTGCTCACAAGCCCCCTAAGTTAGGGGGGTGGGGGGCTGAACGCCTGCTCACAAGCCCCCCAAGTTAGGGGGGTGGGGGTCTGAACCACTGTTCACAAGCCCCCCAAGTTAGGGGGATGGGGGGCTGAACGTCTGCTCACAAGCCCCCTAAGTTAGGGGGGTAAGGGTCTGAACGCCTGCTCACAAGCCCCCTGAGTTAGGGGGATGGGGGTCTGAACGTCCTCCCTTTCCACCCTACTCTTTATAATCGAACGACACCACAGAAAACAAAAATCCCTTTATTCACGGGGCTTTACCAGCATAAGGTGCTGAGAAAACCAGGAGAATAAAGGGATTTTGCTTACTGTTCAGACCCCCAACCCCCTAACTTAGGGGGCTCGTGTACACCGAACAAGGGATGAAAATACGACTGTTCAGACCCCCAGCCCCCTAACTTAGGGGGCTCGTGCACACCAACAAGGGGGCGCAGGAACGTCAAAAAAACAATAAAATTTAGTTCTTCCGTTTGAAAATCCAGAACGTACCGTTGTCCCATGCAGCGGTGCCTTCAGGAGCAGCACAAAGCACAAGGTGGTCATCGTCAAGCGTAAGGATGTCGAATTTATTCTGTTTTTCGGTTGCGCCATAAATGTGACCGCTCAGCACTGTCGCCCCTGTGAGGGTTAGAGTACCTATGCTCCATTGCGAGCCATCATCAGGATTGTTCTTCGTCGACGACATGTTGAACGCAAAAGTACCCTTTTCAACTACTGTGCCATCGGCAGCATAGCGCGTAAAATTAGGTCCTCCGTTAAGGTCGAACACCATATAACCGTCTTTCTCATCAACGTTGGCAAGAGCAATCGACGTCCAGTCGGGTATAAATTCTGTAAGGTATCCGCCCGTTCCATAAACGGCAGCCACCGTGCTGTCCCACGTCCACTTCTTGCCTTGCTGACCGCTTCCTCCAAACAATTCCCACTCACGGGCCACAGGATGGTCAATAGACGTAACGTTTACCTTACGTGTTGTAGTAACAGTACCACCGTCACAGAGGCCTGTAAACGTAATAGTTTGCTCGCCAAGAAAAGGCAGAGACACCGTGTCGCGGTCAGCAGCCGAGCGTCCTGTCACGTAATCCCAGTAAGAACCCACGCCCAGTGTGTTGTTAACCATAACGATTTGGTTGCCCCCCGGCGTTGTAGCATGAACATCAAGCTTTAGTTCGCTTTCATCAACTACATTGCCGAGCTGCTTGTCATCCATCACAGGCTCGCACGAAAACAGCAGTGCTGAGCATGTACAAAGCACTAAAAATATATATCGTTTCATTGTTTTTACTCCTATTTTATTAATACAACAAATTGTCTCCCGTCCACCCTGGATTCTGCTTCAGTACACCGTTGGAGAGGTCTATTTGCGTTTGTGGTATCTGAAGGAAGCCTCCGGTATCGGTAACGCGCTGGCGAATGTCGGACATATCCATTGTTTTCTGCTCCAGATTATCCTGCATCGGTACTCCGTTTTCACGGGCAAGCGCATCACCTGCCATGTGCCAGCGCAGAAGGTCGTACCAGCGAAGGCCCTCGAAAGCAAGCTCCCAGCGGCGCTCATTGCGCAGCGCGTTGTCGGAATACGCCGTAATGGGTGCCAGACCAGCACGTGCACGCACGGCGTTAATGCCGTCGACGGTATGTGTAAGCTCGCTGTACATCAGCAGAATATCGGAAAAACGCAGAACAACAATGTCCTGAATGTTGTTCAATTGGTAGTCGGGGTCGATGCCAGGATAGAGTTTTCTCGAATAGTTTTCGTAGCTGACGTTGCCGCTTGCATCGGTAACCTTCACGTTGATAGCGCAATATTTCTTCTGCCACAGGCCGGTTTCATTATACTGTTTATCAGCTCCCCACACGTAATTGGGGGCTTCATCGGCCACGTCGAAGACAGAAGCCTTGCGGCGTAAGTCAGTAGGCTCGGCCGTTTGCCAGTCATTAATCATGGCCGGACTGACGGGACCGAACCCCCATCCTATACCCAAAGGGAAGTTGTTTTCGGTGCTGTTATCGGTTTCACGCGGCGAAAAGTAGAGGTCAACCTGATTATTTCGGTGAGCGTTGCTGTCGTCCCATACGGCCTTTGAGCTATATTTGATCATGAATATAGTTTCAAGATTGGACCCGTCCTCGCCGTACCAGCTGAGATGATTCGACGCAGCGTAGGGATAATCGGGCGCTGTATAGGGATTGGAATAAGGCCAGAGGTTGCGGAAATCGGGCATTAACTTATGCCCGCTATGGTCGATACAATCCTTCAGAAGAGCGGCAACATCTGTCTTCGACAGTGTACCATCGAGCGTTGGCAGGGCTTCTTTCTGATAATATCCAGTATAGAAAAGGAACACGCGCGCCAGAATGCCTTCAGCAGCCCACCGTGTAGCATGGCCCAACTGCGTGTCAGGAGCCACGTCAGCCTTTGTATTGGGCAGCAAATCAATAGCTTTTCTGAGGTCGCTTGCTATCTGGGCGTATACCTTTTCGGGGTCGGCCTGCGGCTCGTTACCTGATTGAGAAGTAGTAATCAGGGGAATATGGCCGAAGCTCCTGGCCAGATTGAAATAGAAATAAGCGCGCAGGAAGCAGGCTTCACCCTCAATCTTATCGTGGCTTTGCTGACTGCTGAAATGGATATTGGGCAACGATTCCAGCAGCATATTGCAACGATAAATGCCTTTGTAATTAATTTTCCAAAGGTCAGAAAACATGTTATCGCTCGACTTTTTTAAATGATCAAGTGCCTGTGCATACCTGTCGTCGGGACCTCCACCTCCAAATCGGTCGTCGGAAAGCACCTCAGATACGATAAAAATATTCTGTCCTTCAGCGTCATCAGTCATATTTCGCAGCATAGCATAACAACCAGTGAGCGACTTTGACGCGTCGCTTTCGGTGCGGGGAAAGTTGGAATTGTTCTTCTTCGTAAGATTTTCCGTACTTAAGAAGTCGTTACAGCTGACGGCAATCAGCAGCATGGCTGCGGCAAAAATGATATGTTTTATTTTCATTTTCATTAGAATTTAACGTTAACACCAATCATATACACTCTTGGAGAGGGATAAAAGCCGAGGTCGATACCCGATGCCCATGCAGCGGTACCACCGTAACCCACCTCTGGGTCCATTCCCGAATAGCCGGTAATAGTGAATAAATTGTTAGCCGAAAAATAAAGACGGAGCTGTTCAAATGGCAGCGTTTTGAAGAGATGCTTAAAGTCGTAGCCCACGGTTATATTCTGCATGCGCATGAAATCGCCGTTTTCTACATAGAGATCAGAAATGAATTGCCAGTTGGTTGAGGTGCCCGAGGTAAGCCTTGGCCAGCGAGTTGAGGTACCAGCACCATGCCAGCGGTCGAGAATATCGGATGTAAAGTTGTTCTTTGGGTAGTCAGCAAACGAGCGATACGACTTCATAATTTGGTTACCGAAGGCTCCGTTCATCGTGGCACTGACGTCAAAGCCGCGCCATGCCATGTTAACGGAGAAACCAAGCGTACAGTCGGGGTGCGGATCGCCAATCATACAACGGTCGTTTAAGTCGATAACGCCATCGTGATTAGTGTCTACCCATATCACGTCGCCGGGACGGGCACCGCTTAATTTAGCTTCGGTGTAATGGTCTATCTCGTCTTGTGTCTGGAAAATTCCGGCTGTTTTGTAGCCGTAAAAGTAGCCAATCGGATAGCCAACTTGTGCACGATACACCTCGTCGGTACCATTACTTAACACATTTGCTTCGCCGTGTATAATGCCTTCAGTATTGGCAATGCGCGTAACCTTGTTCTTATTATAGGCAAAATTAAGATTGGCACCGTAAGAGAAATCGCCGATATGGTCGTTCCACGACAGTGCTAATTCAATTCCGCTGTTGCGAACATCGCCTCCATTAATATAAGGAGCGTTGGTACCTGCCGTGTCTAAGATAGGAGCCTGCACTAACCAATCGCGTGTCCGCTTGATGTAATAATCGAAAGTAAGCCCCAATTTGCCCGAGAAGAAATGCGAATCAAAGCCGAGGTCGGTTTGTTCTGACTTCTCCCAGGTAATATTTGGGTTGGCTAAGATATCAGGGTAAGCACCGTTGGTTATCACCGATTTGTCTTTACCAAAAGTATAATCTATGTTGGTAAATGAGATGGTAGAGAGGTATTGATAGCCTGGTATCGATTGATTTCCGTTCTGTCCCCAGCTTGCACGCAGTTTCAAAAAGCTTAACCAGTTGCGCGTTGACGACATAAACGGCTCTTCTGTAAGCACCCATCCAGCAGAAACAGAAGGGAAATAGCCCCACTGATGGCCGCGGGCGAACTTGCTTGAGCCGTCAGCGCGCAACACAAATGTGGCCATGTATTTATCCTGATAATCGTAATTGACACGCCCGAAAAACGAAGCCAGTGTCTCTTTACCCCACGGACTTCCCGTCAATGTTGTGCGAGCAGTGATAGCCGACGTGTTAACAAGATAGGCATGCTTGAAGTCATCAAACTGCGAATTGGTGTTAGAACCTGTGATGCTTTCGCCAAGGCCATCGGCTTCAATACTTTGTCCGAGCAACGCATCGAAGTGGTGCTTGCCGCCTAACGTAAAAACATAATTGGCTGTATTCTCCCACATCAACGAGCATCCGGCAGAAAGGCTCTGGTAAACATTGTCAGCGTCGTTCATTACATTGCTTGATAGCTTATAAACGGGGGTGTAGCTGCGATAGGAATCAACGCCGAGCGTGAAACCTAAATTGGTTTTCAGCCGTAGCCCTTTGACGGGTTGCAACACAGCATAAAGCGCAGCCCTCAAGCCATGACTCTTGCTCTGGTTGTTTCCGCTTACGTTATACATCTTTGCTATCGGGTTAGGCTCTCGTATTTCCCATGGTATGGCATAATGATAGCTTCCGTCAGCATTCAGGTTCGGCAGGAAAGGAGACGTGAGAAGCATGTTGCGAATATCGTTTCCGTAATTGTCGCCGATAGAAATTCCCTGGTTTTGGGTATAGTCGTATAACAGATTTTCACCTATCGTAAATACGTCAAGCTTACCGCGTTGTATAATCTTGTGTTCGGAATTGATACGTGCCGTATAGCGCGAGAAGTTGGGTTCGCACGGCTTTCCCAGAATACCGTCCTGATAAGTATAAGATAATCCGGTAGAAAATGTGGAACGATCGTTACCCCCTGCTATATTGACAGCATGATTGGTAATGAGAGCATTCTTGTTTCTTATTTCCTCCATCCAGTTGGTTCCATTCCACTTTCCACTTTCAATATCGCTCCAGTTGGGTACCAGTGAGGCAAAATTGTAAGGCGTTAACCCGTCTTGCATTCTTTCCTCATTCATGATCATGGCATACTCTTTCGCGTTAAGCAGGTCGGGCATACGATATACATTCTGCACGCCCACGTAGCCGTCGTAGCTGATTTGCGCCTTTCCAGCCTTACCTTGCCTGGTAGTAACAAGGATAACGCCGTTGGCAGCACGCGACCCGTAGATAGCGGCCGAAGCGGCATCCTTCAATACGTCAACGCTCTCTATGTCAGCAGGGTTCAGCCCATTGATATTTCCTCCTGCCACACCATCAATAATATAAAGAGGTGTTGAGTCGCCAGTCGTACCCAAACCACGTATATTTACCTTATATCCTTCACCGGGCATTCCCGACGATTGTGTAATGTTCACACCGGGAGTTTTGCTTTGAAGTGCTCCCAGCGGGCTTACAGTGTTGAGCTTTTCAAGGTCTTTCCCGTTCACTTGCACGGTTGCACCCGTCACAAGCTTTTTCTTTTGTACGCCATAACCCATCACAACCACCTCGTTTAACGACTTGTCTTCTTCCTTCAGAACAATGTGAAGGGGCTGCGACGAGGCCTTAACATCCTGAGTCTGAAAGCCGATATACGATATTTTCAGCATTGAACCGACAGGAACCGTAATGGTAAACTCACCATTAATATCGGTAACTGTACCATTGTTGGTGCCCGTTTGCAGAACGGTTGCACCGATAACGGGTTCGTTATCTGACGATAATACACTGCCCTTTGCTGTAATCTGCTGTTGCGCGGAAACAGTAAGGCAAAACAAAACTGACAACAACAACAGCAGTATTCGCCTGCTATGCTGGGGTAGGCCAGTAAACCATGTTAACCCTTTCTTTTCCATAATAAGAGTTTAATTGTCTAAACTTTATGAGTTGTTTATATATTACACGCAAAAATAATATTTTTTTCAATCCGCAACATACATTTTTTAATATTTTTATACTAAAAGGTACAACTTTCCTTTTTGTATAAAAAAGTATAATTAAAGCTGACCAGTGTAGGCCTTACCGTCATTTTTCCTTTGTAAATATTCAGATCACTTTCTAATCCAACAGCCTGACGGCAAGCCAGTTGTTTATTTGTAACCATAAAAAAACGGCAGAAACTCCCGCTTACGGCAGCCCTGCGGGTCACCGTCAGCGAAAGTTTCCGCCATTGCTTAATATAATAAGGTGTAACAGTTATTATAATAAGGTATACGCCCTGCGCCTCTCCGGCGCAACCCTTACATCCTTATTTTTCTATCTTACCATACATGTGCGCGCTTGTTCTTGGGCAAATACAGCTTGTCGCCCTTCTTTACGCCAAAGGCTGTGTACCACGCATCAATCTGCGGCAGGGCACAGTTTACGCGCGCCATGTTCGGAGAGTGCACGTCAACCGTAAGCAAATACTTCACATATTCGGGCGTCATGTTCGAGGCCCACACGCGTCCCCAGGCCAGGAAGAAGCGTTGTTCGGGCGTAAAGCCGTCCTTAACGCCCAATGGACTGGCTTTCATCGAGTTTTGAAGAGCGCGGAAAGCAATGTTCAAACCGCCGTTGTCGCCGATGTTCTCGCCCAGCGTCTGCTTGCCGTTAACCTTTAAACCCGGCAGCACTTCAAAGGCAGAGAAGTTATCTGCCAGCACTTTCGTACGGGCATTAAAGTTCTTTTTGTCGGCCGCTGTCCACCAATCGCGTTGGTTTCCTGTCTTATCGAACTGTGCTCCCTGGTCATCAAAGCCATGGCTCATTTCGTGACCTATCACTCCTCCTATACCACCAAGGTTAGCGGCATCGTCGGCATTAGGGTCAAAGAACGGCGGTTGCAGAATGGCTGCAGGGAAGCAAATCTCGTTCGTTGTGGGGTTATAGTAGGCATTAATGGTTTGTGGCGTCATGCCCCACTCGGCTTTATCTACCTTCTTATTGGCGCGACGTGCTATCATGTCGTCGGTAGCCCAGCGTGCAATATGCTGTAAATTTTCATACAGCGAAAGGCTGTCGTCAACCTGCAGGCCGCTGTAATCCTTCCATTTGTCGGGGTATCCTATCTTGATAATGAAGTTGGCGAGCTTGTCTTTGGCCTGTGCCTTTGTAGCTGCACCCATCCATGTAGCCTCGTCTATGCGCTGGCCGAGAGCCGTTTGCAGGTTATGAACCAGCTCGAGCATACGTTTTTTAGAGCTTTCGGGGAAATATTTGGCTACATAAAGCTTGCCAATGGCTTCACCAAGTGTGCCGCTAACCAGGCTCACTGCGCGCTTCCAGCGTGGCCTGTCCTGCTTTGTACCGCTCAGAACTGAGCCGAATTTAAATGCCTCAGCACGGAAATCGTCGCTCAACTGGCTGCTTGCGCCGGTTATTATACGGGCTTCGGCATAGCTCTTCAGGTCGTCGAGCGAGGTTTCTGCCAGCACCTTTTCAACCTCATGCAAGGGTTCGGGCTGGTATACAACAACCTCTTTCACGGCAGGCAGACCGCTCAACAGGAACACATTGCCCCAGTCGATACCTGGGAAATCGGCTACCAGCTGCGTGTACGACAGCTTATGGTAGTTGGCATTGATGTCACGAAGCTTCACCTGATCGTAGCTGGCCTTTGCAATGCGCGTTTCAATGGCCAGCACAGCCTGCATTTTTTTCTCGGCCGTTGTCTCATCGTTGCCTGTCATTACAAACAGCGTCTTGAGATAATTCTTATAGGCTTCGAGCACGCGCTTGTTCTGTTCGTCGTCGGATAAGTAGTAATCGCGAGAGCCTAAACCCAATCCACCCTGTCCTATACCAACGATATTCCAGTCGGCATTGCGCATATCGCCGTCTATGCCTATGCCAAACATCATCGTGCCTTCGCCGTCACGGTCCAGTTCGGCCGTCACAAGCTGGTACTCCTTACGGTCTTTAATATCGGCAATACGCTTCAAAGTGGGTTTGATTGGCGTCCATCCCTCGCGGTTTAAACGCGCACTGTCCATCATCAAATTGTAGAGCGAGCCTATCTTTTGCTCCAGCGAGCCTTGCTTTTGCTTGCTGCCTGCATACTGCATAATGATGTCCTGTATACGCTTTTGGTTTTGTTCGTACAGGTCGGTAAAGGCTCCATTGTCCGAGTGTTCAGCGTCGAGGGGATGGCTTTTCAGCCAGCCGCCGGCGGCAAAATGGTAGAAATCGTCGCCCGGACGCACACTGCGGTCGAGGTTCTTCAGGTCAATGCCCGATGAAAGGTTCTGGGCAAATGCGCCGGTAGCGGCAAACATCAGCCCCAGAAAAAATGCTTTTCTCTTCATTTTGTTTAGTTATATTGTGATAATAAAATTGATACCTTATTAATAAGACGGCCTTTTAAGGCCTTTTGCTACATATAACGCGTGTTTTTAAATTATTTTATCATTTGGCATTTTACTTGCCATCTTCCTGTAACTACAAGTATAAACCATAGGAAAAACGGGGGCAGTTAAAAAAAATAGCAGACGTATGGTTAAAGATATTCATACATCTGCTATCTGTTTTTCAAAATTAAGTTGTCACGTGTTCTTCATTATCTTTGTACGCTTACTTCATATTTAGTACAGCTTAAAGTCTAAATGCAGGGTGATTTTCCTTGCAGGGGTAGAATCATCATGCAAGGTACCGTCCATGAAACCTTCAATGCCCGGCCAGTCATAGCCATCACGGGTGATGGTTACACCGCGTCGTTTTTCAAACTTTGCATCAGCAGTTACCACGAAATAAGTCCATTTTGCGGACACCGGCGAATGATCTTTTGGATGATAAATATCCGTATGGCCCGTCTTTTTGTTCTTTACCTCAAGATAACACGTGTTGTCTGTTTGTATCTCTCCGCCGTTATTGGGCGAGTAAATCATTATATTGTCTCTCTCAATATTGTGTACATAAAAGAAAAGCGTTACCACAGAATCGGGGTTATCAACAAGTTTTACCTCCCATGAAAAGTCCGAAACCTCTTTTTCGCCTAAAGGAACTATAAACCTCGTCGTTGACCTGTCGGAGAAATCTTTTGCATTAATACCGCTAAAAGAGACCACAGCGTCATTCACTTTGCCCTGAACGGAGGTCTCGTGATACACTATCGGTTCATTATCATCATCCTTTGAACAAGATGTTATACTCCATACGGCAATACATAACACAAATAATGCCAATACAGTTCTTAATTTTCTCTTCATTTCTTTTTCCTTTTTTTCTTTCTAAATAGCTCACTCTCCTTATGAGCTTATCAACATTTAAAGATAGCCGGGAAACTGTAGCGAAATGCAGAACTATCCTGTGAAGCGTTATAAAATGATAATTACCAGTTCACAAATTACCAATTAACATCATACTGTTTCGCGAGCGCAAAATTATAAAATAATGAGATTGCCCGAACTTTTTTAACACAGTTTTACCTTCTGTACAAACGTATGCAGCACGGTTTTTACCCTGCTGTTTGATATACTGTTTTGTGCAGAAAAAACGATTACGGCACAATCGCGATCAGATTACGATGTA
>ERZ773051.1707-NODE-1707-length-11660-cov-3.548040_pt1 | contig 11660 bp, 12 predicted proteins | sample MGYA00580631_ERZ773051 | MGnify/ENA primary metagenome ERZ773051 (study PRJEB29015, sample SAMEA2738137) | human oral metagenome | biome: human oral; feature: human-associated habitat; material: saliva | place: China | collected 2204 ...
TCAAATAAGATTTTCTCCTCTTCCACTCTACTATATGTTTCCTTAAAAGTCAAAATAACCGAAGATCCAAGGATCTCCGGTAAATTTGAGATAATTATTTATTGCGGTTTAAAATCGCATTGAGAACGATCGCTAAGACACTGGCGACGACAATTCCGTTTGCAAAGAACATTTGGAATCCTGTTGGAAGGCCATTAAAGAGGGTACTGTTATTCAAGCCAACCCCTGCTGCAATCGATACAGCTGCGATGAGGAAATTGTGCTCATTGTGTTCAAAATCAACACGCGCAAGGATCTGCATCCCTTGAATAGATACAAAACCAAACATGACCAGCATCGCTCCACCAAGAACTGGGCTTGGGATGATTTGTGCTAAAGCTCCAAACTTTGGAAGGAGACCGAGTAGAACAAGGAAACCAGCTGCATAATAGATTGGAAGACGAGTCTTGATACCAGACAATTTCACTAAACCAACGTTTTGTGAGAATCCAGTGTAAGGGAAGGTATTGAAGATACCACCGAGAAGAACGGCCAACCCTTCAGCGCGGTAGCCATTACGGAGGCGCGTGCTATCAATTGGATCTTTTGTAATATCTGAAAGTGCAAGATAAACACCAGTCGATTCCACCATTGAAACAGTTGCGATGATACACATCATGACGATTGAGGTGATTTCAAACTTAGGAGCTCCAAAGAAGAAAGGTGTTGGAACGTGAACAACTGGAGCTTGTGCTACGGGCGTGAAGTCCACCAAGCCCATAGAAGCTGCAATGGCTGTCCCAACGATCAACCCAATCAAAATAGAGATGGATTTGATAAAGCCTGTCGTATAGATATTAACTACGAGAATGATGAGAATGGTAATCACGGCCAGGATCAAACTTTGAACCGTAGGTTCTGCTGCATTGTTTCCCATGTTCCCAATCGCTACTGGAATCAAGGTCAAACCGATTGTGGTAATAACAGATCCCGTTACAATAGATGGGAAGAGGTTGGCGATTTTAGAGAAGAAACCTGAGACCAGAACGACGTAAATACCTGAAACAATCAAGGCCCCAAACATAGCGCCACTACCATGGCTAGCCCCAATCATGCTAAGAGGTGCCACAGATTGGAAGGCCACCCCAAGAACGACCGGAAGACCAATCCCGAAATATTTGTTTAACTGCAATTGCAGGAAGGTGGCTACCCCACACATAAAGATATCTGTAGAGATCAGATAGGTTAGTTGTTGGGCATTATAGCCCAAAGCTCCCGCAATCATAATCGGTACTAAAATAGAACCCGAATACATGGCCAATAGGTGCTGCAAGCCTAGAATGGCTGCCTGTGAATGGTTTTCTTGCTTTTGCATTAGATGTCTGCCTCCTTGAATACAACTTGACCATTTTCAAAACGGTCCAAACGAGCTAGGGATACAACTGGGTAGCCGAGTTCTTCTAACAGTCCACGGCCTTCTTGGAAGGATTTTTCAATGACGATGCCAACTGCTTCTACACGTGCCCCAGCTTGTTCGATAATCTGGATCAAGCCTTTAGCTGCTTGGCCATTTGCTAGAAAGTCATCGATGATCAAGATGCGATCATCTGGTGATAAAAACTTGCCAGCAATGGAAACGGTACTGGTCACTTGCTTGGTAAAGGAATAGACTTCTGCTGTCAAAATCCCTTCATTCATCGTAATATTCTTCGCTTTTTTTGCGAAAATCATAGGAAGTTCCAAAGCTTCTGCGACATAGAGGGCAGGAGCAAGTCCGGAAGCTTCGATGGTGACAACTTTGGTCAGTCCAGCATCTTTAAAGCGATCCGCAAAAGCCTTCCCAATCTCTTTCATTAGTTTGTAATCCACTTGGTGGGTCAAGAAGGAATCGACCTTAAGGATATTCTCTCCCAAGACATTTCCGTCTTTCAATATACGTTCTTCTAATAATTTCATGTTTTCTCCTAAACTCTTTGGAACAAAAATAGAGACTTACCAAGTAAGCCTCTAGTGAATACAGGAATCCCTGCATCAATCTTAGACTTACTTATTGTTAGGTGTTCCGGCACCTTGTAGAGACCTTGCGCCAATCCGCAAGATAAATAAGTAATTGTAGTTTTAATGAGAGTCACCATTCCAGATAGAGTTCTTTACGATGACATAATCAACATGCTTCAGATCAGCAACCTTACGGCCTCCAGCATAGGAAATAGAACTTTGCAAGTCTTGCTCCATCTCCGTCAAGGTATCTTGCAGATGCCCTTTGGCTGGTAGGAGGATTTTCTTGCCTTCAACATTTTTATAGGCCCCTTTTTGGTACTCGGAAGCAGATCCATAATATTCTTTGAAGGATTCCCCATCGACTTCAACGGTTTTCCCTGGGCTTTCAATGTGGCCTGCAAAGAGTGAACCAATCATGACCATGCTGGCACCAAAGCGAATGGATTTAGCAATATCTCCGTGGGTCCGAATTCCCCCGTCCGCAATAATCGGCTTACGTGCTGCTTTTGAACACCAACGAAGGGCTGCTAACTGCCATCCGCCAGTACCAAAACCAGTCTTCACTTTGGTAATACACACCTTACCAGGACCGATCCCGACCTTGGTAGCATCCGCTCCAGCATTTTCCAACTCACGAACAGCCTCAGGTGTTCCGACATTTCCTGCAATCACAAAGGTATCTGGCAACTCCTTCTTAATATGCTGGATCATTTGGATCACACTATCAGAGTGACCGTGAGCGATATCGATGGTGATGTATTCAGGTGCATCGTCCTTGAGTTGAGTCACAAAGTCGTACTCATAGTCTTTTACTCCAACTGAGATGGAAGCAATTAAACCTTGATCATGCATGCGTTTGATAAAGGGGATGCGACTAGCTTCGTCAAAGCGGTGCATAATGTAAAAATATCCCCCTTTAGCCAGTTGCTCAGCCACATCCTCATCGAGGATGGTCTGCATGTTAGCAGGTACAACTGGCAACTTGAAAGTGTGCTTACCAAACTGAACTGTCGTGTCAGCTTCTGCACGACTTTTGATAATACACTTGTTAGGGATTAATTGAATATCTTCGTAATCAAAGATTGGAAATTCGTTTAACATACGGATTGAAATCTCGTTTCTAAAGTTTAAATCGTGATGGGCCATCACTACGCCTTTCGACGTTTCCATTCAAGATTATAACAAAGATACGGAGTCGATTCAATTAGAATGCTGATTATCTAAATAATGTTCGGAAATTACTAGACGATTATTTAGAATAACTTCTGTATATGAGTTATTTATGAACAAATGCCAATCCAATTGCTGAATACTTTGCTGACAAGGTCAGGGACTGCTGTATAAAAATCGTGACCGAGATCCTTTAAGAGTACCTTCTTGATAGAGGAATCTAATGTCTTGAGTGCTTGAGCTCTCCAATAGGGTTCTTCTTCGTATTTAGGACCGATAAATAAGGCCTTGGTATCTGTGAGAGGAACTTGAAAAGATCGGAGATCACGTCTGAGTCTCAGCAAGGAAAGAACAGCTTGTAGATCTAAATCCAGTTCATAATGATGGAGATCAGAATTCCAGCGATAACTGGACTGGATGGCCTTTATCGTCGCTGGCGAAGGATTGTCCCTATCTCCAAGTTCACTCGCAACCGCTTCTTCTAGAGATGAAAATACCTGTTGCTTCAGATAGGCGAGTGTCTCTTCTAGTTCCTGCTCTAGTGGTAGGACCTGGTCCATGTCAAGATAGCCACCGTCAAGGAGGACCAGGTGGGTAATTTGTGGCTTATTGGATGCTAGGTAGCGAGCCAAATCTCCACCTAGTGAATGGGCGATGATACAAGTATTTTCATTAGTATCCGCATGGGCTTCAAACCAATTTACTAAATCTTTTGCAGATTCCAGTTTAACCTTATAGGGATCTAGATACGAGATGGGAAATGGAAAGCATTGAGCAAATTCGGTCATATGATTCTCGTTACTACCGAGGCCTCCGATAAAGTAAAACCTCATTCTTTCACCTCGATTTCCTTGATGATTCTGGCCGGGTTACCAGCTAGGACCACATTATCTCCAAAGGATTTTGTCACCACAGCTCCTGCTCCGACGACGACATTATCGCCTAGGGTAACACCTGGAAGAATGATGGCTCCTCCACCTGCCCAGAAGTTATCTCCAATCGTTATCGGAGCTCCATATTCTTTCCCTGCATTACGCTCGTGTGGATCCAGGGGATGGAGAGGGGTGAGAAATTGGCATAAAAATTCTCTCCTAAGTGGATATTTACCCCATAATCACAAGCCAAAAAAGGATGCAGGGAAAGATTTTCCCCAGTGGATCCGAACCAACTTTTTATGATTTGGCTCCGCTTCTCGCCATCTGCTTCTTGGTTAAAGGCAAATTGCTTGGTCCGAGCTTCTTGCGCCAACCTCCTCAGTTCTGGATCCATGGGACTGTAGAACTCACCAGCAATCATCTTTTCATATTCAGTTTTCATCATCATCCCCCATTTAATAGTAAAAAACCACTCATAGTGAGTGGGCTTGTTTCTCTCTTAATGGTACATCAGGAAACCATCGAAGAGCTCAAATATTTTTCCTATCGCTCGGAAAACAAGAGCCGCAACAAGGGCAACCAGCAAGAAGTAAGCTACAGCAAAAATCACACTAATGATCATCATGACACACTCCTTTATAATGTACTTTTTCCACCCTCTATTATACTCCTGGCCTATTTTAGATTCAAGGAAAACGCTATCAAAATTTGATTTGTTTTCAATTTGTAATTTACAAAAATTTTCAGACTGTTAAAAAATAACAAAAAGCAGGATTCTTACTCAGATATCGTTTTAACTCTATCCTCCTGCTTTTGATATTATGTAAAATGAAAGAAGACAAGATCGTTCTGTCAGAAAATATCATGAAAAGAAAGCGATTATTCTTCGAGTTTATCAGTCTTTTCTTTGTCCTCTTCTTTTTCAGTGGCACCATTGTTGACGGCTGACTTGAATTCAGAGAACATTTTTCCAAGTGAGTGACCCAACTCAGGCAAACGCTTTGGTCCAAAGATTAAGAGGGCTCCCAGGATAATAATAATCAGACCTGGTGCTCCGATATCACGTAAAATTCCCATATTTATCTCCTTTTTTGTATGCGGTTATAGATAATGCGACTGATACCTAGACTCACTTCATAGAGCAAGATAAGAGGCACAGTCATTGCTAGGTCACTGATAAAATCAGCAGGGGTCAGGATGACGGCTAGTACTAGCAATAGAAAGTAGGCTATTCGGCGATAGCGCCTTAACCAGTCTGGCGTTAAGATATGAATCGAAGTCAAAAAGGCTACAAGGACCGGCAATTCAAATAAGACACCCAGAGGCACGGTCGTATGAAAGACGAAGGTCAAGTAGTTCTGTGCCGTTAACTGGATGGTAAACTGGCCTTGTCCCAACTTCAATAGGACTTCTAAGATAGCTGGACTAACCAGATAATAGCCGAAGAATAAGCCTAGTAAGAAACAAATCAAACTAGCTGGCACATAGAGCAGAATAGCCCCTGCTTCTCCTTTTCTCAATGCTGGCTTTACAAATTGCCAGACTTGAAAGAGGGTGAAGGGCAGGGTGATGGTAAAAGCCATTAAACCTGCCAATTGCAGATAGATGCTTAGAATGTCATTCGGTCCGAGAACCAAGAGTTTTTCCCGAAAGCCAGCCGTCAAGTAGGCATAAAGCTGATCAGAAAACAAGAGGGCTCCACAAAAGACAAGGAAAAAACAAAGGATGCAAGCGATGAAGCGTCGTCTAAACTCGCTTAAATGCTCTACAATCGTGAGCCTTCTATCTTCATTTTTCATGCTGCTTCACCGTCACAATCCCGATAATCAGGACGAATAAAACTTGGCAACTCAGAACTTCCAAGCTCGGGTAGATCCCTGCCCAATCAATGGTTGGGAAATTACTCAAGATATGGTTGGGAAGCATATTGGTTAATTGGAGGGCGTGTAGGCTCACCCCTAGCATCTTAAAGGCCAGGGCATAAATCATCCAAGTCAAGAGGAAGAAAATCTTATGTGGCTTGACCAGATGACTTGCCTTGGTCATGAGAATAGCAAGAATGGCTAAAACTGCAAGAGCCAAGCCGATCCCTAGGAAGAAATCAAAGGAACGAATACGGGGTAAGATCCCTACATAGAAAAGAATGGTCTCAGCTCCCTCTCGGAAGACAGCTAAGAAACTGAGAGCAAACATAGAAATGAAACTTCCAGTTGCAGTCACAGCCTTCATCTGCGTCTCCATGAATTGGTTCCATTTTTGAACAGAGGACTTGCGATGTAGCCAGATCCCAATGACAATCATCATCCATACTGCGATGATCCCTACTGCCCCTTCGATCACCTCACGGTTGGAAGCTGAAGTAACAGCTGGGAATAAGAATTGAAGAGCAACTGCAATGGCGGCACTGGCCAGGATACCTAAAATAGCCCCTGCATATACCCATTTCAGGCCTTTGGTCAATTTAGCTGACTTGAGAACGGTCACTAAGGCCATGACAATTAAGAGCGCTTCGACTCCTTCACGCAAGAGGATCAACATGGCGTCAATCGCCGAATAAGAGGCAGTGGTATCAATGGCAGACAGATCCCGAATCAGAGCTTCCAATTGCTTTTGATACTTGCTTTCATTCCCCTTGACCATAATGACTGGACTTTGGCTTTCCACTCGGGTATAGAGGGCTGGATTGGTCGTGCTGACGTCCCCTTCGATCGTTGGCCAAATGGTAATGAACTCTTTCATCACTTGACTAGCCTGGCTAGTGTCATTGGCTTGGAAGAGACTAAGAGCTTTCTTGAGGAGCTTAATCCCGTCTGAAAGGGTCAGATTGGTGGAGGTTTCCTCGATCTTTTCCCCACTGATAAATTGATCTAGTACATTCTTTAGGTCATTGTAAGAAGATTGGATGGAGTCAAAGTTTGTAGGCTCTGTTTCGATCGCACTTCTCAAGAAGGAGATAGCTGTTTCTACCTTTCCGTAATAAGCGGTACTATGATCTCTGACAACCGCTTCATTCCGAGTCCAGGTGTTGTTTAAATCAGCGTAGGCCTTACGTGTTGCTTGGAGATCCTTTGCAGTGATGGATTCTTGAAGATTCTCAAAGTAAGGTCGTAAGCGAGTTTCTAGCTTTTCCTTTTCAGCATCCAGATCGACTGGATTTTGCTCTTTTTCAAAGGCTAGCAAGGAAGTGGAGACAGTCACCAATTGCTTTTCTGTGATCTCGCCTTCCAAGTCCAGACTTTTCTGGACTTCTTTTCCTGCCTTGGAATCATGATTGGCTTTCTCCAGAAACTCTTCTTTTATTTCAGATACTAGCGTGTGGGCCTTTTCTTGGTCCTTGTCCCGAACTGCGGTCGTCGCGTCGGTGATTTTGATAAAGAGATCACTATAAGACTCGGCTTGGACAGGGGTGACGATGAAAAAGAGACAGGCTACTAGGACGACTAACAATTTATTCAAATAAGTCTTGACCAATGTATCCTCCTTCCTTCACACCTCCGAAGCAGGCAAAGAGGCCACTGCCAATGTGGGTCACATATTCATTCATCTTATCGTCTGCCCCAAGATTGGTTTGGATTTTCACAAAGCGGTCTGGATCCTTTTGAAAGGCAATAAAAAGCAATCCAGCATCAAACTGCCCTGTTTTCGGATCAATCCCATCAGAGTAGGAATAAGAGCGACGCAAAATGGGTAGATCCACTTCTTTGGCCAAACGGACATGTGAGTCGACAGGTAAGAGGGAGAGATCTACTTCGTCAAACTCGTTTTGCTTCCCAAACGGTGCACCACTTTCCTTATAGCGCCCAAAAGTGTTTTCTTGCTCCTGTAGGTTGGTACGATCCCAGGTTTCCAGGTGCATGATGATCCGGCGGACAGCCATATAAGAGCCATTTTTCATCCAGTCTTGACTATCAGCCCAGACCACCTTATCAAAATCTTTCTCTGTCGTGACATTGGCAGTCCCATCTTTAAAGCCAAAGAGGTTTCTTGGGGTTTCCATACGATCGCCAATAGCAGCAAAGCCTGATTGACTCCACTTCATGGTCACCTTATTGCGCCCTTTACGGATTAGGTTGCGGACAGCATGAAAGGCCACCTGCTCATCATCTGCACAAGCTTGGATAACGATATCACCACCTGTATACTGCTCTCTCAACTGTTCCTTAGGAAAAGCTGGCAAATCTCGGAAGAGTTTAGGACGTTTCTTCTCAAGTCCTAATTTTGTCAAAAAACTAGCCGAAACACCAAATGTTAAGGTGAGGCGATAAGGATTTAGTCCAACTGTTTCACCTGTATCACTTGGAGGCAAGAGGGCATTAGAGCCATCCTTTTTGACTAAGTCTCCGTTGACCAACTTCTCACTATAGTCCGTCCAGTCCTTAAACAACTGAATCAATTCGTTTTTATCTGTCGTCCTGAGATCGAGCACCACAAAATAAATATTCTTCTGCATGGGGGTTGTAATCCCCGCCTGGTGCTTGCCATAAAAACTAATCTCTTCTTGACCGTCCGCGATATTCTTAGAACCTTGCTCCTTATTAGCGAAAAAAGCAGAAGCACCGGATAGACCAAGTGCTAAGCCTGCTCCCCCAATACCTGCTTTTTTCAGAAATTCGCGACGATCCATTTTCTTTTCAAAAAATTTTTCGTCTTTTGTCATCGTTATTTACCGTTTAAAATGATTCCCATTTGAGAGAGAGGTTCTCCCAATTTTGTTACTGCTTCTGCTAGTTCTTTGGTATCCTCTTCTGTTAGATCTGTATATGATTTATAGTTGGATTCATCCGTCATATGTTTGTCTAACAAGTCATTCACAGCCTTGAATTCTGTCTCAAGGGTTTTCACTAGCTTGGCATCCTTCTTCTCGATGAGAGGTTTGAAGAGAGCAAAGATCTTCTCAGCTCCTTCGATATTGGCACGGAAATCATAAAGATCTGTATGAGAGAAGATTTCTTCTTCCCCAGTGATCTTTTGTGTAGCCACTTCATTCAAGAGGTCAACCGCCCCTGTCAACATCATATCTGGCGTTACTTCTACAGTAGCAATCTTAGCTTTCAGTTCTTTGATATCATTGACCAATTGCTCTGCATATTTTTCAGTACCCTTGGTCGTATTTTCTTCCCACAAGATGCGTTCAATACGGTGGAAGCCAGACCAACCTTCTTCTGATTTGTTTTCGTCAACATAGTCAACAAGTCGGAAGTCGATCTTGACATCAGACTCTCCAAAGCTTTCAGCGATTGGTTCAGAACGTTCATAAGACATCCGAATCAAAGGATAGACCTTCTTCGCTTCTTCTAAATCACCACTTTTGAGGACTCTTTGAAATTCTTCTGTGTCTTTTAACAATTGATCAATTTGGCCTTGCACAAACTCCTTGTATTCGCTTGTCGCCTGATCCAAAGCTTTTTGGTCTTCTTTAGACAAGGTCACTGTCGATGAGGAACTTTTTGAGGTGGTTTTATTTGAGGATGAATTGGCACATCCTGTTAATAAAGCAACAGATAAAAGTGCTACTGCAAGTTTTTTCATGGTTCTTTTCTCCTTGATTCGTTATTTACGTGGTCTATTATAACAAAGATTTTCTCATTTTTCAACAATTGTCAGAAAACTTTAATAAAACGATTTAGAGGAGCAACTCTTTCACCCGACCAATGTCTGTCTCTTTTACTACAAGGTAGATACTATCACCGAGATAGAGACGGGTGCTGCCATGCACTGTACTATTTTTGCCATTATGTTGGTGAGTAGTGATTAGAAGGTCTCTCGGTAGGTTCAAGTCTCGTACTTGACGACCTGCTATTTTCTCTGATACAGGAATTTCGATCAAGGTTAAGTCATCCGAACCACTGGTCACCTCAGGCATCAATTGTTCTAGCATAGCCTCGTAGACGGGGGCTCCTTTTAGTAGATCCATGGTAATGTAGGCTGTCAAAGTAACCAAGCCAATCGGCATCAAGGTTCGAATATCTCCAACCATTTCGGTCACTAGAATCATAGCCGTTAAGGGTGCTTTCGAAATCGCACTAAAATAACCACTCATTCCCAAAATGACAAACAAGGGCAGTTGATTAGACTGAATGAGACCGAACTGCAATAACACCGCAGCAACCAAGGCTCCTAAGACAGAGCCTAGAGCTAGGATAGGAAGGAAGATGCCACCAGGAAGACCACTACCGTAACTGATCATACTCCAGATAAATCGCACTCCAAAATAAAAGATGAGCGTCTGGATACTAAGTGGGACATGGGCTAAATTCAAAACCAGCTGATTGCCACCACCAAGTAAGTGAGGAAAATAATAACCGATCGGTAAAATCAAAAGAAAGGCAAAGAATGGGTAATAGGGTACAGCCAGCTTAAAATATGCACCAAGCTTTTGATAAACACGACCAATATTTAAAACAGTAATTTCATAGAAATAACCAGTTCCGCCCAGAAAAACACCCATGACTAGGAAAATCCAATAGCTGGATAAATCGATATGGGGAATGTGATCTGGCATATTTAGAACAGGTGTTTGACCAAAAATGTTAAGAGAAACAAAATTTGCTACCAAACTAGCAGCTAAGGTAGATACCCAGAAGACCCGAGAAAAGTGATGGTAGACTTCTTCTACTACAAAGAGAAGACCCGCAATTGGTGCATTAAAGGCTGCCGCCAAACCCGCAGCGGCCCCGCTAGCAATCAAGGCCCTTTCTTCTACTGGACTAAGAGCAATTTTTTTAGCCAACCCCTTGCCTCCCATAGCGCCAAGCTGGATACTTGGTCCTTCACGACCTAACATTAAGCCACTTGCAATTGAAAGTGTTCCTAAAATGTATTTTTGCCAAAGGGTAGTCCACCAGTCTATTTGAAGCAATCCTTTTAATTCTGCTTCCACTTGTGGAATACCGGAACCCTTTACATTTTGGTTCTTTTTGATTAGTTGGCTAGCTAGTAGAATAATAAAAATATACATAGAGAGAATGATGACCCAATTGATCGGACTTCTTCCTAGTTCCTTATATAGCCCCTGCACAAAATGAAAGAAATGTTCAATAAAAAAGCGAAAACTCGAGACGATGGCGCCAACTACAAGTCCCACTAAAACACCTCTGCTAACCTGAGTTAGAATAGAACTTGAGCTCGCTTGAAATTCTTTTTGGATCTGCTGACTTTGTTTCATAAATTCACTTAAACTCCAAGATTGATTGCCTTTATTATACTATTTTTCACAGCTCTTGAGTATGAGATAATCAAAAAAACGCCCTAGTGAGCGTTTTTTTGAACTTCATTATTTAGCAGTAAGTGCTGCCATTGTGATGTAGTTGTATGGTTTGTTGAAGTGTGGCAAGAAGAACAAGTCAGTCAAAGCCAATTTTTCAATTGTTACATGCTCTTGGATTGCCAATGAGAACATGTGGATACCCATTGAAATTGCAGCATCGCGTGATACCATCTGAGCACCAAGGATTTCACGGCTATCTTGATCGTAAACGATCTTAATAGCAACTTCGTGGTTGTCATGTTTGATAAATTCTGGTTTTTGAAGATCGTTGAAGCCAGTTTCAACAGCGTTATAGCCTGCTGCTTTTGCTTTTTCAAGAGTCAAACCAGTTGAAACCATGTGAAGTCCATAGATAGAGATACCATTAG
>ERZ773051.1708-NODE-1708-length-11657-cov-16.513187_pt1 | contig 11657 bp, 14 predicted proteins | sample MGYA00580631_ERZ773051 | MGnify/ENA primary metagenome ERZ773051 (study PRJEB29015, sample SAMEA2738137) | human oral metagenome | biome: human oral; feature: human-associated habitat; material: saliva | place: China | collected 2204 ...
TCTTGAGCGATATGAACGACTTTGTTCCTTTTAATGAGGTTTACCAAACGGCCTTTAAAGAGGAATTTCCAGCTCGTTCAGCTGTGGAGGTAGCTCGTCTTCCTCGTGATGTAAAAGTCGAAATCGAAGTCATCGCAGAGATTGGATAAGCTAGTTGAAGTTTGGTGTTGCCAAACTTCTTTTGATATAAGGAGAAAAAGATGACAAAGAAACAACTTCACTTGGTGATTGTGACAGGAATGAGTGGTGCAGGCAAAACTGTAGCCATTCAGTCCTTCGAGGATCTAGGTTATTTTACTATTGATAATATGCCGCCCGCCCTCTTGCCTAAGTTTTTGCAGTTGGTGGAAACAAAGGAAGACGACCATAAGTTGGCTTTGGTAGTGGATATGCGTAGCCGTTCTTTCTTTTCAGAGATTCAAGCTGTTTTGGATGAGTTGGAAAACAAGGAAGAACTGGACTTTAAAATTCTCTTTTTGGATGCGGCTGATAAGGAATTGGTTGCTCGTTACAAGGAAACCAGACGGAGTCACCCTCTAGCTGCAGATGGTCGGATTTTGGATGGAATCAAGCTGGAACGTGAACTCTTGGCGCCTTTGAAAAATATGAGTCAAAATGTGGTGGATACGACTGAACTCACTCCTCGTGAGCTGCGTAAAACCATTGCAGAGCAGTTTTCAGATCAAGAACAAGCCCAGTCTTTCCGTATCGAAGTTATGTCTTTTGGCTTTAAATATGGAATCCCAATTGATGCAGATTTAGTCTTTGATGTGCGTTTTTTACCAAATCCATATTATCTTCCAGAACTGAGAAACCAAACGGGTGTGGATGAACCAGTTTATGACTATGTCATGAATCATCCTGAGTCAGAAGATTTTTATCAACATTTGTTGGCCTTGATTGAGCCGATTTTGCCAAGTTACCAAAAGGAAGGGAAGTCTGTTTTGACCATTGCCATGGGTTGTACGGGTGGACAACACCGTAGTGTGGCTTTTGCTAAACGCTTGGCGCAGGACTTATCCAAGACTTGGCCTGTCAATGAAGGGCATCGCGACAAAGACCGAAGAAAGGAAACGGTAAACCGTTCATGAGAAAACCAAAGATAACGGTGATTGGTGGAGGGACTGGGATCCCCGTCATTCTTAAAAGTCTGCGGGAAAAAGATGTGGAAATCGCTGCTATCGTAACGGTGGCGGATGATGGTGGTTCATCAGGTGAACTCCGAAAAAATATGCAACAATTGACACCGCCAGGTGATCTTCGTAATGTCCTTGTGGCCATGTCGGATATGCCTAAGTTCTATGAGAAGGTCTTTCAGTACCGCTTTTCTGAGGATGCGGGAGCCTTTGCGGGCCATCCATTAGGAAATCTCATTATTGCAGGTCTGTCAGAGATGCAGGGTTCGACCTATAATGCCATGCAGCTACTGAGCAAATTTTTCCATACAACAGGGAAAATTTATCCTTCCAGTGACCATCCTTTGACCCTGCATGCAGTCTTTCAGGATGGGACAGAAGTGGCTGGAGAGAGCCATATTGCAGACCATCCAGGCATGATTGACCATGTCTATGTGACCAATACCCTCAATGATGATACACCTCTGGCTAGTCGTCGAGTAGTGCAGACCATTCTTGAAAGTGACATGATTGTCCTCGGACCTGGTTCCCTCTTTACCTCGATTTTGCCCAATATCGTGATTAAGGAAATCGGGCAGGCGCTTTTGGAAACCAAGGCAGAAATCGCCTATGTCTGCAATATCATGACCCAACGTGGGGAGACGGAACACTTTACAGATAGTGACCACGTGGAGGTCTTGCATCGTCACCTTGGCCGACCTTTTATCGATACTGTCTTGGTGAATATTGAAAAAGTGCCTCAGGAATACATGAATTCCAACCGTTTTGATGAATACTTGGTGCAGGTGGAACACGATTTTTCTGGTCTTTGTAAGCAAGTTCCGCGTGTGATTTCATCTAACTTCCTTCGTCTGGAAAATGGGGGTGCCTTCCACGATGGGGATTTGATTGTGGATGAGTTGATGCGGATTATACAGGTGAGAAAATGAGTTTCACAGTAGCAGTAAAAGAAGAAATCCTGAGTCAGCACCATCTAAGCCGACATGAATTATCTGCCATTATCAAGATGTCTGGTAGCATCGGTCTCTCGACCTCGGGCCTGACCTTGTCTGTCGTGACAGAAAATGCCAAGCTGGCTCGTCACCTCTATGAGTCCTTTCTCTATTTCTACGAAATCAAATCAGAAATCCGCCACCACCAGAGAAGTAATCTTCGTAAGAATCGTGTCTATACTGTATTTATAGATGAAAAGGTGCAGGACTTGTTAAGTGATTTGCATTTGGCAGATTCTTTCTTTGGCCTAGAAACAGGTATTGATGAGGCGATTTTCTCGGATGAGGAATCGGGTCGTGCTTATCTCTGTGGTGCTTTCTTGGCAAATGGAAGTATTCGTGACCCTGAATCAGGTAAGTACCAGTTGGAAATCAGTTCTGTTTATCTGGACCACGCGCAAGGGCTTGCCTCTCTTCTCCAGCAGTTTTTACTGGATGCCAAGGTACTTGAGCGCAAGAAGGGAGCTGTTACCTATCTCCAGCGTGCCGAAGATATTATGGACTTCTTGATAGTCATCGGAGCCATGCAGGCGCGTGATGATTTTGAGCGGGTTAAGATTTTACGAGAAACCCGTAACGACCTCAATCGTGCCAATAATGCCGAGACAGCTAATATTGCTCGGACAGTTTCTGCCAGCATGAAGACTATCAACAATATCAGCAAAATCAAAGATATTATGGGCTTAGAAAATCTGCCAGTGGATTTGCAGGAAGTAGCGCAATTGCGGATTCAGCACCCAGACTACTCTATCCAGCAGTTGGCAGATAGCCTCAGCACCCCTCTGACCAAAAGTGGTGTCAACCACAGACTCAGAAAGATAAATAAATTAGCCGATGAACTATAAAACCACGAATCCTATGTGACTCGTGGTTCTTTTTTTAACTTAATAAAATAAATATGTGAAAAACATTTTAATGAAAGTCGACTGTATAATATATGGTATACTATAGATGAGCTACACAGTCAGGTTAAAGGAGACACCATGAAAAAAACTAAAAAAAGTATGATTATTTTATTCAGTATTTTAGCAGTAATTGGAATCACAGTAGGAGGTTGTAGCATGCACCAATACCAAAAGAAACAGGAAATGATTGCCATCGCGACCAGCGATGAGGCGAAGAAGGTTTATGAACATTTTATGAAATCGAAGGATCCTAATGCATTTACTAATGCAGGTGTTATCCAGGATTATGTTGTTGATGAAAGTAGCTTAGATTATAATCCAATGGGGGGATTGATGGTTTCGGTGGTTATCAACAAAGATAATGAATTAAATATAAATTATAATTTGATTGAAAACAAAGATGGTTCATACCATTCAGCATATTATTCTACTTCACCAAAATTATCCAAACTTTTGAAAGGAAATAATGAATGACACAAAATTATGTTAAAGAAAATAACCTTCAAACTGCAATGGCAGAGTATCAGGATAATATGGGCGAGGAAAGAACTTTATATGACCAATATGAAAGCGAACTTGGCACTGTCACCCAAGTATACAACAATACCACAGGAGCGGACGAGCAGGTTTATGCGGTTGTAAAAAATCCTGATGAAAAAGCTGAGGATGTGAGGAAAGTTATGCTATACTATGAGTAAGTTAGTTCCTAATTCATTGATAGGATAGCATAAAGGAGGAAACATGAAAACATCTAAAAAAAGCATGATTATTTTATTCAGTATTTTAGCTGTAATTGGAATCGCAGTAGGAGGTTGTAGCATGCACCAATACCAAAAGAAACAAGAAATGATTGCCATCGCGACAAGTGATGAGGCGAGAAAGGTTTATGAAGAATATTTAAAGAAAGAAGATCCCAAAGCACTGACCGAAGAGGGTATCATTAAGAGTTATGAAATTGATAAAGAAAAACTTTCCTATAATCCAATGGGAGGTTTAATGGTACGTTTATTTTTGAACGGGAAAAAAGATCTTAGGATGAATTTTAACTTAATAGATAATGGAGATGGTACCTATAGTACTGCATACTATGGATATACTGGTGACCTAAACAGGATTTTGGAAGAAGGAAAAAATGATTAAGGACTATGTAAACGATAAAAATCTTCAAATAGCAATGACAGAGTATGACTCTGAAATGGATTTAGATCATGTTGTGAAAACTCAAAGAGGAGATCAACTTGGCACTGTCACCCAAGTCTACAACAATACTACAGGAGCTGGCGAGCAGGTTTATGCAGTTGTAAAAAATCCTGATGAAAAAGCTGATAAGGTACAGGAAAGTTATGCTATACTATGAGTAAGTTAGTCCCTAATTCATTGATAGGATAGCATAAAGGAGGCACCATGAAAAAACCTAAAAAAAGCATGATTATTTTATTTAGTATTTTAGCAGTAATTGGAATCACAATAGGAGGTTGTAGCATGCACCAATATCAAAAGAAACAAGAAATGATTGCCATCGCGACCAGCGATGAGGCAAAGAAGGTTTATGAAAATCATATGAAGGCAAATGATCCTAAAGCATTAACAGAAGATGGAATCATTAAATCATATGATATTGATACAGAAACTTTAGAGTATAATCCAATGGGAGGACTAATGGTAAGGATATATTTTAATAATGATAAGGAATTAGATTTTCACTTTGGCTTAATAAAAGATAATTCAGGAAATTATGAATCTTATGGATATACTGTATCACCTAAATTATCATCTATGTTAAAGGAATCTAAAAAATGAGAAAATATGTCGATGATTCAAATCTTCAGATTGCAATGACTGAATATAACGATAACTCAATTAATCGTGAGGTTAAGGACCAATATGATAGAAGCGTTGGCACTGTCACCCAAGTATACAACAATACTACAGGAGCGGGTGAGCAGGTTTATGCGGTTGTAAAAAATCCCAAAGAAAATGCTGAGGATGTAGAGGAAGTAACGGTCCTCTTTCGTGGTTCTACGGGCCCAGATCATATTTTTAAAGAAACAGCAGATGTCTGGAATGACTGGGCAGAAAATGATTTCGTGATTGGAACGCATATCCTGAAACAAAATGTTCCCAGCGATCAAGATCAATCTACTGAGCAATTAAAGGCTTCTGCCAGAGCTTTAAAAGACATCATGGAAAAATATCCCAATGCCAAGATTAATATCTATGGGCATTCGCTTGGATCTATGGATGCTCAGTATGCCATGGCTGCCCTTGAAGCGGCCCAAATCGAACGAATCCAACAGGCTTATATCTTTAACGGGCCTGATATCTATCGAATCCTTAGCCCCGAACAGAGAAAAATTGTTGATCAGATTAAAGGGCGTATCTATAACTATGCTGACGCTAAAGATAATATTAGCATGGTTGGTAGAGATATTGCCAAGGGCAGTATCGGGTCTGTAGGTATGGTTTATTATGTAGATAGTGAATCAGAAGACCCTATCAATCAACATATGACCTATGGTTATCGCTTGGATAAGGATGGGAAAATAAAAATTTTCTCCAACACCAGTACAGTCGCATATAACGACTTTCTGATTAAAATGGAAGGGTATAAAACACTTAAAAATATATTGTCTTCCGATGGATATACAGCAGGGGAACAACTCTTTCTGGACTCTGAGCAAGCTAAGATTGCAGCTTCGGGTATTTGCCGTATCGTCACAGAGGAGATGGATATTATAAAAAATATCTATAATAGAGGAATTCAAGACGTAAGTGAAGTATTTGCATCTTGCAGTAATGTCCCTTGGGGCTTTATCCTTAGTTCATATGAAACAGAGGTCGCCTATTCCGAAGGAGGCTTGAACTATGAAACAACTATTGGTATCATTCAGAATCGGTTTCATCCTGTTGTAGATAAGGCAAAACAGTTAGAAAAAGATTTTACAGACTTGGAAAAGCAAATCCAAAACGGAATTCAGAAGAAATTAGATGAAGACAGGGAATTAGCTAGTAAATTTAGCCAGTGGGAGAGTGTGTTATGATTCAGGATGACATCTGGAAAAAGCGCCAGCGTTTAGAAGAATGTGAGGATAACTATCGACGTTCTTGTAAAAAAATCGAAAATCAGTATGAGGAAGCCAACTATAAATTTCAACAATTGCGGCATATGATTGATGAGAAGCATCGAATCATTTCCCATTCCTTAGACCAGTTAGGTGGAGATACAACCGAATGGCGTTATCAGTCCAATCAACTCGCATCCAACTTTAGTCAGCAAATCGAGATGGCATATCGAAATAGACAAGGGCAACTCGAACAAGAAGAGATGAAGCTAGAGCAAGAATACAAACGACAATACCGTCTTTTAGAAGATGGGCTTGACAGAGCCCAGGAACAGCAACGGCGCTTAGAAGAACGAGGTAAAAAGTAATGGCGAATGTATTTGATTATATCAATGATTTTTTCGCGGGAGGAGAGGAGGCACTAAGAAATATTGAAAAAGAGTTGGAACGATCATTTATAAAAAACATCTTGGCTCCAGCAAAAAAAGCTCGTATTTCCACTATAGAAAAAGATACAGAAAAATATAAGAAAATTTCTCTATTAAGTGCTCAAGAAAGTTTGAAAGAAGTTTCGAAAAATATTGATAGTTCGATGAAGGGAGAATTTTCTACAAAAGTAGTTGAAACTATAGAAACGAAAAGTAAAGAATATCCAAATGCTTTAAATGGTACAAAGTAAAACTCCAGTTATAGCCGATGAATTATAAAACCACGAATCCTATGTGACTCGTGGTTCTTTTTTTATAAACTAGTAGAGTGTTTTGGTTGTACTTTTTGCTCTGGGTCAATGTAGTTGATGGCATTGTTGACAGCGGTTGGTGCTTCTCCAAGCCCTGTCGCAATCAGATCAATTTTTCCGTCATAGTAGCAGCAGTCACCGATAGCATAGATACCTGCTTGGCTAGATTCTTGCTTGCTGTTGACGATAATCTTGTGACGGTTGAGGTCCAGACCCCAGTTTTTAAGGTTACCGACAGAAGATTTGAAACCATAGTTGACAAAGAGGTGGTCTAGGTCAATAGTTTCTGTTTCATCAGATTTGACTTTTGTGATTTCAAGCTTATCAAGCGTTTTTCCATCTCCAAGGAGTTGGCTAGGGACGAATGGTGTCTTGATGGTCACAGATGATTCTTGCAAGGCTTGGACACTGTGTTCTAAGGCGCGGAAATTATCTCTGCGGTGGACAAGGGTAGTTGGTGCAATTTTTTCAAAAGCCAAAGCCCAATCTACAGCTGAGTCTCCTCCACCAAGAATCGTCACTTTCTTACCAGCGTATTGCTGGATGTTGGAAACGTGGTAGTGGATATTTTCATAGCCCTCAACGCCTTCTAGTTCCAGCGGACGTGGTTTGAAGGCACCGCCACCCATAGCGATGATAACTGTTTTAGACAGGTGGCTTCCGTTAGAAGTTGTGATGATAAATCCTTCTTCTTGTTTTTCAATCTCAAGAACCGTTTCATTGAGATGAATAGGGGTATCAAAGCTGTTTAGCTGTTCAATCAAGCGATTAGTCAACTCTTCTCCAGTTAGGTTTGGGAAACCTGGGACGTCTAGGATTTCCTTTTCAGGATAGAGAATAGCGGGTTGTCCACCTAGTTGGGGAAGAGAGTCGATGATTTGGACCTTGACTTGGCGTAGGTGGGCGTAAAAGGCCGCAAAAAGACCGACTGGACCACCACCTACAATGGTAATATCATAGAGTTGAGACATGGTTTCTCCTTTATTTTTTCTAGTCATACTCTTCGAAAATCTCTTCAAACCACGTCAGCGTCGCCTTACCGTAGCTATGGTTACTGACTTCGTCAGTTCTATCTACAACCTCAAAACAGTGTTTTGAGCAACCTGCGGCTAGCTTCCTAGTTTGCTCTTTGATTTTCATTGAGTATAAAAAATAAGCCAGAAAAGCATGCTAGGTTGCTTTTCTTTCGTTTTTAAGATATAATATTATGGATTGTCAACGAGGAGGAAAAACTTTTGAGTGAAAAATCAAGAGAAGATGAAAAATTAAGCTTTAAAGAGCAGATTTTACGAGATCTAGAAAAATCAAAAAGTTATGATCAGACTCTAGCAGGAGATGAAAACAGAGCTTCTATTCCTACAAGTGGACTGTCTGCTGAAGAGTTGATGGCTGATTCCTTGTCAGCGGTAGAAAATATTATAAATAATGCTCCAGCAGTTCCTAGTCATCCGAGTCAGGATGCTCCAGCAGTTCCTAGCCATCCGAGTCAGGATGCTCCAGTAGCTCCTAGTCATCCGAGTCAGGATGCTCCAGCAGTTCCTAGTCATCCGAGTCAGGATGCTTTAGTAACTCCTAGCCATCCAAGTCAAGATGTTCCTGCTTCACCAGCTAATGAGAGCGGACCAAGACCAGGACCAGGTTCTGTTAGACCTAATAAAGTCGAAAGAGAATATAATGAAACCCCAACAAGGGTAGCTGTCTCCTATAAGACAGCAGAGAAAAAAGAAGAACAGGCACGTCCAGAAACACCGACACCTGTTACAGAAACAGTGGACATCATCAGTGATACACCACGCCGTAGTCGTAGAGAAGTAGCAAAACCAGTTAAGTCTAAGAAAGAGAAAAAATCTGGATTCAAGGCCTTCTTCATTTCTTTACTGATTTTTCTTGCCTTACTTTCGGCAGGTGGTTACTTTGGTTATCAGTATGTGCTAGCCTCATTAGAACCAGTTGATCCTACTTCAAAAGAATATGTAACAGTTCAAGTCCCTGAAGGAGCCAGTGTTCAAGAAATTGGTTCAACTCTTGAAAAGGCAGGTTTGGTGAAACACGGCATTGTCTTTGGTATGTATACTAAGTACAAGAATTATTCAGATTTGAAGGCTGGATATTACAATCTGCAGAAGAGCATGAGTACGGATGACTTGATCAAGGAATTGCAAAAGGGTGGTACAGCTGAAGCACAAGAACCTGTACTAGCCAGCTTGACGATTCCAGAAGGCTACACGATTGATCAAATTGCCCAAGCGGTAGGTCAATTGCAAGGTAACTTTAAAGAGCCTTTGACTGCGGATGCTTTCTTGGCTAAAGTTCAAGATGATAACTTTATCAGTCAAGAAGTTTCTAAATATTCAAACTTACTAGAAAGCTTGCCTACAAAAGAAAGTGGAGCTCGCTACCGTTTGGAAGGTTTCCTCTTCCCAGCTACCTACTCTATCAAGGAAAGCACAACTATTGAAAGCTTGATTGACGAGATGTTGGCAGCCATGGATAAGACCTTGACTCCACACTATAGTACAATTAAGTCTAAACACTTGACAGTCAATGAATTGTTAACCATTGCTTCATTGGTAGAAAAAGAAGGAGCGAAAACTGAAGATCGTAAGATGATTGCAGGTGTCTTCTACAATCGTTTGAATCTTGGTATGCCTTTACAAAGTAATATTGCTATTCTCTATGCTGAAGGAAAACTTGGTCAGAAGATTAGTCTTGCTGATGATACTCAAATTGATACAACCGTCAATTCTCCGTATAATGTTTATACAAACCAAGGCCTAATGCCTGGACCAGTAGATAGTCCAAGCGCGGATGCTATTGAATCAAGTATCAATCAAACTAAGAGTGATAACTTATTCTTTGTAGCAGATGTTACAGATGGCAAGGTATACTTCGCTACGAACAAGGCAGATCATGACCAAAATGTTGCACAACATATCAATAATAAATTAACGCAATCAAGTAGTTCAAACTAAAATTATGTGGTTTTCCACATAATTTTGTTTTAAAAAATAAAGTAAAAGAAAGTTGAGAAAAATGGCAGAAAAAACATATCCTATGACACTTGAGGAAAAGGAAAAACTAGAAAAAGAATTAGAAGAATTGAAATTGGTTCGCCGACCAGAAGTGGTAGAACGCATTAAGATTGCCCGTTCATACGGTGACCTTTCTGAAAACAGTGAATACGAAGCAGCTAAGGATGAACAAGCCTTTGTCGAAGGACAAATCTCTAGCTTGGAAACAAAAATTCGTTATGCTGAAATCGTCAATAGCGACTCTGTTGCCCAAGACGAAGTCGCAATTGGTAAAACAGTGACTATCCAAGAAATTGGTGAGGACGAAGAAGAGGTTTATATCATCGTGGGTTCAGCTGGTGCGGATGCCTTTGCAGGTAAGGTTTCAAATGAAAGTCCAATTGGACAAGCCTTGATTGGTAAGAAAACAGGTGATACAGCAACTGTCGAAACACCTGTGGGTAGCTATGATGTAAAAATCTTAAAGGTTGAAAAAACAGCCTAATGATTAAAGGGAGTAGAAGGAGGGAAACGCCCCGATTACTCCCTTTTAGGTTTAAAAAGAATTGGAGACTATATGAGTTCAAAAAAGAAGCAAAATAAGATGGAGCGTGGTCTGACTAATCGTCACGTACAGGTTATGGCCATTGCTGGAACTATTGGAACAGGCCTCTTTCTGGGGGCTGGTCGTTCTATCAGTTTGACAGGACCTTCGATTGTACTAATTTACCTGATTACAGGAGCTTTTATGTTCCTTATGATGAGAGCGGTCGGAGAAATGCTCTATCAAGATCCTGAGCAACATACCTTTATTAACTTTATTACTCGCCATTTAGGTAAGGGTTGGGGACATTTTGCAGTCTGGTCTTACTGGTTATCTGTTGTCTTTATTGGTATGGCAGAAATTACGGCTATTTCGCACTATGTTCAGTTTTGGTTTCCTTCATGGCCTAGTTGGTTAATTCAAGTTGGATTTTTAACTGTTTTAGGTTTGGTCAATCTAATAGCTGTTAAACTCTTTGGAGAAGTTGAATTTTGGTTTGCTATGATTAAGATTGTAGCTATCCTTGCTATGATTGTGACGGGTATCTTTATGGTTCTAACAGGTTTTGAGACACCTCATGGAGTAGCTAGTTTAGCCAATATTACGGATAATTTCTCACTCTTCCCTAATGGTGGTATCAACTTTGTTATGGCTTTCCAGATGGTCTTCTTTGCCTACCTCATGATTGAGTTTATCGGGGTTACGACTTCGGAAACAAAAAATCCACGTCAGGTCTTGCCAAAAGCAGTTAAGGAAATTCCTTTGCGTATCGCCTTTTTCTATGGAGGTTCTCTAATTGCCATTATGGCGATTATTCCATGGAGAGAACTAGCTTCAGCAGATTCACCATTCGTTACAGTATTTGAACTAGCAGGTGTCAAATGGGCAGCAGCCTTGATTAACTTCGTCGTCTTGACGTCAGCAGCATCAGCTCTGAACTCAACCCTTTATTCAACAGGTCGTCATTTGTATCAAATAGCTCAGGATTTGCCAAATCCTCTCTTAAAAGCGATTAAAGCAGATACCTTATCTCGCTATAATGTTCCTCAAAATGCAATTTTGGCTTCAACTATTTTAATTGCTACAGCTGCTTTTATTAATGTCCTACCAGGAGTTTCTGATGCATTTGCCTTGATAACAGCTTCTTCATCAGGTGTTTATGTAGCTATTTATATCTTGATTATGGTTGCTCACCTTAAATACCGCAAGTCATCAGACTTTATGGCGGATGGCTATCTCATGCCCCATTATCGTTTCCTAAATCCTTT
>ERZ773051.1713-NODE-1713-length-11641-cov-2.834283_pt1 | contig 11641 bp, 14 predicted proteins | sample MGYA00580631_ERZ773051 | MGnify/ENA primary metagenome ERZ773051 (study PRJEB29015, sample SAMEA2738137) | human oral metagenome | biome: human oral; feature: human-associated habitat; material: saliva | place: China | collected 2204 ...
AAAACTTACGAAATTTCTAAAGAACAAAGGCATCAAATGGACTTAGCTGTACTCACAATGAGACAACTAGAAACAGACGCCCTACGAAACAAAGATACAGTCCTCTACTTCACAACACTAGATAGACGTTATGTTGTAATAAACCATTCAGATAACTATAACCTACTAACAATCGAAGTCAAAGGTCCACATGTCACATTATACGGTCAAGAAACAGTATCAACTAAAGATCGCCCAACTGTTGATGTTACACAAGCTATCTATGAGTATCTTAAACGAGGATACGTATTAACACGTACTCCTTTTAAATATGGTTATTATCGAAAAGAAGAATTAGAAGTAATTTAAACACAAAAAGGAGAATCCTATTATGATTACAAAACAACAATTCTCACGCTTTAATGAACACTTCGTGGTTCGTGAAGCTGTAACAATCAGTGCTGACTTTGACTTAAATGTAACGTTTGACGAAGTAAAAGACGCACTACAAAACGTTACATCTGATACATTCTTCCAAGATTCTTCTTGGGAAGAAACGTATTCTGAAACGACTAATTCAGATGGTTATGCTATCTACTCTAAGGCTTTAGATTCATTCATTCAACCTGTCTCTGATTTAGACGACATTATTGACTTTATCGAAAATACAATGGATGAATGTATTCAAGACTTAGAAAAGATGGACTAAAGGAGGGATTCCAATGGCTTGGAGATTACATGACGAAATTTATTTACACATCACCCCTTATAAATTACCAAATGATGAAAACTGGCTTAAATTCATAGACCAAGATTCTTTGGTAATTTATTATCGAGAAATCGGTTCCTTCTCCCAACGTACAAAATCTGTTTTTCAACAATTTCGTACTATTGTCCAACCTACTAAAAAATATTGGACCACGATGAAACAATTGAAAGACTTTCTACATCAAGTTTGTAACAACCACCAAACACCTTTAGAAGTTCTAAGAGAATTACAAACAATTCAAGCTACATTAACCACGTTCGCTCATCCTGATAACCAAATTATTTACATCGAATATATCGACTAAAAGGAGGTTTCGCCCCTATGCGAATCGCAAATTACGACCCTACCCTCAACCTTATTAATTGTTTCATTGAACCTGGAGACAAGTTCTATATCACAGTTGACGGAAAACGTCAAGAAACACAAACAGTCACTGAACAACATATCCTAAAACCTGATTCCAATCCAGAAACATTGACACCTTGTTTCACACTGAATGGTACAAAACTATTTATTGCTGAAGCATTTAACTTCACACTTTCACAACTAACATTGCCTGTGCATCAGTTAATCGGTTTAAGTGTTTCCCATAAAGGAAACATTTCTGTAGACTCACCTATTACGAACCGTGTGTCGATTTATGTTGAAATTCCCGACAAATTTGAAAAAGAAGTCGCTGGATATGTAATCGCATATCGAAGTGTTTCACCTGACTTGTAACATCACATAAAGCACAAAAAAAGCGGATCCTCCCGATCCGCTTTTGTGACTTTATTGTACCCTTTTTATCAGATACAAACGCTGTCGTGGCTCTATCTCAATCCTTTTAACATACTATATCACAATCACTTTAGAAAGTAAAGGAGGGACTTTTATGAACATCTTCTCTATTGCAACAGGGTTAACCCTGTTTCTTATACTACATACCTTAAATGCTACCTACATCTATTTTAAACGTAAAAAAAATACAATGAATATAAAAAAATATAGATTATAGAAAGGAGCTCACATCATGCAACTTTTCTTACTAGCCGTAATTATGCGACAAGTAGCTATCCTAGCAATCCTGTTACTAGGATACGGTATCTACAAATTATGGACATCAGAAAAACTCGCTAAAAAATATACAAATTTTGCAATCGCCATTTATATGACACTGTTTATTTGTGCAATAGCAACAATCGCAGTACTCTGCTTTCGAAACACTTTAGACTACATATCTGATGACTATCTTCTATTTGTATTAAATAGTACATACAATTTTATAGTAATCGAATGTATGATAGGTATTCTTATTTTCGGAATTGGTTTATCCATCATTAATTTTGACAAATTGTTCAATTCTGGAATCAATAACCGCAAGTTAGGTTGGTTTGTTCTATTCTTTGGAATCATGACAGCACCAATTGGTTACACAATGTATGAACAACACATTAGCTTAGATACAACACCAGAGCCAGGTATCATTCAAGATTTCCCTACAGCAAAACGAGACCTTAACAAACAATTCTTTACAGATACTGTAACAAACCAATCAGAAACAGTTCTTTACACAAACGACCAAGATATATCCGTTTCATTAGTTAATGACGGTAGCGTATTTGATGTTTCTAAAACAATGACCTACAAAGAGTTCCTAAATTACTTGAGACCTGATACCATCCGTTTAAGTAAAGGTTCTGTTACTAGAGAAATCCGTGCTAAAAATGCTACAACAAATAAAGAAACATCTGGGTTCTTAGAAAGATTGACCGATTATGAACAAAGAACCTTACCGTTACAAATCAAAGTAACAAAAGTCTCATTAATCAATGAAACTATTACTACAACCGTAAATATCCGCCCTTCTCTAGTATACAAAACTGAAGATAACCAATACTTCCACATTGAATACGAAATCATCAACCGAGAAGAAGTCGATTCTCTGCGAGATTCAAAAGATAAAGATAATGAAAGTATCGACAACCTACTGAAAGGACGTGATAAGAATGATTCAACTGAATAACATGCTAACCATACAATCAGAATCTTTACAAGAAGCAGGAAGATTTCCTGGTTTTATCATTCTTCTAGTTTTCATAGGTGTTACCACTTGGTTTGCACTCACACTTATCATAGGTACATTTACAAGTATCCTTGCATTAGGATTTCAACTAGAACCACATAGAGTGATGAGAATTATTTACTTTATTATCATCATATTACTTCTAATTGTATATATTTGGTTCTTCATTACAACTAGTACAACTATACTACCAAGCACTTAATAAAACATAGGAGGTTCCTCATGACACAACCACTAATTCCAGAAGAATATTATCAACAAATCGTTGATAAATTCGACAAATACAACCGTTACGACACAAACCCAACATTTGCGTTTCATATTGAACGTATCGCATATAATGGTTTCGTACTTGTGTATACAGATACCACTACTAACTTCCAATTTGAACAAACATTCTGGTACAGCACCATTGAAGAAAGCCCTCTTTCTACTCAAATTGGTCTAACTTTAGGATTCTATCATATCAACAAACAACTTATTGAATCCCTATGTGACCTTTACCTAGAACTTAAAGAGAAAACATGGACATTTGACACCACTTATCGAAACAAAAACGGTAACCTTCGAGAATGTATGAATTTCTCTACAGATCTCACAGAACAAGAGTTTCATAACGAAGTGAGCCTACGTATCACACCTTGGGAACTAATTGCATCTGTCGATACATTAATACCTAAAGAACAAGAAGATTCTGTTATCAAACACACAGAATTAGAACTAAACCTATCTCTTTACACACCAACTGAAGACATCGAAAAACTTGTCTTTGATGTACTTACGAGAGACTTAACGTATCAATTCAAGAAACATTTTGGCGACAAACTACTTGACTATTAAAATAAAAAGTAGAAATTTAGATAGATACCTTCGGGTATCTATTTTTTTTTTTGAACAAAACTCTGGTCACAAGTGACCCGACCCAGATAGTAGTTACATATATGTGTTTCGTCAAGGTGAAACGCATATATACGTAACTAAAATCAAGGAGGTTTTATGTATGACACAAAAATACTATATCGAAGACCCTACACCAATTATTAACTACATATTGGACAAATGTCCTACTATTAGTGTACATAGACTACAAGTTTTACTATTTAGCTTCTGCAAAGTTTATAGTGCAAACTTTAAAGATATCCCAGAACAACCTCAATTCTTTACAAACTTACAGTTCGAAACGGACCCATATACAGCCGTTATTCCAGGCTTAGAAGAAGACCTCCGTACTGGAAAATATAAACCAGAAACTGATGATAGCATCCGCACAACAGATCCTCAGTTTCTAAGTACTCTCGATGAAGCAATTCGTACGTTCGGAAACATGTCTGATTTTAGAGCCATTAATCTCTTACATTCACATGCAATCTGGGAGAAAGCTTTAAAACAAGGTTACAACAAACCGTTTCCTCAAGAACTATTCTTGGAAGATTAAAAGGAGGTATCACCGTGGGACGTAATAAAAACAGGCAATATCAACTTAAAGTACAAAAATTTTACAAACTCGTAGAACAATATAAACAAACTAAAGGTGCTCGTCAAGAAACAATCGAAATGTTCGATAGATGTTTACATACAGTTGAAAAACTTCACACAGAACATTCCGTCTTTCATCCAACAAAAGTACCTCAACACGACTACGATTTAGTGGCACACTATTGTTCTATGGCTCAATATCATATTAATCTATTAAAGAAAGGATGATTTTCAATGACTAAACGATACAAATTAATGAAACCATCGGTACAAAAATACAGACTTACAAACAGAACGACGTGGCATCATTCAGGACGTACACTCTACCAGATCCAAGCGTTAAAATCATTTGGCGACGTCAAAGCAGGTGACTTTGGAGGTTGGGTAGAAAGTTACGATAACTTATCCCAATTCCATAACTGTTGGATATACAACAATGCTAAAGTATTTGGCAAAGCAAAAGTATCTGATGACGCCGTAGTAAAAGAAAATGCTATTGTATCAGAAAACGCTCTAATCTATGATTTCGCTCAAGTATACGGTAATGCAACCATATACGGCAACGTAAGAATCTTCAACGGAGCTCAAGTATACGGTCATTCCAAAATTTACGGTAAAGCTCGTATCGAAATGTTTGCTCAAATATATGGATTCGCACAAGTTCATGGACAAGCTACAGTAGGTTCAACATCAAAAATCTACGAAGACGCTGAAATCTATGACTCTGCTTATGTTTCAGGTGACCTTGAAATTCACGGTAAAACTAAAGTTTACGACAACGTAAAAATCTTCGACCAAGCTAAAATCTACGGATACAACACACGTATCTCAGGAAATGCGTATATTTGTAATAACAATGTAGTTATTGCTTCTACTAGAGACTATCTCGTGTTACACACTAACTGGTCCGACAAAGACTACGTAACTTATACTCGTTCAAATAATATGTATAAAGCTTACGATTTCTATGGTTCAGCAGAAGAATTACTTAAAAAAGTATACAAAGAAAGCCAATGGAAAGGCGACTGCTATAAGAACATGGTAGAAAGTGTAGAACGTCTCTATGCTATTTTCGATAACATTGAGCAACAAAACTAACGATTCATAAATAGAGTTTCTACCTAGAGACTCTATTTTTTATACATATAACAAAGGAGGGTTTTACTTATGGCACAACAAACCGAATACTATGAACATATTAAATATGTTTCCGCCAATGAAGACGCCAGACGTCTCTTAGACCTGCTCGCAGATATTGATCTAACAAATCAAGTAACAACAGACTATTACTACTTACTGCGTCATGACATCAAAGATTCTACTATACGTAAACTAACCGACTATCAGTTAATCAAAACAAATATTTCGATGGCTGTTGGACACTCTCAAAAATATATCAAAGAACAATCCACATACAGTTTGACCCCATACGGTCTCAGCTTTAGAAACGCCATCAAATCACTCGCCATCTTGAAAGATACAGTCGGTATCATTTCACAACTAAACAACGGTGAGTTCAGTCAGTTAAAACACCACTTACGTACGTTTATTTACAGTGACAACACACAAGATATCATCCAGTCTCATAGTTTCCTATTCGGAACAGGTGCTTCAGCATCTACTGCCAATTTCTACGCTCGTCTGGATGAAAAACTCGTGAGCATCCGCACTACCGTTCACAACTTACGTAGCGACTTAGTGAAAATTGCGTCAGAACAAAAACACAATGAATCAAATCGTCAATTTTCGACATATATTGAAGACTTCATCACTATAGCTAAAGAAATTTTAACAACTTTAGTCAATGATGAAGCTCAAATTCTGGAATACATCGACTATCTGGAACACCCTCTGGACCCAGATTTCGTCTCTACCCGCACGAACCAAATTGTAGGAGACTTAGCGTTCAACCAAGAACAAGTCACACTCTTTACAAATCAAATCAACCGATTCATCCATATCAGTAAAACCACTGGATCTAAAGATACACTCTTTAATGCAATCAACAAGTTGATTATCGTATTTGGTGACACTAGACAACGCTTATCAGATCTTGAAAACTACATTTCAATGAAAAACACACTCCTAGAACTTGCCTCGTCCTTCAGAGACTTATCTCCAGAAGAAGCGTCTCATAAATTCATGAGCCTAACAGGTGGTAACCCTATCCATCATGTCACAATCAACAATGACGTAACTCTGGCTAGTAATGTCGTTCACATCACCAGACCAGAACTTGTGGTCAAAGAACAAGCCACAAGAGTACGTCTCACACCACAAGAACGATACATCATGCAACTAGAATGTCAACTTGCAAATCTACAAACCAAAGAAGCAGAACTAAAAGCGATGATTCAACTAAAAGAAGACAATCTTCGCTCTCCAATCCAGCCAGTTGATGTATACAATATGATTAAACGTAACTTAATCGTTCAACAACCGTACAAACTCTTGAAAATCATTGTCGAACCAGCATCTACTGACTTTATCATTCGAACTAAAGTCAATGATAAAATTCAACAACTAACTTTCCCGCAAAAAGAGGTGAAACTTCATGTCTCAGACAACGTATATCCAACACTCGGAGCAATCCAAACCGAAATTTCCAAAGTGGAAACCCTACTTTCCACAACTCTTGCAGACACTTCTAACTGATGGTCAGATTAAAGCAAGTAAAACAAACAAACTATACAAACTTCTAAACAGTAGCTACTTCCCTGCTATTAAGTCATATATGTATAACCAATGTGGGTTACACCTCATTCGTTACAAACAAGAAAATGGTACAGCTATCTTCAAGATTCAAACAAAATCAAGTACCCTACCAACGATCACTAAAAACGATGGACCGTTGGTTTATGAAATGTACTTACTGATTTGTGCCAATTTAATCACGAAACGAATCGATGAATCGTTTCTTCAAGAACCTTTCAGTGAAGAAATTTTAAGTATGATTAAATCGACAAATCCAAAAGAAGAAGGTGCCCTGTTTCATCAAATTATCAAATATTTCGTACAACAAGGCTGGCTCCAAATGGAACGTGATGATATCGCATTGCACGATACAATCTTGACGAAGAAATCACAGCCACCTCTTTGTTTGGAACCACTAAACGAACAACCTCTCAAACCGTTATACGAATTAACAGCAATTTTACTTCAAAATCCTGTTATCAATATCAACGATTACAAAAACAAGTGGAATCAAGTTCCACTAGAAGAACTGATGAATCATATTGATACACTTACATCGTCTTACTATGTAAACGAAGACGATGATATCGACCAAAACGGTACAGAATACGGTTACGAACTCTTGATTCAAGGAGATACCGCTCGTCTTGTCTCTAAAAATGATCCGAAAGCTTTTCCAAAACTATCGGAAAAACATCACCGAGTCCTGGTAGATATCCTTCCACGACTCCAACAAGGCGAATCTCTTGAAACAGTGGCTCCTCAATCGAAATATTATACAGAAACTACAAAACTCGATACTCTACAAAAGCTCATTCATGAGTATCAACTACTATCTCTTACAGTAAATATCAAATAGGAGGAATCAACTCATGACAACTATCAAAGCTTTAGGTGTTGTAGACTACCATACATTCCACAAAGAACATTTTGAAATTAATGGAAATGTGTTGGTATTTGAAGCTGAAAACGGTACGGGTAAAACAGCCATCATGACTGCTTTATTCCCTACCATCTTTACAATGGACTTTCTTACAGCTTTAAACCAAGGTGGTCAACAAAACCGTAAACCAAAAGATTTCTTAAAGGAAACTGGAACATATATCTATGGAATGTTCAACTCAAACGAAGGACCATATACTCTCGTTATCCACGGTCAACGTCGTGGTGACTCCGTAGACATTAAAGCCACTAAAATCGATACACATGACGTCACATTCACAGACAACCTAGACCAACCGCTACCATGGAACACATTCAAGAACCTACATAAAGAGTTCATGAATACAAAAATCTTCCATACTCAAAAAGAATATCAAATGTGGGTAGCTAAAGAAATCTTTGGTATCGCCCCAAACCGTTTCAAAGCATATATTCGTCTCTTGTGTCAATTATCGAATCCAAAAATTATGACCAGTGAAAATACAAATATCGAACAAATTAAAGAACAGTTGAAACAAGGTTTAGCCACTATCTCTGACAACGATGATTTATTAGATATTTTAACAAACTATGCAACGCAACTACAAAAAGCGACAATTGAGAAACAAAAACTGATCGAATTGAAGTCTCAATTCAACTCAGCTTTAGACCGTCGTAATACTGTTGCAAAGAAAAATTCAGATACGATTGCGAAAATCAATACTAAATTTGTTGAAATGAATAAGTATGTTTCAAAATTAGAACAGCAATATGAATCTGAAAATACAGCTTTAAACAAGCTATATACAACTCATGATCAGATTCAAGAACAATTGAAACATACAAGGCAAGAAACTAAAGATGTAGAAGCCGAAATTCAAGAAATTGAACGTAAGTTGCGTCAATACAGTCGCAAATCTGAACAAGAATTAACAGACGAAATTAAATCTGTTCAATCAAACCTAGACAAAGCTGTATCCACTTACGCTGAAAAACAAGTGCAACTTACAAACGCATCTGCTAAATTAACTGAAACAGAACATCTTATTAATGCGTTACGTATCGGTTTAACTGAATATGCGTATCTACCTCAGCCAGATGTTCCTTGGTCTGTCATTGAAACTCAATTAAATGAACAACGTTTGAACAATAAAGAACGTGAGAAATTAGAGTATCAATTACAGTCAAACAAAGAAGAAGTTTCTACGTTGAACAAAAAAGAGGCTTCTTTACAAGAATCTATTAGCGAAGAATCGCTATTACTTATCAGCCAATATGAAGATTTATTCAAAACATTGAATATTTCACAACCAGTAGAATTAAATACAATTAGCAACCTCATCGGTTCGTTAAAATACAACCAGGAAATCGCAAAACATCAATTAGAAACAGATTTAAAGAACCTACAACAAGAAATGCGTACCTACCAAGATACGTTACATACACTGCAACAATCAACAGAACCTCAAGTTTCTTATGTTGCATCTAATGCTGAACCTCTCTTTAAAGTTATCGACTTTAAAAACTCGGTTGATGAACCTACACGAGCTAAGATTGAATCTTACTTACGTGAAGCTGGTTTCTTAGAATTGATTGTTTCTGCTGATTCCGTGGACAAAGGAGTTTACTTATCATGACAAGAACACCACTCTCCCACTTTGTAACAGCGTCTAGGATTGTTCCAATCCTGGACGACATTTTCGTTACAGAAAGTGGGCTTCAGTATCAAGATATCCATGTGACAACAAATGATATCCAACCTTGTTCATATATTGGAACAACAGCCAGGGAACATGCTCGTCAACAAAAAATTGCTGAAATGAAGGCTCAAATTGCTCAATTAGAACCTCAAATTTCAGACAAATCTCAAGCAATTTCTAATGCTACTACAACAATCCAACACTTAACAAACAATCTTCCAAGTCACAAAAAATTGGACCAATTTCACACTCAACTTGCAACTGCTACGGAAAATAGATCTAAACTTCAAGCTCGTATTGAAGAACAGTCGCAAAAGTTAAAACAAATACGACAAGAAAATACTGAGTATCACTCTATTTTCCGTGAAAAATCGTTCGAACAAATCGAACAAGATATTCGTGCCTACCATGAGAATCAATTAGCCGAGCAAAAATATGCTACAATGAAAGACTCTATGCAAGTGCAACTTGAATTAGTTGATAACTTAACTCAATCAACACAAGAATTACAAACGACTATTGATTCTCTAAAAGGCACAGAAACTGAGTTGCAAAAAGAATTAGATGTACTACTTCATGATGATGAATATCAGCAACTAAAAGATCAATTAGCACAGCTAAAAGCAAAACAATCACTATTAGCTGACAAAACAAATCAGCTTCATGCAGAAAATGGCGCAATTAGTGCCACAATTACAAATCAAAAAGAAGTGGTTTCTAAAAACTTGCATCAATATACACGTATCCAAGAGTTGTATCGTACCATTCAAGCAACAGCTGACCGTATCATCCCTACTCTGGATACGCAAAATGAATATCCTAAATACCGTAACGTACCTGAATGTACTTACTTATCGTTCAAAGATACGTTTGTCGAATACCCTCGTTTCGATACAAGTGATTCGTTAGCTCGTGACGTTAATGACTTACTTCGCAACTTATACACGACTTCTGTAACTGTTGATTCTGAAACAAAATCAATTGTCGATTATACAAACGAGTTGCATCAGTCAATCGAAACACAAAATTCACATTGTGCTAAATTATTCGAACTTACACAAATTATCTTAAAAGATAAATTGTTCGCAATCGTTGAAGATACACATGAATCTGTAAAAGCTGACTTGGAGAACTTAAAATCAACAACATCAGTGAAAAACAAATCAATGTTAAAATTATTCGCTGATTACCAAATCGAACCAAACAAAGCTCGTCGCTTAGATATGTTCCACGACACAGCTCTCCAAGAATACTATTTAAGTGAACTAAATAAAGAAATTGAACAAATGATTGAAGAAAATGATACAACCTCTGGTATCGATTTAGATACAATCACACAAATTGTTGCAAAACGTTTCGACCCAATTTCTTGGTATCGTATTGACTTCTCTTATATGAACAATGATGATACAGAACCAAAACCATTGAACAAGTCTGCTATCGGACAATTCTCTACTGGAGAACGTGTACGTACCTACTACACACCAATGCTTGGACTATTAGATATTATCAAGCAACAAACTAAATCTGACGCACCACATCTACTTACAATCGACGAAGCATTTGCTTCGCTAGATAACGATCAAACAATCTTTATCTTAGAACGTATCCATGATGTGAGTGACTTATTTATTGCAACTGTTCCAAGCGGTGGTGGTCTACCAATGGCACCAAATACGACTCGTATTGATACCATCCACTTACGCAAACAAAGCATCAATGGTCAAACCATCACACAAAGTGACAAACTTATTATGACTGAGGAATACCTCGATGAAATGTAATGTTTATGACTTTCTCTTAGAGAATTATTACACTAATATCTATCCGAAACCTCTGGGTACGTCACGTATTACCGTGCCTGCTCAGTACTCGGAATCAAACAAACCAACACAATATACGTATCTAAGTTTAGCAAGACACTTAACACATGATTACACTGCTGATTCTGATACTCTCCTTCAGATCTTACAGAAATACGCCATCATGACTCATAAACCAGATACGCCACCAAAACTAACACAATTTCCTCAAGGA
>ERZ773051.1714-NODE-1714-length-11640-cov-2.487268_pt1 | contig 11640 bp, 9 predicted proteins | sample MGYA00580631_ERZ773051 | MGnify/ENA primary metagenome ERZ773051 (study PRJEB29015, sample SAMEA2738137) | human oral metagenome | biome: human oral; feature: human-associated habitat; material: saliva | place: China | collected 2204 ...
CACTGGTCGGTTCAAAATAGGGCTTACCGTCCGCTCCGATGTGGTTAAAGTACACTGTTCCCTTGTTGGCGACGTCAACCAATCCATCCCCATTGAAGTCCTGCATATAGACTTTAACTTTATCGCTTTGGATAGTGTGGGCATAGGAAGCGCCGACACTGAACTTGCCAATACCTGCGCCTAAGTCTATGCCGATATTGTGCGTCATGCTCTCACTTTCAGAGAACTTTTGAATGCCGCGCACGCGAATTGGTTCGCCAAAGCCAGCATGTCCTGTCTCTCCTAAAAGGTTGGGGCGATACCAAATAGCCCCTTGTGCATGGAATATCTTGTCGGGAAGTCCGTCGCCATCAATATCTGCAAAGGATACTTCACCTCGGCTTTTGTTGATACTTAAATTGTAAGAGCCAACAACAGAAACGGGACCAATGCCCACACCCAAACCACCTCCGCCAGTTCCACCTGAAGAACTGGCTCCTCCTAAGATAGACATATCATCGGAAAGTCCTGTTGTTAGCTTCTTGATGTAGTTGATTTTATGGTCTGGATGTCCTTGTGTTTTCCATGTATCTTCTTGCGTAGAGAACATTCCTTTTGCAATATCATTATAATAACTGAACGTTTGTGTCGCAACATGATTATTTTTACTGTCTAATTGCTCAATGCTTTCCAAAAGCGTCTTGGAAAAGACACCTTCCTTGTAATGAAGTGCATAAGCGCGCAGTAGCTCGCTGTTATACTTCACTTCCACGCGGTCGAGCAAGGCATCGTCGGTTTGCAACACACCCAATCGACCGCTCTTGACGACATCCTTACGCGCATCTGATTTAAAGGCGAATTGTACGCTGTAAGCTCCCTCTCCATCTTTACTACCTGTATAGCGGTAGGTTTCAGGATAAAGATTATCGCCACGTTTTAGGTATTTATAAGAAACAAAATTGCCGTGGGTATCTTGTGTCTTGCAGAGTGCCCAGCGGAGGATATTTCCATTGCCGTCTTTGAGCACGGCACCTTCGTCCACCGTACCATCCACGCCACCGAAATAAGACACCGTTCCGTCCTTAGAGGTTACTTCCCACGTGTAGTTCTGCGGATTGTCGCCTTTGCGGATAATCTTGGCAAAGCCACCCTCAACGAGCGGATAGAAGCGTTTGTCTTTCGTTCTTGCCGGCGCATTGGTGGTGCGATAGGTGCGGTCATTGAGCTTGCTACCCATGAGTAGGTAACTCTCGCTTTCCTTATCGGCATCGAAACGGGGAACACCCCAGCGGGTTTCGATGTCGATGCTTTGCAGAGGAAGGCTCCAACCGTAACCCACATAAGAAGAACTGCCGTCGCTGCTGTATTGCAGACCGACGCTGGGTTGCATGCCTGCCCGTCCTTTGGGCAGTTCGAAAGGATAGCTTAATGCTGCCGTTCCGCTTTGATTGGCGGTAGGCGCACTCACGGCTGTGATGCCGGCACTCGGATCGGCAGCCTTGAGTTCGCTGATACCCGTGGGGACGTAGTTCTGTGTCTCGGGGCTTTCGGGCACTTTGATGATACCGTTGATGACATCGGTAAAGTGCGAGGTCTCGGCCATGACAAGTTCTTTATCTTTGTCCAAAGCCTTATGTCGTAGCATCACCCACTGGGCTTTCAACTCGTCATAGTAGTAAGTATGTATGTCTTCGGCGGTATAGCCTTGTGGGATAAGGGTGCTGTCGTAAGGTACAGTGATGCTTGCGAGCGAATGGACGAAGTGCTCGCCGTGCGGCAGGAAGCGGTAGCCGGCGACGCTGTCTTTCGAGTGGGCTGCAACGGTAGGATTACTTCTGTCTGCCGTTACGTTGACCATGCCTGCGGGCAAATGAGGCAGCTCGCCCTTGCAAAGCGGTGTAATGCTCAAAATCTTGGCACGTTCCATACTGCCACGCGGCACTTTGAGTTCTGCACGACCAACAGACAAGGAGTCGGCAAGGGTACCAGTGAAGTATTTACTCACCGTGCGTTTGCGAAAATCTTGTAAACGCTTGGATACATGGTTTCTTTTATTTGTTCTTGTTCCCTTTTCTCTTCCTATTTCTTTTGTGTCCGTTGCCGCATGGACATACTTCTTAGCAGGTAAAGACACCCTGTCTTTGCCAGTCTTCTGACCAATGGAATCTGAAACAGAAAATTCCTTGTTTTCTTGCCTATTGCTGATATACGAAGTTCTTCTGTTGTCCTTACAAGAAACAAACAACAGAAACGTACTTAAAATGACTGCTGAAAAACATACCGACTTGTTCATAACTTCGTTTTTATGTCTATTCCGTTTGATGGAAACCATTTACTTTATTGTTCTTATAAAAATCCTCTATTCCCTCTTAGTTTCTAATGAGTTTGACGGTCTTTCTGCTGTTACCACTATTCATTTCAAGTACATATACCCCGCTCATCGGGAGATAGCAATGGGTGGCATGATAAGTGTCCGAAAGATGTGTCTCCTTTTGTAGCAATGCACCGTCGGGTGAATAAAGCCGTAGTTCAAGAGGGAGGGATTTGGACATTTCCACACGTACATCGACATTACCATCTATAGTGGGATTGGGAGAGACACTGTGGCGAGCAAAACCGTCACCTGCCATTGTCGATACATTTAGCGTGCGAGTGGTGGAGCAACCATCATTGTTGGTTAGTTCGAGGATGTACTGTCCGTCCTCATCAAGCGTCACACTTTCTCCGCTTAGGTATCTGCCCTTCGGACTTTTCCATCGGCAGATGTAATCGCTTTTGGTGTCAAGACGGTAATCGCGTGATGCACCTTGGGAGAAGTGTACGTCCTGCAGTTCGGGCACGTCGGCCATGTCAGCGTTGGAAATCATGATTTCATTCAAAAGGGTCTTACCGGTATAGTCTTTGGCGGCAATGACGTATTTGCCTTGTTGCAAGTCGGAGACAGTAAGGATGCTGTCTGAAGTAGATTGGTTATAAAGTGCCTTTCCGTCAAGGCTTATTGTAACATTATATGGAGCAGTGCCACCTGTGAAAAGCACTTTGAGTTGTCCTCTTTCTGCCGTGGCACAGCGGGGTTGTGCAATTTCAACGGTTGTAAAGAAATCTTTGGCTATGCGGAAGGTAAAAATGCTTTCGCCGGCATCGGCTGAGATGTTTGCAAAGACGATACTGTCGGCGTGGCTATCTTGTGCCTTGTAGTAGTGAATTTGGCCGATGGGGAATTTTCCTGTGCCGCTGTTGTCTACAGCGAGGTAGTAATGCTCGTCTTTGTCAAGCGGTTGCAGTTGATGGATGCTCCGGGTATCGAAAGTCAGGGTGAGCTGTTCTGCGGGCTGCCCCGTCGTTGTAGCTGCCCATTGGCGTTGCATCCATTTCCCGTTGCCTTTGTCGGCTGCAAAAGAGATTTGTTTGGCATTGTCGCCCCAGAGGAAACTTGCGCCTTCATTGATTGATTTTGCGGATACTTTGATGACAGCTTCGCTCTCGCTACTCTCGCCGGTGGTGCGGTCGAGTTTAGATGTGGCGTCGCCGATGATACCTGCCACACGATGGTTGTATGCTTTGAGCCGATAATAGTTGCGGATAGTTTCGCCTTTGGAGTTAAGGTAGGAATGGGCAAGCGTGATGCCGTGGCGAAGAGCAAGGGCACTTTCCACGCGCATGCGTTCGGCAGCAGTGAGGGCACGGTCGTAGACAACGTATTCCATCATGCCGTTTTTGAGTGCCTTTACAGGCAGTTTTTCCTTGGTCATCCCACCCACATTGAACGTCCCGCGTGTACCATTTGCCGAGGAAGTACTATAAGCGTACAGGCGTAGTTGCGGCAAGGTGTCGCGCCCTGCATAGTTCATAAAAGTGCCCTTGGTAAGATTGGCGGTGCGTGCCGTGGTCTGTACACGTTCAGTCTTGCCTGCCTGTGTGCTGACATTCCAAAGTAACTGTTCGCCTTCTTTCTGTATTTTGCCTACACCGATAAAGGTCAAGCCGCCTGCACCGGTAAGTTGTACGGGGGTATTGTCGTTGCCATTCACCCATTTAACAAAACCTGCTACCCCGCCGGGGGATTGGGATTCAGATTTCGATTGTGTTGCCACTTGGGGCTGCACTTGTGCTTGACTTGTCGTTATGGACATGGTGCACAAGAGTGGAATAACTATGATTGTAAGATGGAGTGTAGAATGTTTCATTGTTATTTCTGTTTGGTTAAGGGAATGGTATAGCCCACTGTCAGCAAAAGCAGGTGACTGTTGTTCGTGGCTTTGTGATAGCCGTAAGGGTTCTCGTTCGTCTTGATAAGATCCATAAAACCGTAACCGTATTGCAGGCTGGCCTCGATGCCGTTCTTGAACGACGAGTAGCCTATTTTAAGTAAGGGCATCACGTGTAGGCGTGCCCGAAGCGTTTCTCTTAAATGTTCCTGTGTGAGTTCGTCCACCGAAGCGAACATCGCTGCGCGGTTGCTCGAAAAGTCGATACCGCCGGGATTGAGCGGAATGCTCATGCCCACACCGGCACCCATATAGAGGTCGCTCAGCAGGTAGAGTCGCGCAGCTACCTGTGGCATGATGACATGATAGCGAAAGACCGTCTTCTCGTCGATGTTGCCGATTTGCTTATGTTCTTTCAATGTAGAATACAGCCACGTGTAGTCTGCCGCCAGTTCCACACCGAGTCGGTCGTGTCGCCAAAGGGCGAAAACGCCTATCGAGGGAACCAATGCGCCACTTTCTTCCATCGTATAGCGCGGGCGAATGGCACCATCTTCGACCAAAGCACCCAAATTGCCGATAACACTATAACCCACACCGGCACGGATACCAATACGGGTTTGATAATAATGCTTATGTGAGAAAACACGTTTGGGTTTGGGTTCGCGAATAGTTTCCGCCGTATCTATGACGATATCGTCAGGTTCCGGTTCTATAATGGCTTGTTGCTTGGGTTGCTCTTGGGGTGTTTCTTTCTTTTCTTGTACAGCTACTTCTTTTGCAGGTTGAAGAACAGAGGCGGCAATCACCTTTCTTTTCCTCTTTGGTTTTGAAACCTTCTGCCACGCTTTTGGAAAAACCGTTGTCGTATCTTGTTTGATGGTATCTTGTGGGGTAGAAACCGATGGGGTTGGTTGCGGTGTCGGCACTTCTTCCTTGTCATGTTTGCAAAGCCGTAAACACAACAAGATAAAGAGGATAATGATTAACGCAACAATGCCGCGAATGACATTGCGGCGGGTATTTGAAGTAGAATTGCCCATAGGCACTTACCTATTTATTATATATAATTGTTGTACTAAAAATCTATCCTAAATGTTATACCAATCTTGGCAAAGAGGAGAAAGAGAGTAAGGATAAGTCCTTGGTTAGAACTTATCGGATATTAATCATATAGCCCACCGTCAGCTCAATCTGCTGATTGTGGTTATCATGTTCCACCCAATTATAGGTGTTCGTTTCGGTCTTGATACTGTTAGTTAGACTGTAATGGTAGCGTAAGTCGAGCGTCATGCCGAATGGGAAGTCATAACCGATACCGCCGCCTAATGCTGCATCGGGACGACCTTTGAGTTTGTTTTTGAGCATCCGCTCGGTCTCCTTTACGCTGGGATAACCTAACGCCGAGAACTTCGCATCTTCCTGATTACCCGTATAAGTTAGATTGCTTGGAGAGAGGTTTGCACCTATTCGTCCGCCCAGCGATACGTGCAGAGAGTTCTTTGCTTTAAAAGGATAGAGATTGAAATAAGCGGCAAGTCCCAAGTGGTGATAACGGGTGGAGAGCGTATAATTCAACTCGTTCTTGTCCTCGTAACGAACTCGCGCCGTTTTGTTATAATAGGCAATGCCCGCTTCCACGCCCCATAGGCTTGCAGGCTGCCGATAAAGAAAAAACAGCTCGGCACTTGGCACGAACTGTCCTTTGTTGTCGAACGAATAATTAGAGTAATAATCCTCGCTCACCAATATCTTATCTACATGGTTATTCACGCTGTAACCGCCACCCAAGCGGACACCGGCATTGAAAGCACTTTCCTGAGCACTTAGCGAAAGACTGGAGGCGAAAAAAAGAATAAGTAAATGAGACCTTATATACATAACGGAATGATTTTTTGTTATTGTTCTTAAGGGACTGAAGTTCCTCATTCTTCTGCAAAAATAACAATTCTTTTGGAAGAAACAATATTTTTGGCAAAAAATATTTTATAAAGTAGGACTACTTCGCATTTATACCTTATCTTAAAGTAAAAAGCGGTGAGAATATGACTTCTCACCGCTTCATTATACCGTCTATTTATACCTTAATTATTATATCCCTAATCGGATTGATTAAAATCCAAGACACTTATAGCGACGGTCTGTAAGCCGTCCTCTGCGAGTTGTCCTGCCTATATTCATCCTTGTTCTGCTCGAACGGCGTATTCGTTTCCTTCTGCTCGGCAGAATCAGGTGCGGGCGGAGCCAAATCCAACTGTATCTTCCTATCCAAGGCAGCCAATTCGGATTTGAGTCCTTTGAGTTCGTCCTCCTTCTTCCACTCCTTCGACACGATAGGCTGCATCTGCGCCACTTTTTGCTCCTGTTCTTCAATACGTGAGCTGTATTGGGCAATCGTCTGCGGAACATGCTCCACGCGCGCAATCCAAAGCAAGAGCATCCGATACGATTTTCTCGAATGTCTTTTTCTCAATGATAATTACTTCCATTTCTGTTTTGTTTAATGAATACATTACAAAATTATAGCATTATCAGCATTCTCGGTCTGTTTTGGTAGCATGTGGCAGCTTGTGGCGTCGTTACGGAGACAAAAGAGACAACAAAATGACAGAAAACAACTCGGGCGGACAGTTTTTCTGGTGAAAACCGTCCGCCCGTTGTCGTTCCTTTTTGTTTCTCGGATTTTATTTCTTGAATAACGTATTCAAATGATATGTTGCTATACTTGTCTGTTCAGCATTCCAATCCGCTACTGATGCAAAGCATGAGAGAGGCAGCCTGTTTGTTATCCCTCGTTATCCTTTTCGTTATCCATCTGCGAAACTTTGCCGCAAATCCCGTATGAAGATAAAAGGATATAGCGATGATGGCCTCCAAGGAATACACCTCGGCAGCATTGCCGTTTTCAAGGGGCATGTACCTCGTGTTGTGGCAGGATGGTATCGCGCTGTCCTTCAGTACACGGTTGATGGCTGCCCGTATCTCACCCTGCGTGGCGTAGAAGAGTTCCGCCAGTTCCCACTCGCTCATCCAAATGTCGGCACCCGTGATACAAAACTCATTCTCTTTCAAATAAATGATGTCTCGTTGTCTCATCGTTCGTTCCTCCTTTTATATATATATTGTTTGGATGTTGTCATAATAAAAGTATTTTTATCTTTCGTACCATTACGCAAAAGTCTCCGAGGTGACGAATTCACCGATGTCGGCAAGTTTCTCTGAGAGTATATTCATTTCCTTGTTCAGCTTCTCGTTGGTAATCTTGGCGTATATCTGTGTGCTGGAGATACATTTGTGCCCCAATACGCTGCTGACAGACTCGATAGGCATGCCGTTGGAAAGGCATACCACCGTTGCCATCGTGTGGCGTGCCATGTGCCAAGTAATGTGTTTGTGGATGCAGCATTTCTTCATGACGGTACGTAGTATCATTTTGCAGGAATTATAGGACGGAACGGGAAAGACACGCCCGTCGTCGCACAGGCCTTTGTACTTCTTCATGATTTGAAGGGGAATGTCAAGCAGGCGGACGTTTGTTTCCACACCGGTCTTCTGTCGATGGGTATGTATCCACACGCTGCCGTCGAGCGGGTTGGATACGATATTTTCCTCCCGAAGGTTCTTCAGGTCTATGTAAGCCAATCCCGTGAAAGCGCAGAAGAGGAACAAATCGCGGATGAATGTCCGCTTGAAGTTCATCTTCGGGGCATTGATAAGCTGTCCGAGTTCTTCTTTGGTAAGGAATCCCTTTTCTGTTTCTTCTTTCGGCACACTGCAGTCAGGGAACGGATAACGCATCAGCCAGCCGTTTTCTACCGCCCTGTGCAGCAGCATGCGGACGGGACAGGAATATACCCAGACAGAGTTGCAATGCAGGTGTTTTTCTGCAAGCAGGTAAGTCTCAAAATCGGTGATGAATGTTGGTTGAATTTCTTTCAATGCGATGTCACTCACATGATAGCGTGATTGCAGGAAGTTCTTTAGGTGACTGTATACGGCATGGTATTTCGTCAATGTGCTTTTTGCTTTCATGCCACAGTCGACTTTCTTGGCATAATCTTCCATGAAGTGGTCATAAATCTTTATGAGCGTCTGGCAGCGGTATTCCAAGCCAAGGAAAGCATTCCTGACTTTCTCGGCCGTGACAAAGCTGTCGCGCTCCATGATTTCCTGATAATGCCTTGTGATACCTGCACGGAGTTTGTCAAGCATCCGGTTGGTCTCCCGTGCCGTTACACTCTTACCAATCGCACGACCACCCTTGACGCCCCAGAGGTTTGAATCAATGGAGAGCTTGCAGCTGAACTGCGCTTGCGTGCCGTCCACGGTGATACGCCCCATGATGGGTGACGTACCGTCTTTCTTTACCTTGTCTTTCTTCAAATAGAAGATGACTGAAAATGTACTTCTCATTGCTTTTGTTCCTTTCGTTTGCAAAATTATTTACTGTGGAGCAGTTGTCCACTAAGCAAATCGAGGGGAACGCAGAATAAGAAACCGACGAATGGAAATTTTCAGCCTAACAGCCTATTTCAGAGCGAATTTCCTTGATTTTCCACCTGCCCATTCTTACCCTTGCAGGGGTTACAAATAGGAGACGGAACGCTGTCACTGTTTGGCATAAAGACCGTACATGTTTGGCTTTACGCTGCTTTCCAAAGTCCTTTTAAGTCCTTGATTGATAACGTTATCGCTGCATTTTTCCGTTTTTCATATTTTATATGTACTTTTCTATGAAAAAACGTGCTAAATCGTTGTGCAATATAGTGCAAATTATAGCTCGAAATCGCACATGTCTCATGCGCAAAATTAGCTATTTTTTCTGAATTGTTCCGATTTTAGAGTAAAAATCCCTATCTTTGCCTCGCTAATATAGATGCAGAATGTTAGAAATTAAAGACGGGGAATTAAGTGGAGTCTTATCTTCAACCCTTACATCGCCAATAAACTTCAAGCTCAATGCGCGTGACTCTTTGTGCATTTATGCATGGGAACAGTCCCTCGGGCAAGCGCTTGTAGACACGGTTGTTGGATTGCGTCCTTTGAAAAAAGGATATTTCACGATGGATGGAGATTTGATTGATGCACAGTCCGTTGCCTATTTTCGCCAAAAGTTTGCTTTTGTACCTCGCCAACTTGATTTTCCATTAGAAACAGTTGATGAATTATTGGATTACATGTTAACGCGTTTTGGCAGAATCTTAAAAGATTTAACTGTATTCCCAGAAAATATGAAAAAGAATATCTGGCTAACCAATGGGGTTATCTTCTCACAACGCTTCATGTTAAAGCTAATTGAGAAGGGTTGGTCCCGTGAAAAAGCATATGATACAGTTCAACCACAAGCCATTAATGCATGGGAGAATCATCTCAACTTCAAAGAACTCATGTTAGCAAATCCTGATGTTACAAGTACTCTAACATTAGAAGAAATTGAAGATTGTTTTGATCCAATGTATCATGTACGTAACGTAGATGAAATCTACAAACGCGTCGGAATTTTATAAATTTATAGATAAACTTCTTATACGCTGTATGGTCAAATGACCATACAGTTTTTTTGATTTAAATATATATAAATGTAGCAAATTCTACGTTGTGTCAAATGTAGGTCATATGCATTGACAAAGGTATATATACAACGTAAAATATTGTGGTTTAACTACATATTCAATGTTGAAAATATCAATTATGGAGGACAGTCAATGAAAAAACAACTTATCAATATTGGTGCATGTGTTGCTATTTCTGCAAGTCTTGTATTTGCTGGAAATTACGCAACTTACGCTGAGGAGAATGATCCTACTGTATGGACAGAATCGAATGAAGAAAATGCTCCAGAATCCACACCAGAATTTAATCCAGATAATGAATCAATACCTGATAATAGTTCATTGCCGGATTCTGTTCCTACACCAACTGTTCCAGACTCAACTTCTTCATATACATCAGTGCTAAATGATAACCTCGTTGAAGAAGGTGGACATGTTAATGTTGAAGGTTTACCAGCAAAGTTAAGTGAAGATGGTCAAGGAGTTACATATTCCTATATCGTAGCGTTCCAAAGAATGCATTCAAGCGACCATGGACAGACTGTTAGTGACCTTCGTATGGGTCTTCCAAATTTACCTTATACAGATATTAAATTTACTTTAGTAGGGACAAGAGATGCGAACTCTAATCCTGTACCAGTAAATGTACCAATGGTTGGTATTGATGTAGAAGACGCAAATGATCCAGATGCATTCGCATATAATCTTCCAACTGCTGAAGAAGTTCAGAATGGTAAAACAGCATACTATGTTACAAAAAACATGGAAGATGAATCTTACGATAAAGTGAAATTCTATAATGTATACAGCAATGTTAATTTAAGTCAAGCAATTAAAGTTGAAGTAACACTTCCTCTAGAAGATGCTAAGAATATTAAGTATCTACCAATTGATGCAAGAATGGTTTGGAAAGCAAGCCAAGAGGGCGGAATTGTCGGTTATGAATCAGGTGCACAACATCTAGAAGAATATGCAAATCATAATCTTTTTGATGGTAATAATGGAAATGTAGAGTATGGTGGATTTGGTGATCCAGCTTCTATAGATGATAGTTATGTATCTAACGGACACTTAATTAAATCTGTTGCGAAATCATCTACATACATTACGCCAAATAATGGTGACTGGACAACAATTCCAAATGATACAAACATTGATGAGAATACATTCTTCGCTTATGCTAAAATCTTTACTTTACGTGCAAATAGCGCAGTAACTTATTATATCTCTGAAAAAGAAGATATGGCTGACCAAGATGTTTCACATTTACAGTTAGGCTCTGTTGTAGTTGACTATGTAATTGCTGGCGAAGGTACTTCTATTAAGGCTACTTATATTGATACTATTTTAAGACCGCTATATAACGCTGATGGTGCATTGGCTGCATACAATACAGCGGAAGATGGAAATGAAGCACCTCAGTCTATTACTTATGATGGCAAAGAATATAGACTTGTAGGAACAAGTGCTACATCTGCTCCAGCTACTGGTGTTTTAGCAGAGGGTGCAACTCGTGTTGTCTATGAATATGCATTAGCTGCTACACCAACTCCTGCTCCAACACCATCTACACCAGCTGCTTCTACACCTAAGACAGCAGATACTACAAATCTAGTTGGATATGTTGCAGCATTACTTGCGGCTTTTGTAGCATTTAGTGTTACAGCTGTAAATAGATACAAGTCTAATCAAATTTTCTAAAACAAAAAATGTCGATAGAAAAGGACTTCGCAAACGTGAAGTCCTTTTTAGAGTGCCAGACATGGCATATATCTCGGGGGGGTTAAAAGTAACTCCAACAAAGGGATGTAGTCCGTAACGTTTAGCCGAATTCAAGAGTGTTCATCGTGAGATGAAATTTGAAGATAGAACTAGGCATACTGTTGGACAGATTTTCACGA
>ERZ773051.1716-NODE-1716-length-11625-cov-4.035523_pt1 | contig 11625 bp, 10 predicted proteins | sample MGYA00580631_ERZ773051 | MGnify/ENA primary metagenome ERZ773051 (study PRJEB29015, sample SAMEA2738137) | human oral metagenome | biome: human oral; feature: human-associated habitat; material: saliva | place: China | collected 2204 ...
TAGATAAGCATGATATCAATAAATATCATATAATAGTTAGTCCTGTATAACAATAGGAAGTCGAGTATATTGCCCATCGTTCTCTATAAATAGTTTATTTTTAAGGATAAATTTTTTAAATAGAAAAATGGGATGGGGACAAGATATTCATTTTTCAATAGTTGATAGTATGGGAAAAAGTTTTTTTCTATGCTATAGTTTTCTGACTGTTTCAGCTTGTGAAATGAGGAAGGATGGAAGGTTCTATGGAAGAATTCAGAAAAATGCGTCGATTTAAGCAAGAAATCACGGAGGAGGAATGTAGAAAGGTACTAAAAGAAGCCCCGAGAGGAATACTTGCTCTTCACGGAGAAAACGGTTATCCCTATGCTATTCCTTTAAATCAATTTTATAACGAAGAAGACGGAAAACTTTATTTTCACGGAGCGTTGCAGGGACTAAAGCTGGATCTCATTACAAAGAACAACAAAGTTTGCTTTACTGTGCTGGACGAAGGATTTAAGAAAGAAGGAGAGTGGCCTTGGCATTTTCGTTCCGTTGTTTGCCTCGGAAGAATGGAAATCGTAGAGGATCGGGAAAAGGTGCTTTCCATTTGCCGAAAGCTTGCAGAACGTTTCTATCCTACAAAAGAGTCCATAGAAGAGGGAATCCGAAAAGCGGGAAGCAGGGTAAATGTGCTTGTGATGACGATTGACCGAATGAGCGGAAAACTCGTGAAAGAAGCATAGAAGTAAAACTTATAAAAGGGGCTGTAAAAAACCATTTTGATTTTTTACAGCCTCTTCTCTATTTTGTTCTTTGGAAATTTGTTTAGATATTTCGTATTTTACTTCTTCGGCCCTTCGCTGATCGGCTTCTTCACGAAAGACGCCGCCGTGGTTCAGATGGCCGTGATGCTTATTCCGGGACTGATCTTCTATCAATATGCCGACGCGATGCAGATCTGCTATGCCAACGCTTTGCGCGGCACGGCTTACGTTAAGCCGATGGCGCCCATCGCTTTGGTATCGTATCTTTGCATCGGCATCCCCGTGGGTTATCTGCTCGGGTTCATTGTCGATTGGAAACTTAACGGACTCTTTCTCGGGTTGCCGGCAGGCTTGTTTACGGCAGCGGCGCTTTTCTACTATTATTTCAGAAAAGCGATGAAGCGCAACCTGCAAGCCCCAGAGGGCGGTGCATAGCCAAAGGGGCGGTCTACAACTGCTGCACGCGTTGCTCGAAATCGGTCTTCGAGAGAACGGATTTGTTTCTGTATTTACTCCTATAATTGTAGATCGTAGCCAGCGAATAGTTGAGGAAATGCGCAATCCGTTTGCTCTCTTTGACACCTAAACGTATCAGTGCAAATACGCGCAACTCCGTATTGAGCAATTCATCGTTTTTCGGATAAATCTGCGCTTCGGGCAAGAGTAAAGCGTTGAAATCTTCTATAAAATTGGGAAACAGATTCAAGAAAGCTTCATCAAAATCGGCATAGAAGCGCTCCTGCTCGCTCTCTTCCCAAATATCCGAGCGAAGACGATTGGCCACTTCTTGCATATTACCCGCCTTGGCCAACTTCAAAAGCGAACGCCGATAACCTCCGATGGCTTCTATGTAATCTCGACAGCGATCCAGATAGCGGACGATGTAGGCTTCTTTCATCTTATCGGTCATTTGCAGGTGCGCATTGGTCTCTAAGAGTTGCTTATTCGTTTTGGCCAAGACCATACGCGTCTGCGAGAGTTTTTTCATCTGCCGTCGCAGGTAGAAGACGGCGATGAAGAGCAGCAGGGCCAACAGGGAAACGCCGGCAAAGAAGATGCGCTCGATGCGCGTCCATTCTTGCGACTTTTCTTTATAGGCGCGATCGATGAGCGGGAAGATTTTACTGGCTTCGACTGAGCGCAAACGAGCTTTACAATAGCTGGCATCTTGAATCGTGCAGATCAAATAATTGTAGGCCCGCGTCAGGTCGCCCCGCTGAAAGAGCAACTCTGCCAATAAGGGGAGGGCCTCATATTCTTTCACACCGGCCTTCAAGTCCATCAACGCCGTCTCAGCCAAATAATACGCCGCTTGGTCGTAATCGCCAGAAAGTCGGTAGCACTCAGCCAGATTAAATAGAGTGAAAACATCGAGTTTTCCCTTGCTCTGCTGGTATTCAGCCTTCGCCAATTGCGAGGCTTCCTTCACTTTTCCTTCACTAAGGAGCTTGTCAATCAAGACAATGTTTCGCCCGTGTCCGGCCGGCTCAAGCGAAAGGATGGAGTCTCTGTAAGCGGCCGTCAACTTGGCAGGCGATCCGCCGGATGCCGTTTCGGCCGCAAAGTCTTTCATCCAGCCGTAAACCGTTCGTTTGATGCGATAATAATGGAGCAGGTCATCGCCCGTCAGATGCAAAGTTGCAGCTTTATCGGCCATCTCCAGCGCCGCCGGATATAAGCCCATCAAAGCCAAAAGTTCGGCACGCCCCAACAAGACATAGGCTCGGAGCGATGGGTCGGTATGTGCCTGCGGCGTCTGCTCGAGCCGCTGCAAATACAAATTGGCTGAATCGGCTTGCGTATGTAGGTAGATTTCGAAAAGCTGGCGGTAGATCGGCGCCCGTTGCGCGTCGGGCACTTTACGTAATACTTGTTTCAACTTCGATGCTCGCTGCTCTCGCTGTTGCAAATAGTAGTCTTTTCGCTCGACCACCTTATCTAATTCCTGCAAAAGCGTTTGCGTTTTCGTGCTGAAGTCATCGCCGGCTACGGCAGAGAAAGCCAAGCAAAAGAGCGCGGAGAACAGGAGTAGTCTTTTCATCATGGAGTAATGTGTTGATTGGACGATAGTTTGCGCCTACAAAAATAAGCAGCCCGCCTCTCTTCTCCAAACATCTACACTTAAAAAACTCCACATTACCTTCTGTAGTGCTACTTGCGCCGAGACATATTTAAGACGAGACGGGCGCCACCCACCTTACAACAGATGCCAAAAACGGCCAATCAGGGCAAAACGCCTTCGTTATACATTGGCAAATTTTTAGACAAGACAGCGACGCCGCAGCGCAAAATGGGGAAAAATCGGCCAACTCGTTTATTTAAAAACAGACTCGCGATGCATCAGCTTCCTACAATCGCCTGAAAAGGCGAAAGAAAACGACAAAAAAATTCCACACGAATAGTAACAAAGCGTAAAGTAGAGCGTTTCCGAAAAGGACGAATTAACCGCAAGTTTTGTTTAGCTGATAAAGCAAAAGCATAAGGGTAATTGTTAATCGCTCTAAAAAGCTTTGATTTTCGCCATTAAAATCGACAAAAAGCGTTGCTCAATTTGCGCAAAAGCAAGGAAATCTATAGTTTTGTAGAAATCTCAGACAGATTAGAGACGTGCATTAACCATTAATCAGCACAAAAAGAAAACCGTTTAAACTAGACTTCGATGATCTTACGCCTCCACTCGAAGAGGCTCACAGAAAGAGATTATGACACAACGTCCGAAAGGTTTGAGATAAAGAGCGCCGCCCAAAGTGTCGGTGCTTTTTCTTTTTTGCTTTCTCCTTACTTGCTTTTTTATCTCACGATAAGCTCACTGACAATATATTTTGTTGTATTTCGTTTTTGTCTGTATATGAGTTTTCACTATCTTCGCGCAAAATCTTCTGATATGAGACGTTTGTTGTCGGCCCTTTTGGGCTGCTTTTTCGCCCTCTTTGCGCTGTCGGTTCAAGCTGATGATGCCAATCCTTCGGCTATGCCGAAAATGCGTGCGACGTATGGCGAGACAATCGGCGAGGAACTTTCAGAATACATAGGCAATGCGCCGATGACGGCTGAATTTACGGCCAATCCGCAGACAATCGGCAATTATACGCCGCTCTATGAATGGCGCTTTACAAAGGTGGGCGAATCAAAGCCTTTCCTCTTGCGCCACGAAGAGAATACGACTTACGCCTTTCGCGAGAGCGGTGCATTTACCGTCAGTCTTTTGATTAGTTTTGTACAAGGTACGGACACCATAGAATATAGTATGGATGAGCCGTTTAAGATTACAATTTCCGAATCTCGATTGGAAGTGCCTAATGCTTTTACGCCCAATGGTGACGGCATTAACGACATATTCAAAGTAAAGGACGGCTACCAGAGCATCGTCTCTTTTCGGGCTGTCATCTTCGATCGCTGGGGTAAGAAACTCTATGAATGGAGTGACCTCAAGGGAGGTTGGGACGGCCGCGCCGGAGGAAGCAATGCGCCCGATGGCGCCTATTACCTCAACCTGCAAGCCAAAGGAGCAGACGGACGCAATTATAACATAAAGAAAACGATCAATCTGCTGCGCGGCTTTGAAGAGGGCTCTTCGGTAGCACCATAAACTATACATGCCTACAGACGCTGAACAATATATCGATGTGCTGGGAGCGCGCGTACACAACTTGAAGAATGTGGACGTACGCTTGCCGCGCCACAGCCTGACGGTGATTACCGGTTTGAGTGGAAGCGGAAAGAGTTCGTTGGCCTTTGATACGCTTTATGCCGAAGGTCAACGGCGCTATATCGAGACGTTTTCAGCTTATGCTCGCGGCTTCTTGGACAATCTTGAGCGCCCCGACGTCGACAAGATAACGGGCTTAAGCCCCGTTATCAGCATAGAGCAAAAGACGACCAACAAGAATCCGCGCTCAACCGTAGGAACTGTAACGGAAATCTATGATTTTCTTCGCCTTTTGTATGCTCGCGCTGCCGATGCTTACTCGTATTTGTCGGGCGAACTGATGGTGAAGTATTCTGAAGAGAAGATTACGTCACTGATTTTAGAGCAATATGAAGGCAAAAAGGTGCTTTTGCTCGCACCGCTTGTACGGCAGCGCAAAGGACATTACAAAGAACTCTTTGAGACTGTACGTCGAAAAGGCTTTTTGACGGTTCGCGTCGATGGCGAACTGCGCGAGGCCGTGAGCGGAATGAAACTCGATCGCTATCGTACACACGACATAGAAGTAGTCGTAGACAAATTAGTCGTTCAAGCCAAAGACGAAAAGCGCTTGGCGCACGGCGTGCACAAGACCTTAGAGCAAGGCCACGGCTTGATGATGCTCTTTGATGTTGAAGCCGATCAAACACGTTATTACAGCAAGCGTTTGATGGACCCTGTCGGCGGTTTGTCGTACAGAGAGCCGGCACCCAACAACTTTTCTTTTAACTCTACGGAAGGCGCTTGCCCCAAATGCAAAGGCTTGGGCTATGTCAGCGTGATAGACCGCGAAAAAGTTATTCCTGACCCCACGCTTTCCATCCGCAAGGGCGCTTTGTCGCCTTTAGGCGCTTATCGCAGCACGCTCATCTTTGCGGAGATCGAAGCTATTTTAGTTCCATTCGGCTGCGATCTTAAGACGCCTTTTAAAGATATTCCGGAAGAAGCCGTTGATATGATCTTCAACGGCACAACCGAACGCTTGCACATTCCCGCCGCAGCAATGCATACGACGGAGGACTTCATCGTAAGCTACGACGGCCTTGCGAAATATATCAACCAGATGGCGGATAGCGAGATGACAGCAGCTTCGCAGAAATGGGCTGAACAATTCTCACGCACGGCGGTTTGCCCTGAATGTCACGGCAAACGTTTAAATCGCGAAGCGCTCTCTTATCGCTTGGACGGCCGCTCTATCGCCGACTTTGCGGAGATGGACATTAGTGAACTCTACGCTTGCCTCTCCGATCTTGAAGCGCGACTCGATAAGCAGCGCGCCGCCATTGCCCACGAAATTTTGAAAGAATTGCGCACACGTCTCAAGTTTTTGTTAGACGTAGGTTTGGATTATCTCTCCCTTTCGCGTGCCACGATGAGTCTTTCGGGCGGCGAAAGTCAGCGCATACGCTTGGCCACGCAAATCGGCTCACAGTTGGTCAACGTACTATATATATTAGACGAGCCAAGCATAGGCCTGCACCAGCGCGATAATGTCCGTCTGATTCAGTCGCTCAAGAATTTGCGCGATATAGGCAACACGGTCATCGTCGTAGAGCACGACAAAGATATGATGCTGGCGGCCGACTACATTATAGATATGGGTCCGCGCGCCGGACGCTTGGGCGGCGAAGTTGTTTTTCAAGGAAAGCCAACCACGATGCTGGCTTGTCATACACTGACGGCCGACTATCTGAACGGCGAGCGGGAGATTGCCATTCCTCAGACACGCCGCAAAGGCAACGGGCATAAGCTCCGCCTTATCGGAGCTAAGGGCAATAACCTTAAAAGCGCAAATGTAACGATCCCACTCGGCACATTCGTCTGCGTGACGGGCGTTTCGGGCAGCGGCAAGTCTACGCTGATCAACGACACCCTACTCCCCATTCTTTCGCAACACTTTTATCGTTCCCTTCGTGCGCCTTTGTCTTACGGCAAACTCGAAGGAATCGAGCAGGTCGACAAGGTCGTAGCCGTCGATCAAAGTCCGTTGGGGCGCACGCCGCGTTCCAATCCGGCCACCTATACGGGCGTTTTTTCAGATATCCGTAATCTCTTTGTCGAATTGCCCGAAGCCAAGATACGCGGCTACAAGCCCGGACGCTTTTCTTTCAATGTCAAGGGCGGCCGCTGCGAAGTGTGCAAGGGCAATGGCTACAAGACCATCGAGATGAACTTCCTGCCCGACGTCTATGTCCCCTGCGAAGCCTGCCACGGCAAGCGTTATAATCGAGAGACCTTAGAGGTGCGCTTTAAGGGTAAGAGCATCGCCGACGTACTTAATATGACGGTCAACAACGCCGTTGAGTTTTTCGAGAACGTCCCCACTATTCTGCATAAGATCAAAGTATTGCAAGATGTGGGCTTGGGCTATCTCAAATTAGGACAAAGCAGCACGACGCTTTCAGGCGGCGAGAGTCAGCGCGTAAAACTGGCTACCGAACTGGCAAAGCGAGATACGGGCAACACAATATATATATTAGATGAGCCGACTACGGGCCTGCACTTCGAGGATATACGCATCCTGCTCGGCGTCTTAAATCGGTTGGTGGAAAAAGGCAATACCGTTATTGTCATTGAGCACAATTTAGACGTGATTAAATCTGCCGACTACCTCATCGATATGGGCCCTGAAGGCGGCAGAGGCGGCGGCAAAGTAGTAGCCGCAGGCACGCCCGAGCAAGTCGTAAGCAAGGGCTTAGGCTATACGGCCCGATACCTAAAAGAAGAATTGCACCGATGAGCAAAGAGAAGAAAACCAACGCTGCCCGCTTGCTCGACCGCGAAGGCGTCAGCTACGAACTGATTCCCTACCTCGTCGATGAGCACGACCTAAGTGCCGCCCACGTAGCCGCCTCTTTAGGCGAAGACGTCAAGAGCGTCTTTAAGACCATCGTCTTGCGCGGCGATAAGCAAGGCTGCCTCGTTTGCGTAGTGCCCGGCGATAGCGAAGTAGATCTAAAGCGAGCGGCCAAGGCGAGCGGCAATAAGAAAGTCGAACCCCTTCCACTCAAAGAATTGCTCCCCCTCACGGGCTACATTCGCGGCGGCTGTTCCCCGATCGGAATGAAGAAGCACTTCCCGACTTATTTTGATGCGTCGGCTGAAGGGCAACCTTTCATTTATGTCAGTGCCGGTGTGCGCGGCTTGCAACTCAAAATAGCACCGGCCGATTTGTTGCGCTGCTGCGCTGCCGTCTACGCCCCATTAACACCCGATGAGCACGATTCATAAACAAGCAAATTATATACATAAATTCAATTACTAATAACTCCTTAATTACACAATTATGTTCGAAGGACAACCCAAAGGGCTTTACGCCCTTGCGCTTGCCAACACCGGCGAACGCTTCGGCTACTACACGATGATAGCCGTATTTGCGCTTTTCTTGCGAGCGAATTTTGGTTTTGAACCCGGCACAGCCGGCATGATCTACAGCAGTTTCTTAGGCTTAGTCTATTTTCTGCCCTTGATCGGCGGCTATATGGCCGACAAATTCGGCTACGGCAAGATGGTTACGATCGGTATTCTCATCATGTTTGGTGGTTACCTCCTGCTTTCCGTACCCTTAGGTAGCGGCACCGTAGCAATGATTGCTATGCTCGCAGCCCTGATCTTCATCAGTCTTGGTACGGGTCTCTTCAAAGGCAACTTGCAGGTAATGGTCGGCAATCTTTACGACAGTCCGGAATATGCCGGCAAGCGCGATTCTGCCTTTTCCATCTTCTATATGGCGATCAACATCGGCGCCCTTTTCGCTCCGACAGCTGCTGTACGCATTAAAGAGTGGGCAGAGTCGATCGGTTATCACGAAAACGACGCTTACCACTTCTCCTTTGCCGTAGCTTGCGCCTCTTTGATCCTTTCAATGGCTATCTACTACGGTTTCCGCTCCTCTTTCCGCCACGTAGAAGGCTCAGTGGCTGGTAAGAAGAAAGCTGACACCAAGGAAGAAGCTCCCGTACAAGAACTTTCTCCGAAAGAGACGAAGGATCGCATCATCGCGCTTTGCCTTGTCTTTGCCGTAGTGATCTTCTTCTGGATGGCTTTCCACCAAAACGGTTTGACGCTCACATATTTTGCAAATGAGTTCGTACAAAAGACGGCTACCGGCGTACAGAGCATGGCCTTTGACGTGATCAACCTCTTTATGATTATTGTCATTGTCTACGCTTTGTTCGCATTCTTTGATGACAGAACAGGAAAAGGGAAAGGCATATCTGGAATCATATCTCTTGTGGTTTTCGCTGCTTTAATAGTATATTGTGCTTACAACCAATCGCTTGAAGTTGATGTAGTTAATCTTTTAGCAATAGCTATAATCTCAATTGCAGGATATACATTCTTCAATAGCGAACCTGGAAAAGCGAAGATTATATCTGGAGTTTTAATACTTGGTGCTATATTTATTATGGCACTTAAATACCTGAACCTCGAAGGATCTGTAGAGGTCAGCGCCCCGATCTTCCAGCAGTTCAACCCCTTCTATGTCGTAGCCCTCACGCCCGTAAGTATGGCGATCTTCGCTTACCTCGGCCGCACCGGCAAGGAACCGAGCGCGCCCCGCAAGATTGCCTACGGTATGCTCGTGGCAGGTGCAGCCTACATCCTCATGGTTTTGGCTTCACAAGGTTTGAATACGCCTGCTCAGCAGGCAGTAGCCGGCGCTAATGCTACCTATACATCGCCCAACTGGCTCATCGGTACTTACCTCGTCCTCACTTTCGGCGAACTCCTACTCTCTCCGATGGGTATCAGCTTTGTCAGCAAGGTAGCGCCGCCTAAATATAAAGGTTTGATGATGGGTGGTTGGTTCGTAGCTACGGCTATCGGTAACCTCCTCGTCAGCGTCGGTGGTTACCTCTGGGGCAACCTCCCGCTCTGGTCTGTTTGGGCTGTCTTCATCGGCTTGTGTCTCCTCTCCGCCCTCTTCATGTTTACAATCATGAAGCGCTTGGAGCGCGTAAGCTAATCAGGCATTTTAACCTCAAAAGCGCAAGGCTTCGCCTTTCGCTTTTGAGAATACAAACGATGCGCATTTCTCGCGGGAAATGCGCATCGTTTACTTTTTGGGTGGGCTAATAAACAGCCCGACGTGGGCAATGGGCCTACATACTATTTACCATTTCTTGCAGGTCGTTCTGCTGCCGCAGCAGTTGCAAAAACTCTTTGGCCGCATTCTTCTCATAAGCGCCCTCGAGTGTATGTATACAACCGATCATTTCATTTTCAGGCAGATCAATCGGAATAGCCACCACCTCTTGATGCCCCTTTACCGTCGAGGCCGACAGTACGGAAACCAACCGACTGCGCCCCACTAAATCAAGGAGCATATGGACCACATTGAGCTGAAAGCGCACATTAAAATGCAAATCGGATTTTTCGGCAAAACGATTAAAGAAGTTGCGCGCTTGCAAGCCGTTCGTCGGCAGCGCCAAATCACATTGTGCCAACTCCTTTAACGTGACGCTTTTCTGTCCGGCAAGCGGATGGTCCACAGCCGTAATGGCCGCAAGTTGTGTACGAAAGAGTTCCCTACTTTTAATGGACGGAAGCGCATGCAAGGGCTTGTAAGAAAGCACAAAGTCGACTTGTCGTTTTTGCAAATCCTCCAGCAAATCTTCCATACGCTTATAAAAGATATTCAGGCGAATGGCCGGAAAGCGCCGCATAAAGGTCAGCACCGTCTCCGTCATAATCGGGTGAAACGAATACGTGACTCCCACATTCAGCACGCCGGTCTTAAGATGTTGTAGATCTCGAATATACAGTTTACTCGTTTCTGCATCATCAATGGTACGCCGCGCATTGGGCAGAAATGCTTCACCCGGTTCTGTGAGCACAACCTCGTGACTATTGCGTTCTAAGAGTCTTACGCCCAACTCCTCCTCCAGTTGTTTTATTTGCTGTGATAAGGTACTTTGTGTAATGCAAAGCGACTTGGCAGCCGTCGAAAAATTAAGTTGTTCGGCTACAGCTATAAAGTAGTGAAGTTGGCGTAGTTCCATGCGTTCTGTTATACTGAGCGCTGGAGCAACAGCGTGCCACTTAAGCATCGTTCTGCCGGCCACTCTTACAGCCAGCCATCAACGAGTACGCTACCCGCCCCTATGCGTCTGAGTTAAGTTTATAGTCAATCTTCGTCTTCGTAATCCTCATTTTTTGCAAGTTGGTCGGATTTGAAGCAATAAACGGCGTCAAAGATAATAAATAGTACGACGACTGCCGCAATGATCATTCCAATTGTTTGATTAGTCATAATTCTACTGGTTTTGAGTTAACGCTGCAAAAGTAGCCTTACGCCCAACGCACCACAAGGATTGATAACGGATTGTTTCGATAGTAGCTATCGTAAAAATCAATACAAAGTTACATATACCACTATTCACAATCAAGAATTACAAGCCATATTACCCCGAAAATAGTTAAAAATCAATCCCTAAACTACCACTTTTAAATCTTCACTTTTCGGGCGCCCATAGTCTATTGGTCAATCTCATTTTTCCACAGAAAAAAGCAAAACAGCGGTGTTAACTCGCACTCAACAAGCCCTTAGGCTTGGTCTTTGAAAGTTATTGTAGGCGTACATTGGCGGATTTTGAAAGACCAACCCTATGGGGTTGGCATTACCGCTATGTATTGATGCAGGGTTGATGCCAAACGCCAACCCTGCCCTGCCAAAAGACTAACCCCGATGGGGTTATTTGCGGACGATGAAGCGCGCAGGTAGGAAGAGTTTGGGAGGATTTAGCCGATTTTATTGGTTTAGCCTATAGGGTTAGAGGTATATATAGATGAGGATGTGCGGAGAAGTGGATTACACGATTGTATCATTATGAATCAATCATAGCATTCTCCATTCCCCACCAGGCATATTTAGGATTATATGGAATAATGCGTACAAAACAACCCCTTAGGCTTGGTCTCTTGGCAGGGCAGGCGTTGGAGCGGAGCGACAACCCTGCCATAATCCGTCGCGAAAGTGCAACCCCTTAGGGTTGGTCTTTCAAATCGTTCGCATATCAGCTAATAGTCAAGCGTTTATCGCGCATTTGGCCGGTTCAGTAGAATTGCTTACCTTTGCATGCGCAAGGGCGAGGAGCGTCCTTGGTTATATTATTCATCTATTAAATCTATACCACAATGATTAAATTCGTCATTAGAGCGAAGAAAAATCCGCTCAAGAAAGAA
>ERZ773051.1719-NODE-1719-length-11615-cov-5.251298_pt1 | contig 11615 bp, 6 predicted proteins | sample MGYA00580631_ERZ773051 | MGnify/ENA primary metagenome ERZ773051 (study PRJEB29015, sample SAMEA2738137) | human oral metagenome | biome: human oral; feature: human-associated habitat; material: saliva | place: China | collected 2204 ...
GTTCTTTCGAAGAACGTTTTGAGTGCAGTGGTTGCCATCCAATCAAACAACACTTTGCTTGTTTTCTTGGGAGAACTGTGCATAGTATATCTCTATGCGACTAAAGTCGCTAGAGCTATCCATATTGTACATAACTTATTTTCACAAATAGTTTACATCGTTAAATTTATTCTTATTATATGGTTTTTAAAAAACGCACCATGCTTGGTACGTTTCTCTAAATGAATACATTATTTAATACATGTGGCTTTACAATTCCTGTAAAGTTTATATCAAATCAAATCTACTAATATCGTGTGTCTATTTTTTCCACTTTTTATAGGCCTCATCAGCAAGAATTGATTGAACCAGTTTAAATAAATCTTCATCTTGACATAATTTGACAAAAACTTCATTAGTCGAATTAGAGAGAGCAACAACCTTATCTTCAAATACTTTTGGGAAAAGGGAATTTTTAAACATAGGGAGATCATTTCCTTTTGCTAGAGAACGTTGCTTTTCATTTGGATTATTTACCACATGTTTTACAAGCATTTCAAGAATAACACGGTCATCTTCTGTAAACACATCAGGAAAGCGACTATTTATTTTTTCAATTATTGAAGTTAAAGTGTCATTTTCTTCAGGTGTTTTTTTACCCGGATTAATTTTTTCTTGCTGCTTATATTGAGAATCGCTATTAGACGAGAGTACTATCGGGCCAAAGCTATCATGTGTTAATTTGTAGTAATCCATGCGAATCTTGTCTTTAATATCTACATCATCCACTCCTGGGTGTGGTAAGAGAGTAATCAAATAGCTAATAAAGATATTCTCCCTCAACAATTCTTTATCAAAGAGACGAATAAGTTGAGAAATATAATTATATTTTTCTTTAAAACTTCTAAGAAGTGTTCTAAACACATACTGTTCAGTATCTTCCATTTCCTTATATCTATCAATAATCGGTCTAAAGACCGCCGAAAGACGTCCAAGTAATTTTGCATCTTGCTCTATGCTAGCTTTACTATAAAGACCAGAAACTTTAAGAACGTCTTCATCAGTATAAATTTTGTACTTACGAATTTTTTCTTTAGCATCATAAAGCATATTGGGATCAATAGCCTTATCAAGACTGGAAACTTCATAAAATGGCTGAAATGCTTTTTGAATTTCTTCTGCAGTATTTTTAAAATCCAAAATAAATGTATCTGATTTATTAGTTGTCGTTCGATTAAGGCGAGATAATGTCTGAACAGCTTTAACCCCACGAAGTTTCTTATCTACAAACATTGTATGTAACAATGGTTCATCAAAACCTGTTTGATATTTTTCAGCCACAATTAAAATATTAAAGTCTGTCCCATGAAAAACTTCTTTTAATTGATTTTCCTTTACATGAGAACCATCTTTAAGAATGTTTAATCCAACTTCATTATAGTTATCATCTCCATCGATAACGTCACCTGAAAAAGCCACCAGAACCCCTATATCACGATATCCCTTTTCATCGATGTATCGTTTAAATTCATTTAGATAGCGAACTGCAGCCAAACGAGAACTCGTTACAACCATTGCTTTCCCTCTACCACCTATACTATGACGTGTCTTTTCTCTAAACGTCTCAATCATAATCTCAGTTTTCTGAGCAATATTATATGGGTGGAGGTCAGCATAACGAGTGATAATTCGCTTGGCAGTTGAAGGTGGAAGTTTTGGATCATCCTCAACCAACTTAGCTATCTTGTATGCCGTATGGTATGTCATGTAATTTTTTAAGACATCTAAAATAAAGCCTTCCTCAATAGCTTGTCTCATTGAATACACATGAAAAGGAACAAAACTACCGTCAGCTTGCTGAGTTCCAAACATTTCCATTGTTTTCACTTTAGGAGTTGCTGTAAAAGCATAGAATGAAATGTTTTCATGACGTCCCTGACCAAGCAAAATAGTATTTAATTCATCTTCTTCGTCACGTGCTTTTGAAGCTTCTTCTTCATCAAACTCTTCCCATTCTTTTAAAGCATCCTCTGTGTCTGATAATGCTCTTCTCAATTTTTGAGCTGCTGTTCCTGTCTGTGAAGAATGTGCTTCATCCACAATGACAGCAAAACGTTTACCTTGTGTTGAATCGACTTCTTGATAAATAACTGGGAATTTTTGCAGGGTGGTTATTATGATTTGGCGACCATCATTTATTGCTTTCAACAAGTCCTTAGAAGATTTGTTTTCTCCAATTGTCTCAACTAGACCTGTTGTAGCATCGAATGAAGTAATAGTATCTTGCAACTGCCTATCTAGTACTGTTCTATCTGTAACAATTATAACTGAATTAAACAAGGGTTGATTCTGATCATTGTGAATTCTCTGCAAGTGATAAGCTAACCAGGCAATTGAATTAGATTTCCCAGAACCCGCTGAGTGCTGAATCAGATAATGATTCCCGGAACCGTTCTGTTGAGTGTCTTCTACTAACTTCTTAACAACATCTAACTGATGATATCGTGGGAAAATCAACGTTTTCTTCTCAACCTGTTTTCCAGATGAATTCTTTTCAATCTTAACTTCTAGATTCATAAATCTCTGAATGATATCTAAGAGGGCATCTTTTTGTAAAACATTCTGCCAAAGATAGGCTGTTATATAATCATCATCACGTTCAGGATTCCCAGCACCACCAACATTACCAGCACCGTTCGAACCTTGATTGAAAGGTAGAAAATAAGTCTTGTCTCCAGCCAATTTCGTAGTCATCCACACCTCATGAGTATCAACTGCAAAATACACAAGAAAACGACGATTAAATTGGAAAACCAGTTCTTTCGGATCTCTATCAAACATAAACTGTTTTTTTGCATGTTCTACAGACTGATTCTTAAACTGATTTTTCAGTTCAAGAGCTACTAGAGGTATACCATTTATAGACAAAACGATATCAATCGTATTTTTGTTATGAGGGCTATAAGCAAACTGACGTGTAATCATAGTTTTATTTGCTTGATAAGCAAGACAAAGTTCATCATTTAAACTAGAAGACGGTTTAAATTGTATTACTTTAAATTTACAGCCTCTATCCTGTATACCATTACGTAGTACATGTAAAATCCCATGGTTATTAACTTCTTGTTCAAATCTCTTGAAAAAAGAACTTTCAGGATTTACTCCAACTACCTTTTTGTAACGTTCCCACATTTTATTCTGTGTTTCCTGAACATAGGATAAAAGAGCATCTAAATCGAGACCTTTTGTCGCATCATAGTTAGAATCTTGAAACTTATTTTTTATCCAACCACCCTCTGGTGAACTTAACCAAGTTTCGATATCTTGTTCAAAGCGTTTTTCATTATCTTCCATATTAATCCTTATCTTCTTCATCATTTTCCGATGAACTTTCTTGCTCATCATTTCCTAACACGCCTATCTGAGGGATAGTTGTTTTTTGCATTATTTTTGATATACGTTCAGCATGAGAATTAGCAATCTCGGCCATAGCAGGTGCAATGGTTTTGGAAATATCTATTCTAGGAATAGTTATACTCTTCATTGCCTTTGCTATTGTTTCTCCTAATAGAATTGCATTGTGGGTCGGTATTGTCTTTGTGTAGGCTTCAACCGCTTTTTGAAATTGTTTCGACATTTCAAGAAGTCCTTGTAGTGCAACAGTTGAAACCTTTGTATTTTGGTAAAATTTCCTTTCAAGTAGCTCATCTTGAATTTTGTGAAATTTATTAGCATAGGTCCGAACTTCATTTTTACAGAACTTCCAATCATTAAAGCTCATTTCTTTATGGTGAGCGACCTTATTTCGGACATTTCTAATCTTCGTTATGACTTCTTCATCAATATTATGCTTAGGTAGTAAGGGCTTTATATTCACTTCCCACAGACTTCGAAATTCTATCTTTTCGGTTAGGTTTTGAAGTTTTTCATATAGATTACTATCTTTGATAATATCGCAAAATTCATAGGAGTCACCAACTGCTAGCCAAGCTTTCGCAAACAAGAGTTTTTCTAGTTGACTCAAATCCAAATCTTCAACATAGGCATTTAATGTTTGTTTTTTGCGTCCAGCGGTCGCATCCGTCACATCATAAAAATGGTAAATGAAGTAAAAAATCTTTCTTAAGTTTGTTTCATAGTCAAGAAGAGTCGAGTAGCATTTTTTCGCATAGTAAGCTGATAAGTCGGCAGAGTAGTGAGTTACTTCAAAATGTTGACTCAAGACTCCACTTATCCTTGCCCTAAACTTATCATAGAAATACGCCTTCCTCCAGTGGACATCAACTGTCGCCTTTAGTCGACAATGGAGGATACTATCTGATTTTCTGATGATTGTTTTAAATCGTAGCGGATCATCCTCTGGGAAATTGTAAGTAAGCGTATTGGTTTTCTCTAACCGATTTATGTCGTGAATCCTTTCAAAGGATTCCCAAAACAGCTGGCGTAAGTCTCCATCTTGGATTTTTGGTTTTAACAATAGTTCAAAATCAACTTTCATAGCCTTCCACTCGTTTTTTCCCTGTCACATATTCATAAATCATTGATTTTTTATAGTTTTCGTATTCAGAAATCACATTCTCTTTTTCAGTTATTAAAGTATCAATTTGTGCAGTTTTTCTGTCGAGAAAATCAGCAATTTGATTTTGTAATTCAAAACTTGGTAACATCAATGGAAGCTTCTTAACATCATTCCAATTTACACTTTGTCGAACTCCTGAACCCATACCATAATATCCCTTATTCACATCAAACCCAAAAAGTTGATAATAAACGAAACGAGAACATACTTTTTTGGTTGATCTGATAGTTATATAAGCCGAAGTTATAATACCTCGTTCCTCAGAAATTCCTTGTCTTAGACTTTTTTTATCATTCTGTAAATCTGTCATCCTCAATACAATATCATCCTTCTCTATAATATTGTACCCTTCGAAACTTTCCGGAAGCAATCCTTCACCAGAGTTAATATCTCGCTTTTTAATCCGTCCATAAGATAAACTCAGTAGATTTGTTTCAATCATTCCCGTATTCTTTTGTCTAACTTGTTCGAATAATTGACCAATTGTAAATTTATTCCATTCTTTGGGAGAGTCCCCTATCCATTCCACTCCAGACGGCACTAGTGTCTCACTTGAATTAAGTCCTTTAGTTACAATTTCCGTAATTATAGACTGTTTATATGATTTTAACACTTCAATCGTTTTTTTTGTATCTATAATAATATCATCAATTAGAGCTGTCTTTTCGTCAAGAAATTTTGCAATTCTTTGTTGTTCGGAAATCGGTGGAAAAATCATTGGTATTTTAACCAATTGACTTCCATTTAATGTAGAACGAATTCCTGTACCATAAGAATTAAAAATTCTTCTTGCTTCTAAATCCAAAAAATAATATAAGGCAAATCTATTAAATACTACATTGGGAGTATGATCTAATCTTACATAACCAGATGATAACAAACCATCTTTTGGAGGGATACCAACTCTTCGATAATCTGAATCTTGTTCTAGACCCATTAAGTTAAAAACAAACTCACCTTCAGGTACAATCTGATATGTCGAATAATTTGCTGGCGATTGTCCATTTCCATCGTACTTTGGACGTTCTAGCACTCCTGCTTTTGCAAGAGTTAGTCTAGGGTATTTCTCATGTGAATCACCCGCAACTAACTTTTGGTATAAAAAACCTGATTTTATTGGAAGAACTTTCCAATTTTTTGGAATTTTTCCAATCCATTTGATGCCACTATCTTTCGTTTTATCCATTAACATCTCCCCTCGTAATCTCATTTAACCGAATTAAAATTACAATTCCTAAATGAATCAGAAATTTTTTTCTAGATTCATCAAATTCGGATTCTCTTTCTTCTAGCGCTTGACTGTGGCTATGTCTAAAAACTTGCAATTGTTTGCGAAAATTCTTCAGTTGTTCTTCTGTAAACAAACCATAAAAATTAGATTCATCTACAGAAAGAAACTTACCATTAGATAATTTCATAAGATTCTCAATCACTTCGGCAATTGTTCTTAATTTTTCATCATCAGTTTGTTGTTCCCATGTCGCATCTCTAAGAGATATTTTCTTGATAATAGTTTGTAAATCATCTGGTACTGGCTGAAGGATTATGCCGTCTTTAAGAATATCTAACCCGAAAATTAATATGCGTCTCTCATCCCACGAGACTGTTCCTAAACACCCACGTTCGATTTGAATATGAGATCTTATTTTATTATAAGCAAAATCATAAAGAGTACTTGGGGTTTTTAATGCGTTAGGAAATTGTTTTATTTTATACCCCTGATTATCTAAATACCGACGAATAAGCTGAAACTCTTTATTCAAAGTCTTATTGTGGTAATATTTTTCATTATCAGGACTGATTAATTCTTTGAATCTTTCAATCAGTTCATTATCATCAAAGTAAATAAACTCATCAAGTTCAATCATCTCTTTCTTCCCCTTTTTGATCAATAAGAGTTTCAAAATTCTTAATGATTCTCTCTTCTAGAGTTTTAAGGCGTTGAGCAATATCTTTTGAACTTTCTGGTGCTTGATATTTATAAAATAATCGTGTAAATGGAACCTCAAAACCAATCTTTGTTTTACTTTTATCAACCCAAACATCTGGATTAAAAGGTAGTACTTCTCGATTGATGTAAGTATCAATATCTTCTGTCAGCGGAATATCCTCAGTATCACGCTTGCTAGTATCAGGTTCTGGTTTCCCATTTTTCTTTCTGATAATATTGCCATTTTCATCATATAGAGGTGTTTCAACAACAACTTTTTGATAACCAAAAAAATCATTATTAAATATTTTAGACTCTACAATCGAATCATTTTCACTATAAACTTTATTAGCAAATTCTCCATAAGCCTCTACAATTAGTTCTCTGCTTTTCTTATCAATATCCACCTTCTTTTCACCAATATTTTTACGACGCTTAACAAAAGCTTTACTTGCATCTAATAACTGCACTTTACCCTGGCGTTCTTTAGTTTTATTTTTAGTGATAATCCAAATATAAGTAGAAATTCCAGTGTTATAGAAAAGGTCAGTTGGTAACTGAACGATCCCTTCTAGCCAGTCATTCTCAATAACATGCTGACGAATAAGAGACTCACCTCCACCTGCATTACCCGCAAAAAGTGCAGAACCATTATGAATGATAGCCATTCGTCCAGTTTCCTTAAGTTTCGAGATACCATTTAATTGAAAAAGAAGTTGCCCATCCGAAATTTTAGGTAGACCAACCCCAAATCGCCCTTTTTCCTTTAAGTCTGCTTCTGCCAATACCGCAGCTTTATCCTTTTTCCAATCAATCCCAAAAGGTGGATTTGAGATAATATAGTCAAAAGTATATCCAGTAAATGCATCTTTTGAAAGAGTTGAACCAAGTGCCATATTATCTGGATTGCCTCCCCTTATCATTGTATCTGCCTTAGCAATGGCATATGTCTCTGGATTAATTTCTTGTCCATAGGTAGTGATATCTGCATTAGCATCCAAATCCTTAATTCGATCAGACATTGCAGATAACATTTGGGAGGTCCCCATTGTTTGGTCATAAACAGTCTTCACCATAACATCGTCTGAGACCTTTTCATCAACTAAAAGAAGATCTGTCATAAGATAGATGATATCGCGACTGGTAAAATGAGCACCAGCTTCTTCTTTATAGGACTCAGAAAAACGACGCACCAATTCCTCAAAAATATATCCCATATCCGTTGAAGTTACTGTATCAGCTCCTAGATATGCCTTCTGACTATTAAATTCTTGAATTACAGAATACAATGCATCATTATTCTGCATCTTAGTGATTTCTTTATCGAATTCAAAATTCTCTAAAATATCTTGGACATTATTAGAAAAACCATTGATATAATTCCTAAAATTATCCTCAATATTCTCAGCGTCAGCTAATAGAGTATTAAAAGTAAACTCACTTGTATTAAAGAAACTATATCCAGAAGCATCTGTTAGTTTACGATTTTTAATTCGATCAACATTAATATCTTTAACTTTCGGAACAGTCTCCATTACCGCTTTACGTGTTGGAAGCAGCGTATCATGAAGCCGTTTGATGACTGTCATCGGTAGGATAACCTTTCCATATTCATGCGGTTTATATAATCCTCGTAAAATATCCGCTGTACTCCAAATAAGTGAAGCTTTTTCTTGTATATTAGCTATTGTCTGGTTTTTGTCATTTTCTTCAGATTTGCTCATATTATTATCCTTCTTTCTGAATAGTAAATACTTCCGAAATAGAAATAGAGTCACAAAAATCTTGTTTTATTCCAATTTCTTCCATTTTTAATGCAGCCATTTTTTCTTTTAGAGCCGACATTTTCGATTCATAGATTTCTGTGGCTCGTTGCTGACCTTCCAATGAAACAACAGGTACAGGTAGTTCTTTGAAATCTTTTGGTGTTATCAAAGTGATAGCCGTTGTTTTTGACATCTTCTGAATTAGAGCTTGTGCAAAAGAGCTTTCAAGATAGATTTTTAGCCACCTAGCTAGATAAGTAGGTTTAACTCGAATACGGAATAGGTTTGAATGAAAAATAAGATTGGTCTCATCTTGTTCTACAAGACAAATCTTATTTAGTACTCCTCTGGCTGACATCAAAATATCTCCTGCTTCAAGTAGATAAGAATCTAATTTATCATCCTTACTTACAATTTGTTTCAGATCAAAATGATTTAAACCATCATCAGTTAAATCTGATATTCTAACAATTTTATAATTTCCTTCTTCATGCTCATCCGATTTCAGACTATTGAACCCCATTTTTACCTCTGCAATCTCACCTAGTTTAACTGTCTGTAACTTTTTAAGCGCATCAAAGTCGATTTGAATCAATTGATCGTCGATTTCAATATATTTATCTTGAATATAATCCTCAACTACGAGGCTAGTATTTTTAATATCTGACAGCGATACATTTTTGGAAAAATAATCAATTTCCCTTTTTGAAAAATAAGTTTCTAGAATCATTTTTATTGCATCATCTTTTAGATATTTAAATCTATGATTTTTATGACTAATCATCCCATCTGTAACCTTAATAAATTGTATTTGATCAGTGTGTGTTTTCTTTTGTGTATTAAATACCAAGATAGCTGTTCTGATACCAGTGTTTTGAACTAATCCAGCCGGCAAAGAAATAACAGTCTCTACTAGATCAAAATCAATAAAAGATTTTCTAGCAATTTTAGTTTTATCATTTTTAAATAAGAATCCAGGAGAGACAAGCAGTACTGCTTTTCCTCCCGGCTTCAAAGATGAAATTGCATTACTAATGAATGCTAACTCTCCTCCATTTTTAAGAATTGGTCCAAATTTAAAACGCCCATAGGGATCATTACTTAGATTTTCTTTTATAGTGAGAGAAAAAGGTGGAACTTGAATAACTCTATCAATCTGCTGTTCATGAAAATATTCTGGATTAATTAGTACATTTTCATGATATAATTTAGTTTCACAGGCTCCATTTATGATAAATAGAACCGAAGCGTATAATAGTATATTTTCATTAATATCTTGGCCAATTATTTTCCCAGGATTAAAAGCTAGTGATTCATTTAACGTATATCCAAAGCCAACACTAGGATCTAGTATGGTCATTCCATCTTTGATATCTGCTAACGAAACAAGTAACCTATCCAACTGAGAATTATTAGTCAATATTTCTTTACTGTTTTGTAGAAGATATTCAACAGAAATATCAAATAGTTCTTTTGAAGAATGCTCAATTATATATCTCAAAAAACTTCTATATTCTTCATCACTTAATACTTCAAGTGTTTTTGTAATTCTATCAACAAACTTTTCCCAAGGTAATATAAACTGTAATTCATTGAATAATTGAATTACTTCATCACTATATGCTATCTTATTTTTTAGCAATAAATCTTTCAATTTCTTCTCTTTAAAATGTACAACTAGCGCTGCACTCAAATATAACTCACTCAGTGAATCTGTCTTAATGTTGTTAAAAGATAAACTCTTCATCTCTTTCCTCTCTTAAATATAAATACTATAATTTAGTAAATCGATTACTTTGTATAAAATTATAATTAAAGTGGATGAACCACAGCCAATTCAATTTCTTATAGTATATCATAAAAAATATATTACGTCAACATAATTTTAGTATCTAATTTACTATTTTAATGGTTTTGATTTTCTGTAAATTAAAGATAGTTGGATTTCTTACAACTTAACTAATATGACATATCTTTCAATTTTTTAAAATATTGCATATTCTGCCATTCCTAAATATATTAAAACCTCTTAATTAACGTTGAATCTACGAGCTTTTGATATTATATATTTCTGCTTATTTCTGGTCAGAGTATCTATCCAATCCCACACCTATATAAAAGAAAATATATTTTTATGTAAATATCTAGTTTTGAATTTTTAAGTAACTATTTTTCTCTTATATAGTATTTATAATAGCTCCTTAAGTTGATTTAAAAATTTATCGTTATCTAGTTTGAGAAGAATAAAGCAAATCTATTATTTCCATTTTATTTCTTATGCTTTATTAAACAATTAATGATACATCCTAAAGTCACCGATATTTATTTTTTTCGAATATAACATTGTTTTCTTGGGCCAACTTTGCATAGCATAACTCCACGCGACTAAAGTCGCTAGAGCTATCCTAATTGCGCACCGCCAGTTCTCATACAAAAAAACACCTTGCAAACTGCAAAGTGTTTTCGTTTGTATTCTGCTTTCCAGTAACGAATTAACGTTTTGAGAATTGTGATGCTTTACGAGCTTTCTTAAGACCTGGTTTGGAAAGTATGAATTTCAGTTGGACTAAAAACAGCGTAATATCAAGACTTTTCTCCGCTTTTATAAAAGCTTTTTTCCAATCAAATTCAACTAATTTTATCCGAATGGTGTGGATTTTACCCCCAAAATTACAGAGAATGGAGCTGATAAACACTAAACGTTCACACCATTAGTTAAATGATTTTTTGTTCATCATTTTTCTTAGATGATAGAACTTCTAATTTATTTCTTATTCAAGCAAAAACAACCTGCTATAAGTAAGAAAGAGGAAGATACAAGAAAAACACGGCGTAAAAACCGATTCAGTTCATTGTCCTCAATCCTTGTCTGCTTCATTTTCTTTTACGAGATCGTTTTGTGAATCTTTTTCAGAGAGTTTTTGATCAATATACTTGTCAATGTTTTCATAAAATTCCTTGGTCGCTTCACTATCTAATGTTGGCGAGTTCTGAACTTGATTCACTTTCAATTGAACAGATTGAATACCGTAAGAGGCTTGTTTTTGGTGGAGTGTTTCTAATTCTTCTTCTGAAATCGGATCTCCAACAACCGTCAAGACCAATTCATTGTTACTTGACTTGTAGACTTGATTAATAACCGTATAATTGGCGAACTCTTTTCCTACAAACTGTTTGATCCCTTCTTTGCGCGCTTGTTCTATTGTCAGAGTAACTGCCGAATAGCTAGCTGGAAGAATCAACAATACAATCAAAGAAATCAAGCCAATTCTCATTTTAATGCTCAGCTCTTTAAATGAAGTTAAAGGAGATTTTCTCATCAAAATTCTTGTTCCAACAATGTTGGCTAGCATGATAAAGA
>ERZ773051.1721-NODE-1721-length-11612-cov-3.726746_pt1 | contig 11612 bp, 9 predicted proteins | sample MGYA00580631_ERZ773051 | MGnify/ENA primary metagenome ERZ773051 (study PRJEB29015, sample SAMEA2738137) | human oral metagenome | biome: human oral; feature: human-associated habitat; material: saliva | place: China | collected 2204 ...
GAACTCTTTAAAGCACTATGAAGGTTTGTAAATACCTGACTTGGCAGCTTTGTATGAAGATCACCATCAATCTGGTAGTAACCGTCCTTGTACAGTAGGAGATTGGTTGAGTAGTCATTCATGAGATTGACCAGAGTCTGAAGGAGAGTCCCATGCACCTCTACTAGGTAGGTGCGCATACTCGAGATGGCCTGACCTTGGAGGTTTTGATTGTTGATGAAGTCGCTCATGGCCTTGTTTAGGCTACTGATGCCCTCTCCCCAAGCATTCATGGTCTTTTGACCTTCCACTTGGACAGAGGTGATATCATCAAATTTTATCTTGTAACTCATAGAACCTCCCTACTGCAAGCCAGAAAACATATTTTGCCCCAAGACAGTATCTGTACGAGCCAATTCTTTTCCTGTAGCTGCCATCAAAGCGATGTCCGCTCCCAATAAGGATGTATAGCTCGTCATCAACTGACAGAGCTCATTGAATTGTTCCTGATACAAGTCGAGCACCTTGGATTCCGATGTTGTTTTGAAGGTTGGCTTACTCACTCCCGCCAAACTAGCCTGAGCCTTGGTCAAGCTACTGATGTGCGAGTTAAACAGAACCTCGGATAATTGAATCGTTCCATACATGACCTTACCCCTCCTTCGTATGTAGTAGTTTCTCGATGAGATTTCCCAGATTGTTCATCTGACTTTGACACCAGCCAATAATACCATTTTCTTCGTTCTTTTGATTCTCTAGTCTAGTGATTTCATCACAGATATCATCATAGAAGGTATCCATCTCCGTTTGGAAATTTGTGTACTCGGTGGAGAAGGTCTCCCACTGCTTGATAAAGGCATCTTTTTGTTTGCCTTTCCAAGTAGGCTGATAGTTTTTCTTAATGATCTTTTTTTTAGTATCGCGAACTTTTTTTTGAATTTCCCCTACAGACTTCTTGGCCGTGCGAAGACGCTCCAATTTTTCATCGATAGTCGTAATCCGTGATTGCGCAGATGAGATGCTGGCAGAGTGGGCATTCACCTGTCTTTGCAGAGAATCGATTTGCATATAATCAACTTCTCCCATCTCTTAACCTCCCAATCCATTTACGTCATTCAATTCGGCTACATTTCCTTTAGGAATCTCTGTCTGATCTATAACCGCAGCAATATTTTCCAACATGAGGTCATTATCCTCATCACTATAGCCCTCTTGAACAACCTTAAAAATATCTTCATCATTGAAGTAGATAAGGCTATCGCCTACAAGCCCTTCAGGATAGAGGCAAGCCCCGTAGTCAAAGCGATAGATATTCCCTTTGACAGGCGCTGCGATGACCCGTGCAATGATCATCATCTTCTTTGTATTTCCTTTTAGTATAATGATACTGCCGAGTGGCAACATGGTCGTTTCTTTCATCGTATCCCTTTCTAAATTTCTAATAATTGAACAAATTCATAACGATCTGGGTAAAGAATGTATCCTTGGTTAGGCTTCAGCGCCGGTTCATTCATGATATAAGGATAGCGAGTATGATCTTGATCGCTAATGCGTACACCAAGGAAGACTTGCTCTACTAACTGATTAACTAGTTTGACAAAATTATCGTATTGATTGGTTACTAGATCCTGATAAGCACCAGCAAATACTAAAGTCACGCCATAGCGAGAACCTTCCGTAAGAAGTTCTTTGAAGTCTACTTCGTTCATCCCTGCTGCCATAGCTGTCGCCGCAATATCAGGGATCAGAATTAACCATTTAGGATAGTCCTGACTTGGCGTAGCCACTCGTTTCTTAAAGTCTTCTAATATCGTCTTCATCACATTATCGACTTCTAAAGAAGTATCGAAACGTTGGATGCCATCAAAAAGTTGGTTGCTGATACGCTGACTAGGATCTAAGATAAGCGTATTATACTTACCTGACATACGTTCCAAATGATACTCTAATAATTTATAGTAATTCGTTACAAAAGCAGGACTGTCTGAGGCTATAAGCATAGGTCGCTCGAAACTAAAGGATGCTGGAACAACAGCCTCTCTTTCGAGTCCCAAGATAAAGTCTTGACTGCTTTCTAAGATTTCTGCCAATCCTTCTTTGGTTACCTTTTCTGGTAACATTGGGATACCTACAGGAAGTGGACCATCGTATGCCACAGCCATGGCTTCTTGTTCCGCACGAACTTCCTTTATGTAGTCCGTATAGTATTCACTGTTGTATGGCAACATCACTTGGAATTGGACAATATCATCAAATTTAGCTATGGCACGGCCTTTGATTTCATCGAGTGGAATATTTGAACGTCCTACTACACTTGATAAGTCACTGTTATCAAATAAGAAGAGAGAAATCTTGGTCTTAAAGTTGGATTGCAACTGTAAACGCATCGCATTGAGACGGGAAAGTGTCACAACTAGATAGATTCCTAGAGAAGCACCATCGCGAGCGATGACATTTAAAGTATCATAAAAGGCATCTACAAATGGGGCATCCATCACACTATCAAAACCATCTATCTCGATGAAAATAGTTGGAAAACTCTCATCTGACAACTGATTGTACTGCGTTAGATTTGTCGCTCTTGCTTGCGAAAGAGCCCGTTTCCGAGTTTTAATCTCTCTATTCAAGAATCGAAGAGATTTCATGATTTTCTCAGTTTCATCCAGGGTGAAATAATCTGCAACATGGGGAAAATCAGAAATAGAGATCAAGCCACTAGTACCAAAGTCATAGAGATAGAAATGGACCTGGTCTGGTGTGTGCTTACGAATCACATCCATCGCAAAGTTCTGTAGAAAAGTGGACTTACCGAATCCCGGACTAGAAACTAATAGAATATGGCCTCTTTGTTCCATATTGAAGTAAAGAGGAGATTGTTCCTGTCTTTCAGGAATATCTTGGTACCCAACCAAAATAGGTTGTAAGGCCTCTGAACGTCCCCAATAATCCTTGAAGTTAGTCGATTGTGTATCTTTAGCATATATCTTTTCTTCGAGTGGTGGTAACCAAGGGCTGGCCACCTGATGAATACGAAGACCGTCAAAAACTTCACGAGCTTTTTCTACAATGGCGTCCAATTCTGTTGGAACAGCCTTAGCTTCTTTTTTATTGACTAAACCACTCAAATCTTTATTAATGGCATTGTATTGGCCATTACTTGTAATCTCATACACAGTTGTATTTTTTTGAACATGGTTTCGTCCTTCTGGATTATAATCCGCACCTGACCACGCGCTTTGGAATAGCTCATAGATTTCATTGTTTCCGACTTGAAGATAGGCTCTACCTGTCTGGGTGATTTCTGCAGCATCAGGTGTTTTGATTACTTCTCTAGAATCCGCAACATCCTGTACTTTAAGAGCTATTTTAAACTTCGAGTTCGACCAAATTTGATCATTAACCACCCCACTAGGTTTTTGGGTTGCTAAAATTAATTTAACTCCCAATGAACGACCAATACGAGCCGTAGAGACCAATTCATCCATGAAATCAGGTTGGTTCGCCTTCAACTCTGCAAACTCATCACTAATGATTAATAGATGTGGTAATGGTTCTTTGACCTTCCCTTCTTTGAAGAGTTTCATATACTGGTTGATATGATTAACGTCATTTTCTGCAAAGATACGCTGACGTTTCTTCAGTTCAGCCTTGATAGATACCAGAGCCCGATTCGCCTGGTTGCCATCCAAGTTTGTAATCGTACCAACGACGTGAGGGAGGTCTGCAAAGAGATTAGCCATCCCTCCACCTTTATAGTCAATCAAGAGGAAAGCAACCTCATACGGATGGTAGTTCACAGCTAAAGATAGAATGTAGGACTGAATAAGCTCAGACTTCCCTGATCCCGTAGTACCAGCAATCAATCCATGAGGTCCATGCGCCTTCTCATGAATGTTTAGATAAAGAATATCGTCCCTACCTCGAACTCCTAGAGGAACAGCCATTGTTTGGAAAGTTTCATTGTCCTGCCATCGTTTTAAAAGATCCAGTTCCTCTACCTTATTGACTCCATACATCTCCAGGAAGGTAATGCTATTCGGAATCGAATTACGCAAAGTCTGAACATGATGAATACCCGCAAGATTTCTCGCAAAATTTTCCTTTTCCGATAAACTTACAGGAGGAAGAGGCGTGATCTCTTTATTTGTATAATTGCCATCCTGAAGTAATACGGTACCTTTTTTATCTCCTCGATAGTCAACAACTGTCTTAACGTGTTCTGGTAAACTTTCAAGTACCTCTTCTACGAAAACGTAATGAATCCCTAAATGGGATAAATCTTCATTGATGTACTCCATAATGTTGTGATCCAACATCAGACTTAAATCTGTAATAAAAAGAATATAATGAGGGCTATATTGCTTTTCCTTTCCTTTGTCCTGCTCACTATCTAATTTTCTGTCTTTAATAACTTGATAGAGTGACGTCAATAGTTGATCTCGAGTACGTTGATTGTAAACAAAACCACGGCTATTTAGTGCTTTAATTTTCGTATGAGGTAACCAACGACTCCAATCCCACAACTCCAACTCTTCCTCTCGAAAAATTGGAATAAACTGTAAATCATGATAACTTTGGAAAGTCGCTAATTGCATCATCATCTGTTGAACTTGTTCAATCACTATTTGTCGTGTTCCGATATAACCCATAGGATTTGTTAATGTATGAGTAATTGGTACCTGTTTAGTCAAACGATAGTAAGAAAGTAGTTCTTGAATTTTTTGATTAGCAGCCGCATTGTATTTTGTCAACTCAGAATCTGAATACTCAATAGAGAAACTAGAATTAACTTCGCCCAATCCTAAGCGATAAGATAAGAAATCGAAGTGATAGAGTGTTTTCTCATAAATTCGTCGATCGGTTTTTTCTACCATTTCCAAAATATGAACTGTATCAGGGAAATGATAAACCAGAGCTTCAACTTGTTCGTCACGTAAGTCAGCCAGTTGTGAATATTTGGTCTCCAAATATTCCATATAGTCAACAATTTTCTGTTCTTGAAGTTCCTTATGTGATTTTTTATCAGAGAAATAAGTATGAATGGAAGTCCCAATAGTAATGACAGACATCCCCATCATCATAAGCATCATTCCACCACTACGTGTAAAGAAAACCGTTAGAATCGTAAAGACAATCATCGCCAAAGGGGTAATAATCAATCTTAGTAACGATTGTTTGTTACCTTCATCATCTGTTGGTGCCGAAGCAATCGTTACTTTATCCTCGGGTTCTCTTAGAATAATCCGTGGAGAGCGATGGAATTCTTTTGAGCGATCTTCGACCATTACCTCAGAAAAAGGCAGTAAGCTCGTCTCAATAGAAAATAGTGATTGAATCGATAAGATTTGTTTTTGAACGGATAAACCTAGACCTTGTTCAAAAACGATTTGATCCATATCTTGAATGTTTTGCTTTCCTGTTTTTCTTTCACCGTTAATGTAAAATGGACTAACACTGTAAATCGTCTTATTTGTCCCATCAAAGGTCAAAATGATTTCTATAGGAAAATCAACTAAGCGAATGGTAGCTTCTTTCTTATCTGATAAATAAAGTATTTTCTCAGGAAGAAGGTAATGCTCTGTGTTTTCAATAATCAATAAGGATACATTTATATTTTCAGCTATAGAAACCAAATGTTCCCCATAAGAATAAGTCTCCCCGAGTATTTCAACTCCATTTTCCTTGACTTCCAGCACCACATTCTCAAAAATAGGAAGATAGATATTAGAATCTACAGAAGACCCTAGTTGATAGGTTTTTCCTGCATAGAGTGGATAAACATTGCCTTCAAAAAATAAATAATTCATAGACCACTCCTATCTTGACTCTGCTGAAGCTGAAGTTGAAGCTGAAGTCGTATTCGACTTGTTCGTCTCAGGTGTTAGGTAGTTTTTCTTCAACTCTTCCAATTTACTCTTATAATTACTTAGTTGCTCCGTACGTTGTTCTGATGTGAGGTTAGGATTTCTCTGAACTTCATCAACCTTTTTAGTCAGACCGTACATTAATAATTGTGGATCATCTAAGTAACTTGCAATATCTATAGCTTCATCAATTTTCGACTGGCCAATTAAGACCCAGTAACGAAGATAGTCTGTACTTGATTGAGTTGATATTTTGGATAACTCTGTCTTTTGCGCTTCAGTTAAAGGTTCTGTTTTGATGACCGAATAGGCTACCATATAAGCATCATCTTGACTAAGTGATTTAGAGTCTGTATTTTTAACAGTAGATACAACCGATGAATAATCTTGGTGTACAAAAGCCAAACGTAAGTCTGAAATCATTTGTTGATTAGGCATAGCGAACAATGCAAAGTAAAGCACTCCAACAATTGACAGCACTCCAATAAGTGATGCAATAATAGTAGTCCACTTCAATCGCGAAACAAGTTTGTTAGGAACACGTGAAAATTTTTCTTTATTTTGTTCCTGTTCTTCTAGGTATTTTTCTAGTAGTAAGGCTAAGATTGCATCCAAATCTTCAGCCTTCATGATGGTCTCACAAAACAGTTTTCCCTTATAGAATGGCGACTGCCCCTCCACTAATTTTTCATAACTTACCTTTTTATCTAGTAGAGATACTACCATGGCTTTAAAGTTAACGGTAAACGCTTCTAGGTTTAATGCATCATAGGGAGGCACTTGCCCTTTAACACCACGAAAAATGAATAGGGGATTCCCATTTCGTGAAAATACTAGATTACTAGGTGATAACTCATAAGTATAAATTGAATCCTTCAGCAAGTTAAATAATTGACCAACATTGATCAGATGACGTAACTTTTCTTCATCAATCATCGTAGTCAGCTTATCCCAAGAATAATATTCATCTGTCAAAAGACTTTCAATCGTTAATTTACCTTCTTCCTCAATGACATTTTGATTCACAAAATAAGGTTGTGTTGCTGTTAATAGAGCATAAGCTATTTCTCGATTTCCCTTGATATCTCCAACTACTAATTCCATTTTTTGAACGTCCATACCTGACTCCCTTACTATATTCTTTCCAATTTTAATAAAACTCCGTCTTTCACTAATGCTAGACTGCTCGTACTAGCAAGAATTTCTCCAGACTGTTGATTTCTTACACTTGGATTCATTACCTTAACCCCTATACCATAAGTATCTGAGACGATTTGTAGTAATTCTTTAATCGTTAACTCAATAGGAACTCTTAAATCTAATATTTTAGATAAAAAAGGCGAACAATCCAGACTAATATTAATGTACTCTTCCATAGAACCCTCCTAAATCTATTGTGTTATGCCTATTATATCACGCAGAACATGAATATTGAAGAACTTTTTGTTTATAAAAAGGGAGATACATTTGTATCTCCCTCTATGTATTTTTCTATCGATTTTATTGTTTAGCTGGATGTAACTTTTTATAAAAGAGCGAGTAAATTGTGACAATCATCCCTAGTATAAACAATAAAATTGCGGTCCAAGAAACAGGAGACTTTACATTTTTAAGTGAAACAGTCTTTTTATCACTGTGATTGATTTGAATCTGACTGGTAAATAAAGCAGACTGATACTCATTAACGATATTCTCCGTTTCCACTTTAGTGATAAATAAGTTTGTTTTAACTAATTGATACTTTTCGTTATCCAATTTTTTAGTTGTATCAACTAATTTATAGGTCTCAGGATGAAATAACTTTGTCAAATTACTCTCCTGTTCAAAGTACTGAATCTCCGTTTTCTTGGTATTTTTATCTAAAGATGTATCTATTTGCAAAGATCCATCATTTGCAAAGACAACACTTCCTCTTGTAAAAATTAAAAACAATAGAAAGATAAAGACAATGGTTTTTTTCATATTACTTGCTATCCTTAACTTGACGATACAAGAAAGTATTTCCAAGTCCCAAAGCAATTGTGAGAACAACAATTACCATTACTGACTGAACAACTCCATTTTGCTGATTAATGAATAATTTCACTGCACCTTCAAGATATGTCAATGGAGAAAGAGCTGTTAAAATAGGAGCCGAATTCACATAATATTCATCAAACAATTGAGTTGCTGAAATGATATAAAGCAGTAGTAGACTTATACTTATCAAAAATCCAAGACTTTTTAGTTTATCCATAAGGATATTCAGACCATATGTCATCATTAGACTTACCAAGACAAGAAGTACTACAAACCAACTCAACTGACTTACAGAAAAAGCAAGTTTAACTCCAGAAACAATCGCAATTATAGAACCTGCTGCTACTGAAATCACACTTAGAAAGAACATTGGGCCAGAAGAATTTCTCCATGACAAACGATCCTTCAAACTGATTAATCTTTGCAATTCTTCTTTATCTGCATGTTGGAAAAGATAAGCAACAACCAAGCTAACAAGATAGCTGACTAAGATAATAAGAAGTCCTGATCTTTCGTCTTGACGATTAGTCTGTGACGGTGAATTGGTCGCAGCTGATACGACATTCCCAATTTTCGAAGCATCAACAGGATTCGACAAATATTCATATACAGCTTCATTTTTGGTGTTACCCGTTCTAGTATTGCTCAAAACAGTAGAAAAGTTTTTAAGGAATTCTTCGTTTGAACCATATTCACTAGACATGATTTTCTTCAACTCAGAAACGCGTTCAGTTAATGATTTTCCGTCTTTTTCCAATGTATTAACATCATTTGTCAACTGAGTCATAGTAGCTTCAATCGTCTCAGAAACAGCTTGGTTTGCTTTTGTATTGTCCATCAAGGTTTTACTAGCTGACATCAGTGTACCTAGGTCCCTGTTCATATCCATACTAACTGTAACCATATTAGTATTATCTACTTTTTCTGTTTCAACAAAACTAGGTTTACTTTCAATCGTTTTATCCACTAATTTGGTTTGTTCAATTAACTGACTTAACTGGGTCATTAAATCTTTGGTTGTTTCTCTCAGCTGTTCAATATTAGTTGTCAATTTCTCAGCATTAGCTAATCGAGACTGAATATCCGTCAATTTTTTATCCGAAATCTTCAAATCTGATTTTAAAGCTTCTACTGTGGTCGCTTTGATTAGATTGGTCACAATAGTCTTGAGGTCATCATTATTTGCTAAGGCAGCAAGAGAACCTTCTGCCGGAACAAACGTAGTGTCTGTGTACGTATTTTTAGATAAATCTAAGCCGTAATACGCAGTAACTAGTCCTGATAACTGTAGATACGCCTCAACATCTTTATAAACCGCTTGAGTTAGCTTGGTAGGATTGTACTTCCAGTTAGAAATAATGTCTTGCATCTCATAATGACGATTCAAAATTTTCTTTTCTGTTTGATTTATCTTTGTAATCGTGATGGTCTTGGTGACTGTAACAATTTCTGTTGGTTTCTTCCCATCAGACGTAGAGGAGCTTGACGTTACAGAAGTTGCTGGACTAACAGGCGTATCATTCTCTGTTCTCCCTTTTTCTAGATCAGGGGCATCTTCCTTTATAACTTTTACATCTTCTGTCGTATCTAATTGATACTTAACAAAGACAGGCGACAAGACACTGATATCATTTTCATTCTTGATTCCTAGTGTGTATGAAATAGTCATACCTGGAGATGCTTCACTAGGGATAGATACCTGATAACTCCCTCCTCCAAGATCAGAAAATCCATAGTTTGATTCTTTAAGATAGTATCCATTTGGTACTGTTAAGGTTAATTTTGAAATTTTTCCTTCAAACGAAGGCAATTTTAGCTCACGTTTTGTTGTGCTCTTAGATTTAATATCATTCTTTAACTGAGAAAATTCTTCATTTTCAAGTGTTGTAGCTTGCAAAGTTGGCAAATCTTTCCCTGTCTTCTTACTATACCACTGTATAAAAGCACTTATATTTTTCAAATGTTGTTTATCAGTATCTGACAAAGAAAGATTATTTATAGCTGCATCATCGTAGTATACACTTGGCCATTTACTAGTCATTTGATTTTGCATACTAGTATTTAACGACTGAATATAACTTCCAAGAGTTTTATTTGCTCCATCTACCGCTGAGGAGTTTTTAGCCAAGGAAGACTCTACTGCTTCTCTAATCTTTGTATCATAATTTGATAAGGTATCATCAATTTCCTTATTATTCTTCTTCAAGCTTTCGAGAAGTTTTGTGATATCTTGATTATAGGAAGAAGCCGTATTAGTGGTTTCTTTCCAAATAGCTGGCTCTGATAACTTCTCAGTAACTTGAGTGTTTATAGCAGTTAATCGAGTTAATTGTTCCTTAACTGATAATTTAGAAAATTCTGTATCATAGTTGGCCAAAGACTTTTCTCTATTATCCAAGGAATTATCCCATTTTTTTTGTTGCTCATCTATTTCTTTTATTGGTCCCTCATATGTCTTATTGACAGAATCAATTGATTTAAAGGCATCATTTGTATTTAACAGGGTCTTGTTAAATGACAAATACGATGATAAAAGATTATTCGGTGATGAACCTAAGCCATTAAATTGTTGACTATATTGAGTAAGAGGATTTACTAACTTATTGTTAAAAGTTGATAGCGATTCTTGTTCATTTGTAACGACATCAGCAACCTGTCCTTGCGCTGTCTTCAAATTTCCAATAATACTAGTGAAATAAATATTAATTAAGTCCTTATTAAAAAGTTCTTTAAAAGCTACTACTGCTTGTTCTGCTTGTTTAACAGTTAGTTGATCACCTGATTGGATTTGATATTGAAACGTTGCCTGAACAGGTGAAGTTGACTCAATAGCTAAAGCTTCTTCTGAAAATTTACTTGGAAAGACTATCATCAACTGATAAGTATCATTCTTCAAACCACTTTCAGCAATTGAGCGGGAAACCACTTCCACCTTGTAATTATTTTTTGAAATAAACGAATTTACTAGAGTATTAGCAATGTTAATTTGTTGTCCATTGTATACTTTTCCTGCATCTTCATTAACAACAGCAACTTTAATAGGAGCTTGTTGCACCGAAGATTCTGAGTTTGCCTGGCTGATAGGTGTTGGTTTTACAATGGCAAAGAAGGATACTATTATTGTAATAAATAACAATAATGCCCCTAGACTAAATAAAACTTTCTTATTCACATTTTCTCCTTAACTAAAATGTAAGAAAGGTTGAGGATTACTCCTCAACCTCGGCCTTAAATTATTGAAGACCAAAGTTTTTAGATAAATCTTGGTCATTTTGTTGCATTGCTTGAGCAGTCTTATCAAGTTGTGTATTGATTTGTTGCATCAAATCAGCAAAGTTCTCAACTTTTGGTTTCAATTCGAGGAATTGTTGATCAAATCCTTGGAATGCGGCACCTTCCCACTCTGTACGCAAAGTATCTTGTAAACGTTGAAGATTGCTCAAAATAACTCTAATATCATTGGCTGCTTTTCCATAATCACGCGCACGTGATTGAAGCGTTTCTGGAGATACTCTGATTTGTCCTGACATATTGTTTACTCCTATGTTTTTATTTTATTTTTTACATTATTATTTTAACATTATTCCAATACTTACGCAAGTATTATATTAAATAATAGCAAGTATTTTTAACAAAGATTATTTTGACGAGATAAGTTATTAAAACCTACTCAACGCATATTTAAACTAAACATTCTACTATATAAATAAGCTTTCTATCATACTTTTCTGCCATCAAGCGTTGAACTTT
>ERZ773051.1724-NODE-1724-length-11591-cov-7.568395_pt1 | contig 11591 bp, 10 predicted proteins | sample MGYA00580631_ERZ773051 | MGnify/ENA primary metagenome ERZ773051 (study PRJEB29015, sample SAMEA2738137) | human oral metagenome | biome: human oral; feature: human-associated habitat; material: saliva | place: China | collected 2204 ...
AGCTGTTGAAGAACGTATCGACGTATTCGGTTCAGCAAACAAAGCTTAATTAGACAAAGAAACAAGATTCTCATAGAGTCTTGTTTTTTTATGTCTAAACAAACTGCAATAAAATCTGAAGAGAAACTTGTTTTTTGTAGCAGAATAATGCGCTAGTCTTTGCCGACAGATAAACAAAGACTAATCCTCTATCCAAACTTTATTTAAAACATAGCCCTCTTAAGACGATAGGCACTACTGGTAGGTAGTGTAAAATAAGTTGTGTAAACACAAAAAGGAATGAATCCGTTATAGTAGAGTTACTCAACATTACTAGACAGAAGATTATAAAAGAAAACGCTTTGCAGTTTGCAAAGTGTTTTTTTACGGTTAAAGACTAGGTGCTAATTCTTCCAAAATAAAAAAGTAGTAGAATTGAAAATTATAAGGATGCGGGACTAGGATGTTTTACTTAAATCTCACTTTTGATAGTCAGTTTCAAGTAATCTAATTTTTCATTTGAAGAAGATAAGTGAAAAATGTCTGTATATAGTATAATGATTTTAGAAGAGTTTGAGTCATGGAATGGGGGACCTTGAAAAATAAATTAATATAGTGGGAGGCAACAGTGACATGAAGTCGAAAAGATATATAATTATTGGAATAGTTGCCATTGTGAGTCTAATTTTCTTTATAGTAGTGACTTTTTGTGGAAAAGGTCATCAGTGGAGTAATAATGTCGTACAAGGATTTAAATCGCTGGGTCTTAAAGGTAATGTAAAAGTAATTGGGACATATAAAGAAATTGAAGCATTTCACGGTACGGTTGTTGAAGTGAATTATACTGAGAGATTTTCTGATGGATATTTGTTAGATAAGAATCTTAGAGCAGATATACGAGAATATAATGGTGAGCATATTTCAGATTTTTATCCTCCGTTATCTACAAAGATCGAAGCATTGCTCAATGACAAAGAAAAAGACTTGTTTGATACTGTTAAATTTAACGAATTTAGCTTCTTGTTAGATGTTTATAAAATGAGACCAGGTTTTCAACGAGAAGAAGATAAAATCAAAAAAGACGTTGCCAATAAAATTAATAAACTATTTGATAGACAAGTGACATATGATTATAGTTATAAATTTGAACCAGTATCTAGAGAAAAAATCTACGCTACTATTCTTTCACAGGCAATCATGAATCGTGATAATGGAGACTTTGAAGCGGCTGGCTTTTATAATATTAGACCTAAAAATTTAATGAAGAGTAAAGCCGTGAGTCTTCATTTGGATTGTATTTTTGCTTCTCTTGATCCTAACGCTAGCGAATCATTTTCGAGAGAGCATGTCGATTATTTTAAAACAAAACTTTTATCTTTGCCCAAAGGCTCGTTTTCTGATGGGATATATGAAATACATGGTGATTATAGTGAAGGAGGTAAAAGCATTAGTGTAACTTGTATATTCGTTGTTGAAGGCGGTATTGGTCACTTTGAAGAAGATAAAATGAACTAAAAACAAAAAATACACCTAATTGAAATTTGGTAGAAAAAAGTATCTATGCTTGCGTTGTCACTTAAAAGTTATTTCCAATCGTGATAGTAATCATCAATACAATAAATAGAACGATAGAAATGGAGGATGGACTTTGCTAAAAAAACTACTAAGGGTATCCTTAATACCTTTATTACTAATGCTTTTGTTAATGACTATATTTAAATCAATCAATAACAACAATAAGACTTATGATAGTGAATTCATAACTTCATTGGCAAAAGGATTGGATGAACGTTGGAAAGTTAGTGACCTAAAGAATGATGACGAAGAAGAAATTAAAGACTATAAATCTTATATAGATTATGAACTAATTGAAATTGAACAGTATAAAAATAGGAAATTTAAAAATCCTAAGTTAAAGAGACTAGCTAACACATATATTAACATCCAAAGGAATGAAAGAGAAGCTATAGAAAATCAAGATTTAGTGGACAGTATTTTTGTAAGAGAATGGAATAAATACCAAAGGAAACGTTATGAATTGCTTCTAGATATTAACTCAATAGTCGGGATTCCTGTTCAAGATAAAAATAGCCTAGATAGCATATTGAGAGCTGGTAAAGCTATAAAAGAATTTAATAGAGTTTACGGAATATTAGTAGATACTTTTAATCCCAAAAACTTTGTAGTTGAAGAGGTCACAGGTGTATCGGAAAAAGAGAAGCGCTACATAGGGGATTTTGAAAATACTACAGGTCATTACATCAATTACATAGATATTAGCATTGATTTTTATGATGAAAATGATAAAGTTTATTCTGGTTTTCAGTTTAACCCAAGATATGCATGGGAAAATGGAACTAAAAAAAGCTTCGAATTCTCGATTCCAGATTCAGATACGAGGTTCAAATATTTTAAGGTTAATTTGGGTGAAAAAAGTTTTAGATTTGAGTAGATTTGTCTATCTTCAGATAGGATAGCCTCTTTTATCATTGTGAACCTCCTATATACTATAATTGAAAAAAACTATTAGTAAATTGTAATTGCGAAGAAGATGTTTAAACTAATTCTCCTGTTTCGATTAAACTTATTCATAGTTTTTGAAATGAATAAGAAATTGTTTCTTGCTAGGAATTGGTATAGAGTCTTTTAAAACTTATATAAAATAAAATCATGTTAAATCACTTCTTACGATTTGTGGCAAATTTAATTTAATATTTTGCCTCAAATTAGCCACACTTTTTATAGAACTAAGAGGAATAATGAAGTTCTCTTCCTATTAATATGGTTGTTTAAAATCTTAAATATAGCGTTTTACGGTGTAATGGGAAGTATGGTGAATAAATCAACTATGTTCAGCAAACAAAGCATAATTAGCTTATTAAAACAAGGTTTTTTCTGGATCTTGTTTTTTTGTACTAAAATAAATAGTTGGTATCTGCCAATTAATCTGTGATTGAGAGTGAATAAATTTTAAAGAGTGGATATGGCTTTGGTTGATAGATTCTATTTCCTAACTTTTTAAGATATGCTATAATATGAATATGTTTGATAATTATATTGTACCTGTATTTTTTGGTGGTGGAGCTCTTGCTCTACTAGGTTTAGTGTTATTTGGTTGGGCCTTGCCTTCATTTTTGAAGGGTAAGTGGTCTTATTTGATTTCTTTGCTAGGTTTAGGTTTGGTTGCTTTTGCCTATTTTGATTCGGCGATTGTTATCACTTATAAAATCTGGCTTGGATTGCTAGGTGTTATCATGATTGGTTGGGGACTTCCCTTCAACAATCGCAAGGGACGCCGTGCAATGACTATTTTTTGGGCTATCATGGCAATCGTTGTAGGTATTGCTGCTATTGCATTTACTATTGCTTATGGTGTTATTAACCGCCGCTAACATGAAACTGTAAAACATGCTATAATAATGGCATGTTTTATTTTATGACCCTATCATTTATTATCATGCCTGCCTTGGGCTGCTTCTTAATAGGCTTGGCTTTTGCTAAATCAGATCGTTGGGACTTTTCCTGGAGTATATCCTTAATAGGTTTGGCGGCCTTTATTTCTTCTTTTTGGCATATAGCACGTGTAGATTTATGGTTTATGCTAAGTTATAGTGTTGGTCCTTTTTTGATGGGATTTGGTTTCTCCTGGGACCTAAGTAAGAAACGCCGTAGGCAGTTATTATTATTAGGGGCATTTTTCCTTGTCTTTTTTGTGATTCTGTACTATCTTATTGTGCGAATCCTGAATACAGCTGTTGTCTAAAGGAGGGCTGTTGTGATGTTGCTAGATTTAGAAGAGAAGACACGTGTGCTTGTAGAAGATATTGTTGAACGTTCAGCTATTGGGAGAGGAGCTATCTTTGTCTTGGGACTGTCTTCCAGTGAGGTTGCTGGTGGGACTATCGGCAAAGCCTCTAGCCGCGAAATCGGTCAACGAATTGTGAAAACTATTCTTGAGGTTTTGGAACCTAAAGGGATTTACTTGGCTGTTCAGGGCTGTGAACATTTGAATCGTGCTTTGGTTGTCGAGCGTGAGCTTGCCATGGCTAAAGATTTGGAAATTGTGAATGTTCTTCCGACCTTGCACGCTGGTGGAAGTGGTCAGCTGGCTGCTTTCGACTACATGAAGGATCCTGTTGAGGTGGAGGAAATTGTCGCTCAGGCTGGTATTGATATTGGGGACACCTCTATTGGTATGCATGTGAAGAGGGTCCAAGTTCCTCTTCGTCCTATTACTCCAGAATTAGGTGGTGCTCATGTGACTGCTTTGGCTAGTCGTCCTAAGTTAATTGGTGGAGCTCGTGCAGAGTATCTAGCAGATCCTATCCGTAAAAACTAAAAAGTATCGGACATTCTTGTCCGATACTTTTTCTATTAGCAGAGCCCTTTCTTTCAATGATGACGCTTGGCATAATCGACAAATTTGAATTTTTCAAGTTTGTGGCGACTTTCCGTAAATTGGAACTGTTTTCCATTGTTTAAATAAACTTTTGAACGGACACAGACAACGTGCTGGTCCTTACCTAGGTCAATGAGAATCTTATCCTGATCGATAGCATTATCGATAGTGATTTCTTTAAAGGCGTGGGAAATGCTAAGGTTGAGCTGATTCTCAATGTAGTCGTAAATAGAGTATTCAGCAATGCTACGGTTTAGTTGCGGAACAAGGCTGGCGTCTAGGTAATCAATATCTATAACAGAGGCACAGCTACCAACGACTCTTTGACGAACAACACGCCAGATCTGTCGGCTATTAGAAAAACCAGTTCTTTCTGAGAGTTTGGAATCAACGATGATTTTATCCAGAGAAATAACGTTGGTTTGCGAATTAAGGCCTTGTTGTTCTATTAGTTCTTGGTAACTAGTAAGGTCAGACACAGGAAAGTTGATTTGTTCTTGGTTAATAACCTGGGAGCCAGAGCCATGAATCTTTTTGACCAATCCTTCTTCAACGAGTAAGGTTAACGCCTTTCGTATAGTGTCTCGACTAACCTGGTAAGATTGAACCAGTTCTTGCTCAGTGGGGAGGAAGTCTCCCACTTGATACTTTTGCTCATGGATAGCTTTTTCTAAATCCTTATAAATAATCTGATATTTTTTCATCTTTCTCCTCATTTGTAGGTAAAAAAACATACAACCGATGTTTTTTTACAAAAATATGTTAAAAAAATCCCGAAACACTTTCAGACAAATTTGTAATCGTTTACAATCAGTTTATCAAGTCAATCAGATATTGTCAAAAAAGAAAAGGAGATTCAAATGGGTAAATTTGAACAAGAAGCCAAAGATCTGCTTGCTGCAATCGGTGGTAAAGAAAATGTGACTGCTGTTACTCACTGTGCGACTCGTATGCGTTTCGTTCTTGGTGATGACAAGAAGGCAGATGTGAAAACAATCGAAGTCATTCCTGCTGTTAAGGGGACTTTCACCAATGCAGGTCAATTTCAAGTTATCATTGGTAATGATGTACCAATCTTTTATAACGATTTCACTGCTGTATCAGGGATTGAAGGTGTTTCAAAAGAAGCTGCTAAATCAGCTGCTAAGAGTAATCAGAATCCAGTTCAGCGTGTTATGACAACTCTGGCAGAAATCTTTACGCCATTGATTCCAGCTTTGATAGTTGGGGGGGCTTCTTCTTGGTTTCCGTAATGTTCTTGAGGGTGTGCATTGGTCAATGCTTGACGGTAAGACAATTACCGAGGTTTCGCAGTTCTGGTCAGGTGTGAATCACTTCTTATGGCTACCTGGTGAAGCTATTTTCCAATTCTTGCCTGTAGGTATTACTTGGTCTGTTTCTCGTAAAATGGGAACTAGCCAAATTCTTGGAATTGTTTTGGGGATCTGTCTGGTGTCACCACAATTGCTTAACGCTTATTCAGTAGCATCGACACCAGCGTCTGAAATTGCTAAGAATTGGGTTTGGGATTTTGGATTCTTTACTGTTAATCGTATAGGTTATCAAGCGCAAGTTATTCCTGCCCTTCTTGCTGGTTTATCACTTTCTTATCTTGAAATTTTCTGGCGTAAACATGTACCAGAAGTAGTATCAATGATTTTTGTACCGTTCTTGTCATTGATTCCAGCCCTTATTTTGGCTCATACTGTTTTAGGTCCTATTGGTTGGACTATTGGCCAAGCCCTCTCAACAGTGGTTCTTGCTGGTTTGACAGGTCCTTTAAAATGGCTTTTCGGTGCTGTTTTTGGTGCACTTTATGCGCCGTTCGTTATTACTGGTCTTCACCACATGACCAATGCTATCGATACTCAGTTAATTGCAGATGCTGGTGGAACAGCTCTTTGGCCTATGATTGCTCTATCAAATATTGCTCAAGGTTCAGCAGTCTTTGCTTACTATATTATGCATCGTCATGATGAACGTGAGGCTCAAATTTCACTTCCGGCTACTATTTCAGCTTATCTTGGTGTTACAGAACCAGCCCTCTTCGGGGTTAACGTCAAATATATTTACCCATTTGTTGCGGGTATGATTGGTTCATCTATTGCAGGTCTTCTATCAGTAACCTTTAACGTTACAGCGGCCTCTATTGGTATTGGTGGGTTACCTGGTATTCTATCAATTCAACCTAAGTATATGATTCCATTTGCAGGAATGATGCTTGTTGCTATTATTGTACCTATGGTCTTGACTTTCTTCTTCCGCAAAGCGGATCTCTTTACTAAGACAGAAGATGATACAGAACTTAAGGAAGAATTCGCAGCTCAAGAAGAGGCTGAATTTGCATCACATAGTGCTACTCCAGCTGTTCTTGCTGAATCAGCAGAGGTTGTTAGCCCACTTGCTGGCCAAGTTAAACCACTTAGCCAAGCCACAGACCCAGTCTTTTCATCAGGTGTAATGGGACAAGGTGTTGTCATCGAACCAAGTCAAGTCGAATTGGTTTCACCAGTGAATGGTACAGTGACAGTACTCTTCCCAACTAAGCACGCAGTAGGTATCGTTTCTGAAGAAGGTGTTGAAATGTTAATGCACATTGGTATGGATACGGTTAGCCTTGACGGAAAAGGCTTTGAATCACATATTAAACAAGGTGATAAAGTTGTTGTTGGTCAACAATTGATTAGCTTTGATATGGATGTTATCAAAGAAGCTGGTTTGGTCACTGAGACTCCAGTTATCATTACAAATCAAGATGATTTCCAAGCAGATGTTGAAGGGAATCTTCCACGTGATATCAAACGCGGCGATGTTCTCATGATTGCTCATCGAACAAAATAAGCTAAGGGGTGGAGACGTCACGGTTCCACCTCTTCATATAAAGAACAAAAGAGGAAAAATTACATGGCATTAGATAAAACAAAGGTTGTATACCAAATTTATCCAAAATCATATAAGAACACTACAGGAAATGGAATCGGTGATTTCAGAGGAATCATTGAAAAGATTCCCTACCTAGCAGAGTTAGGCGTGGATATGGTGTGGCTCAATCCTTTCTATCCAAGTCCACAACGTGACAATGGCTACGATATTTCAGACTATACAGCCGTCAACCCTGTTTTTGGGGATATGGCTGATTTTGAAGAAATGGTTCGTGTCGCTAAAGAGCACAAGATTGACTTCATGCTAGACATGGTGCTTAACCATTGCTCAACGGAGCATGAGTGGTTCCAAAAAGCATTGGCTGGTGATAAGTACTACCAAGATTTCTTCTTCATTCAGGACCAACCAACTGATTGGTTGTCTAAATTTGGTGGTTCTGCCTGGGCTCCTTTTGGAGATACAGGAAAATACTATCTTCACCTTTTTGATGAAACACAGGCAGACCTTAATTGGCGGAATCCCAATGTTCGTAAGGAGTTGTTTAAGGTAGTCAACTTCTGGCTAGACAAAGGTGTCAAGGGTTTTCGTTTTGATGTGATTAACTTGATTGGTAAGGACGAGGTTTTAGTAGATTGTCCGGAAAATGAAGGGAAACCAGCTTATACGGATAAACCCATTGTCCATGACTATCTACACATGATGAATGAAGCGACCTTTGGTTCTGACGATAGTTTTATGACAGTCGGGGAGATGTCTTCAACAACTATTGACAACTGTGTTCTTTATTCAGCACCGGAGCGTCACGAGTTGTCTATGGCCTTTAACTTCCACCATTTAAAAGTGGACTATGAAGATGGACAAAAATGGACTATTGCTCCCTTTGATTTTGAAGAACTTAAGCGTCTCCACCACACCTGGGGCAAGGAAATGAGCGATCGTGGTGGATGGAGTGCCCTCTTCTGGAATAACCACGACCAACCTCGTGCCTTGAATCGTTTTGTGGACATCAAGAACTTCCGTAATGAAGGAGCGACCATGCTAGCCGCTAGCATTCACTTGTCACGTGGAACACCTTACATCTACATGGGTGAAGAGATTGGAATGATTGATCCAGACTATGATTCGATGGCAGATTACGTGGATGTGGAATCCATCAATGCTTACCAAATGCTCTTGGACCAAGGTAAATCTCCTGAGCAAGCCTTCAAGATTATCCAAGCTAAGTCACGTGATAATTCTCGTACGCCAATGCAATGGGATGCTTCTGAGAATGCAGGCTTTTCAACAGGTACTCCATGGTTGAAAGCTGGTAAATCTTACAAAGACATTAACGTTGAAAATGAGATTAATGGACCAATCTTTAAATTCTATAAAGAATTGATTCGCTTGCGTAAAGAAATGGCTATCATTTCAGAAGGAAGCTATCAGCCAGCATTTGAAGATAGCAAGAAGGTCTACGCCTTTGAACGTCACTTAGACGGTCAAAAACTCTTGGTACTCAATAATTTCTATGAAAGTGAAGCTGAAGTGGCGATTCCAGCAGAATACCAGTCAGGGCGCGTACTCTTGTCCAACTATGACGATGCGGAGCTTGCTGAAAAGGTAGTTCTTAAACCATATCAAACCTTGGCAATCCTAGTTAAATAAGCCAATTTTTCCTCGGCAAATGCTTTTGCTGGGGAATTTTGTTATAATGAAAGCACTTTTAATGTTGATGGAGGAAGTGTAATGACACGCTTACAAGATGATTTTTACCATGCGATTAATGGTGAGTGGGAAAAGACAGCTGTGATTCCGGATGACAAACCACGTACAGGTGGTTTCTCAGATTTAGCAGATGAAATTGAAGACCTCATGCTTGAAACAACTGATCAGTGGTTGACAGGAGAGAATGTTCCTGACAATGCTGTTCTACAAAACTTCATTAAGTTTCACCGTATGGCTACGGACTTTGACAAACGTGAGGCAGTTGGTATCGAGCCTGTTAAGCCTTTGATTGAAGAATACAAGCAACTCTCGTCATTTTCAGAGTTTGCTTCGAAAATTGCTGAGTACGAGATGGCTGTTAAGCCTAATGCGTTCCCGTTTGGTGTGTCTCCAGACTTTATGAATGCCCAATTAAATGTTCTTTGGGCTGAAGCGCCACGTATTATTTTACCTGATACAACCTATTACACTGAGGATAATGAAAAGGGCAAGGAGCTTTTGGGAATTTGGCGTGAGATGCAGGAAGAACTCCTTGAGAAATATGGCTTCACAGCTGAAGAAATCAAAGATATCTTGGACAAGGTTATCGCTCTTGATGCTAAGTTAGCTAAGTATGTCCTTTCGAGTGAAGAATCTTCCGAGTATGTAGAACTCTACCATCCATATGATTGGGCAGACTTTACTAAGCTGGCGCCAGAACTCCCACTTGATAACATCTTCACAAAAATCTTGGGTCAAGTCCCTGATAAAATTATCGTTCCTGAAGAACGCTTCTGGACAGAGTTTGCGGCGGAATATTACTCAGAAGCAAATTGGGAGTTGCTTAAGGCGGACTTACTTATCGATGCTGCTACATCTTGGAATGCCTATTTGACAGACGAGCTTCGTATCTTGGCTGGAAAATATGGTCGTGCGCTCTCAGGAACACCACAAGCCATGGAAAAGAAAAAGGCTGCCTTCTATTTGGCACAAGGGCCTTACAATCAGGCTCTAGGACTTTGGTATGCAGGTGAAAAATTCTCACCAGAAGCAAAAGCAGATGTCGAAGCCAAAGTGGCAACCATGATTGATGTTTATAAATTACGCCTTCAAAAAGCGGATTGGTTGGCACCTGAGACACGTGAAAAGGCTATTACGAAACTGAATGTCATTACACCTCATATCGGTTATCCAGAAAAACTACCTGAGACATATGATAAGAAGATTATTGATGAGAACTTGTCACTTGTTGAGAATGCACAGAAGTTAGTCGAAATTTCAGTTGCACATAGTTGGAGCAAGTGGAATCAACCTGTTGATCGAAGTGAGTGGCATATGCCTGCCCACATGGTTAATGCTTACTATGATCCGCAGCAGAACCAAATTGTTTTCCCAGCAGCTATCCTGCAAGCACCTTTCTATGATATTGCACAAAGCTCATCAGCCAACTATGGTGGTATTGGGGCTGTTATTGCTCACGAGATTTCCCATGCCTTTGATACTAATGGTGCTTCCTTCGACGAAAACGGTAGTCTTAAGAACTGGTGGACTGAAGAAGATTACGAAGCCTTTAAGGAACGTACTGACAAGATTGTGGACCAGTTTGACGGTTTGGACTCTTACGGTGCTAAGGTCAACGGCAAACTGACTGTTTCTGAGAACGTGGCAGACCTTGGTGGTGTGGCCTGTGCCTTAGAAGCAGCTAAACGTGATGAAGATTTTTCGGTTCGAGAATTCTTTGTTAACTTTGCGACGATTTGGCGTATGAAGGCACGTGAAGAATACATGCAAATGTTGGCTAGCGTGGATGTCCACGCTCCTGCTAAATGGCGTACCAATGTTATCGTGAGCAATTTTGACGAATTTCATAAGGAATTTGATGTCAAAGAGGGCGACGGTATGTGGCGTGCCCCAGAAGATCGCGTGATTATTTGGTAAAAAGTGATGAAATCTGTCCAAAAATGGACGGATTTCTTTATTTTTTATTGATGTAAGGGTTTACATAATGTGTAGAAAACGCTATAATAGATTTGTGTTAAAGCTTGTGAAGTTTTTAACAAGTATCCAAAGGAGTTTCATATGACTAAACAAACTAAAGATGTTCAAACAATAATAGATGAATTGGCAACAAAAGGGGTTGAAGCCCTTGATGCCATGTCTAACTTTACGCAGGAGCAAGTGGACCACATTGTTCACCAAGCTGCGATTGCTGCCCTTGATAAACATATGTATTTGGCAAAATTGGCTGTTGATGAAACAGGCCGTGGTATTTATGAAGATAAAGCCATCAAAAACATGTATGCTTCTGAATACATTTGGAATAGTATTAAATATGACAGGACAGTAGGCGTTATCGCTGAAGATAAAGAACAAGGTTTGGTTTCTATTGCTGAGCCAGTAGGCGTTATCTGTGGGGTGACACCAACAACTAACCCAACTTCGACAACGATTTTCAAAGCCCTTATCGCTCTTAAGACTCGTAACTCTATCGTCTTTGCCTTCCACCCATCAGCTCAAAAATCATCTGCAGAGGCAGCTCGTATCGTTCGTGATGCAGCTATTGAAGCAGGTGCACCTAAGGACTGCATCCAGTGGATTGAAGAGCCATCTATCGAAGCAACTGGTCTTTTGATGAACCATCCTA
>ERZ773051.1730-NODE-1730-length-11580-cov-41.270976_pt1 | contig 11580 bp, 7 predicted proteins | sample MGYA00580631_ERZ773051 | MGnify/ENA primary metagenome ERZ773051 (study PRJEB29015, sample SAMEA2738137) | human oral metagenome | biome: human oral; feature: human-associated habitat; material: saliva | place: China | collected 2204 ...
GATAAGCGGGAAGAGCGAATTTCTATGCGCGGCGAGCTGAAAAATCCTGACACTTTTGAGTCGCGTGGGCAAGATTTTCAGAAAAAAGTCGACGATGGATATTTGGAGATTGCCGAGGTATACGGAATTCCGGTAGTTTCGGCGGACGGGACAGTTGACGGAGTTCACGATATGCTGGTGAGTAAGATTAAAGGAACGGAAGAGGTAAGCAAGAATGAGGGTAGAGATAGGTAGATTGACTCCAGATCGTATAGACCGTGAGACTCGAATGGCCATCTGTGATATGTGGTCGGGAGCCAAAAGTCTTACTGATGGAAAGAAGACAGATCCTGAGTTGATGCGTACTATTTATGACAACAATAGCCCAGGTGATTTACGACGTGAGGTGAGTAGGCTGGATTCTGGAATTTATGTGGTACAAAGACTCGGTAGAGGCGGTTTACTGGCTGCTGCGAGAGTGACTATTAAAAGAGGTAGAGCCGCTCCGCAATATGGTGATAGTCAAGCGGGTAGGCCTATGTATATGGAGATTTTTGGCGCGAGTGCTGATGCTGAGGAGGCTTGGCTAGGCTATCTCCAGAGTATAGTAGATCAGGCACGAAAGGACTTTGGTCGATCCATGGGAAGCAGAGTCACTAAGCTTTGCGCTTACGCCTCTCCTAGTGCTAATGAGAGATTTCCTAATGCTGTTAGGAGTATTAATCCTCGTACTTATGAAAAGCATGGTGGAGAGGAAGGGTTGTCCGGTGTTGTAGGCGGAGTGTCTGGGCATTACGTTCGGCATGATGTGGAGTTTGAGATCCCTCGGATTAGCTGCATACGCGAAGCCCTAAATAGCGCTACTTATCCACTACTGGGTGTTCCTTCAAAAAGTCCGCTCGACGAGCTTGTTCCAGCTCGCACTGGATCTACCGAAGAAGTACCAGTAGCTGCCTGAGAGTAAAATGCAGTAAAACCCCTTGATTTTATTGACGTTTTTCGTCATAATGAGTAGTTATAGAAGTAGTGTATTCATGGCGGGTGAAAATTGCGAGTAGGCAAATCGTGATTTTGGGCTATGAATTAGAGATCTTCACGGCCGTCTATTAACCACTAATTAAAGCGAGGAGTGTTTACGCCTGTGGCAAAAAAACCAACCACAAGTAGCGAGCGCGTCTATTTCACCTCTGGTGATAATGCCCTGCCGCTACCAAACTTAATCGCTCACCAAAAAGATTCTTGGCGCTGGTTCGTCGAAAAAGGTTTGAGTGAGATATTTTCAGAAATTAATCCAATTGACGACTATACTGGTCAGAAGTTGTCGTTAAAGTTCGGCAAATACTATTTTGGCGAGCCAAAAAACACTGACCAATTTGCCAAAGAAAATAACTTGACATTTGAGGCTCCATTGCACGCAACAGTTGAATTGACAAACAAGACAACCGGTGTAGTTGAAGAGCAGGAAATTTACCTCGGTGAATATCCATGGATGACCGAGCGCGGTACGTTCATTATCAACGGTACGGAGCGCGTGGTTGTTAGCCAGTTGATTCGCTCTGCTGGTGTTTTCTTCACTGCTGAAACGGTAGCGGGACGTAATTACTACGGCGCAAAAATCATTCCAGGACGTGGAGCTTGGATGGAATTTGAGACGGCTTCTAACGGCGCAATTTACGTAAAAATTGACCGCCGCCGCAAGATGCCAGCAACGACTTTGTTGCGCGCTTTGGGCTATCCAAAGACTAGCGAAATTAAGGAATTGTTCGCTGATATTGATACTGGCGACGTAAAATACATTGACGAAACTTTGGACAAGGACACTTCTCGTGGTGCGAATGAGGCGTTGATTGAGGTTTATCGTCGGTTGCGTCCAGGCGATTTGGCGACAGTTGATAATGCTCGTCAGATGATTGAGCGAATGTTCTTTGACTTTAAGCGGTTTGATTATTCGCGGGTTGGTCGTTATAAATTGAACCAACGCTTGGGTCTGGATGTTGCTAATACGGCTGAAAATCGCACATTGCAGATGAGCGATTTGGTGGCGATTTTGCGTGAAGTTATTCGCTTGAACAATACGCAAGAGCCAGCTGACGACATTGACGCATTGAGCAACCGCCGAGTTCGCTTGGTCGGTGAATTGATTGCCCGACAATTCCGCGTTGGTATGCTTCGAATGCAGCGCAATGCAATGGACCGCATGAGCGTGGCTGATTTGGAAAGTGTTAGCCCAAGTCAACTGATCAACGCTCGTCCAATTGTTGCAGCTGTTCGTGAATTCTTTACTTCAAGCCAGTTGTCGCAGTTGCTTGACGAGGTTAACCCATTGTCAGAATTGAGCCACAAGCGACGCTTGAGCTCGACTGGTCCTGGCGGTTTGACCCGTGAGCGCGCTGGATTTGAGGTTCGCGACGCCCACCCAACTCACTATGGTCGTATTTGTTCAGTGGAAACACCGGAAGGTGCGAACATCGGTTTGGTGTTGAACTTGGCGACTTATGCGCGTGTTAACGAATACGGATTTATTGAGACTCCTTATCTTCGCGTTAAAGATGGCAAAGTCACTGACGAACTTGTTTATTTGGATGCTTCACAGGAAATCGGTGAGGTTATCGCTGACGCTGGTGAAGCTCTTAATGAAGACGGAACTTTCCGCGACGAGCGCGTTAACGCCCGAAGCAATATGCAGCCGTCGCAAGTTGATGCTAGCCAAGTTACATTCATGGACGCAGCTCACCGTCAGATTCTAGGTTCGACCGCAGCGTTGGTTCCGTTTATTGAAAAGACTCGCGTTGACCGTGCTTTGACTGGTTCAAACATGCAACGCCAGGCGGTTCCTCTACTGTGTCCAGAATCCGCAACTGTTGGTACTGGAATTGAGAAGGCTGTGGCTGAGAATAGTGGTCACTTGATTCAAGCTAGCGCCGACGGTGAAGTCGTTCGCGCTGATGCCGACGAAGTTCACGTTAAATATGCTGACGGTGTAAAGATTTATACATTGAAGCATTTCGTGAAGAATAATGACGATCGTTGTTACAACCAAAAAGTCCGCGTTGAGCGTGGCGACAAGGTGAAGAAGGGCGACATTCTGATTGAAGGCGCCTCGATTGCTGGCGGTGAAATTGCCCTAGGTAAAAACCTTCTGGTTGCCTTCATGCCATGGGGTGGCTACAACATGGAAGACGCGATTATTATGAGTCGTCGTTTGGTTGAAGATGATCGATTGACAAGCATTAACATTAAAGATTACACCGTTGAGGTTCGCGAAACGAAGCTTGGTCCAGAGATTGTGACACGTGATATTCCAAATGTTTCTGAGGAAAGTTTGCGTCATTTGGACGAGAACGGAATTGTTCAAATTGGCTCAGAGGTTAAGGCTGGCGATGTCTTGGTTGGTAAGATTACACCAAAGGGCGAGCAGGAATTGAGTTCTGAGGAGCGTTTGCTTCGCGCAATCTTCGGTGAAAAGGCTAAGGATGTTCGCGATACATCACAGCGAATGAACAACGCGGGCGGCGGTAAAGTCGTTGGCGTTAAGATCTTTAGTCGTGAAAATGGTCACGAATTGAAGGCTGGCGTTTTGATGCAAATTCAGATCTTCGTTGCGCAATTGCGAAAGATTGGCGTTGGTGATAAGATGGCTGGACGCTTCGGTAACAAGGGTGTTGTGGCGAAAGTTCTTCCTGTTGAAGATATGCCATTCCTAGAGGATGGTACGCCAGTTGACGTGGTTTTGAACCCACTTGGTGTGCCAAGCCGCATGAACCTTGGTCAGATTTTTGAAACTCACCTTGGTATGGCGGCACGAGCATTGGGCTACCGTGTAGCAACTCCGTCATTTAACGGTGTTCCAAGCGAGAAGATTTCTGACGAGCTAGAAAAAGCTGGTTTGGCACGTGATGGTAAGAGCCAATTGTTTGACGGTCGCACCGGTGAACCGTTTGAGGAGCGAACAACAGTCGGTGTGATGCACATGATTAAATTGCACCATATGGTTTCTGACAAGATTCACGCCCGCTCAACTGGTCCATACACGATGGTTACTCAGCAGCCACTTGGTGGTAAAGCACAAAACGGTGGTCAGCGCTTCGGTGAAATGGAGGTTTGGGCATTGGAAGCTTATGGCGCCGCCGCAACCTTGCAGGAAATGTTGACAATTAAGTCCGACGACGTTTACGGTCGTGCAAAGGCTTACGAGTCAATCATTAAGGATGAGCCGATTGTTGGCCCAAAACTTCCAGAGTCCTTCAACGTGTTGGTTAAGGAGCTTCAAGGTTTGGGTCTTCGAGTTGACTTGGTTGACGACGAGGCTGCAGTTGACGCTGAGCATGTTATCGCTTCAAGTGGCCCAGAAGATAAAACCGTTGCCGCTGATGACGAGGAAGAAGAAACATACTTGGACGAATCAGATGACATCGGTGAAATTGACGATGGTATGAGCGTGCAAGATATTGATGAAGTAGAAGAAATAAAGGAGGACGCGTAAGATGGCAAATTCTGCATTTAACGCAACGGGCATCAGCGATTTTGACGCGGTTCGTTTGGCGGTAGCTAGCCCAGAAGACATTCTGAAATGGAGCTACGGCGAAGTTTTGAAGCCAGAAACAATTAACTATCGCACACAAAAGCCAGAACGCGACGGATTGTTCTGTGAGCGAATCTTTGGTCCAGTTAAGGATATCAATCCACACGACTCAAAGCTTAAGGGTGTTCGATCACGCGAAGCTGCTGTCGATAAGAATGGCGAATTGGTTACTAAATCAATCGTTCGTCGTGAGCGAATGGGACATATTCAATTGGCAGTTCCAGTTGCGCACATTTGGTTTATGCGCGGCACTCCAAGCGCCATGAGCCAGCTGCTTGGTATGACGGTTCGCAATATTGAGAAAATCGTTTATTTTGCAACTTACGTTATCTTAAGCGTTGACGAAGCAACTCGTGATCAATATTTGGCAGATTTGGAAGCGGAAACTGATTTGGCTCGTAAGGCTATCAAAATCCGTTACGAAAAAATGGCTGAAGAAGATGGCGCTGACGTTAAGCAATTAGCGAAAGAGCAGAGCCGTGAAGTCGAGGAATTGGAAGAAGCTTACGTTGGTAAGAAATCTCAATTGGAGAGCTTAAACAAGGGCGCTTTGATCTCAGAGAGCGAATATCGCAACTTGCCAGAAGAATATGACGAATTGATCGAAGTTGGCATGGGCGCCAGCGCAGTCAAGGAACTTTTGGACAATATCGACCTGCCAAAGCTCATTGCTGAATTGACAGAGGAAGCTGAAACTGCGAAAGGTCAGCGACAGAAGAAGTTGCTAAAGCGTCTGAAGATGCTCGAAAGCATGGAATCTGCTGGCATTAAGCCATCAAGCCTATGTATGACTGTTCTGCCGGTGATTCCTCCGGATCTTCGTCCAATGGTGGCGTTGTCTGGTGGCCGATTCGCGACATCTGACTTGAATGATTTGTATCGCCGAATTATCAACCGAAACAATCGCTTGAAGAAGTTGATTGAGCTTAACGCGCCAGAAGTTATTCAGCGCAATGAAAAGCGCATGCTTCAGGAAGCTGTTGACGCTTTGATTGACAATTCAGCATCACGCGGTCGCGCAGTCAGCTCGACTGGTGGTCGTCGCAGCTTGAAGAGCTTGAGCGATATGCTAAAGGGTAAGCAAGGTCGCTTCCGTCAGAACCTTCTTGGTAAGCGCGTTGACTATTCTGGTCGCTCGGTTATCGTGGTTGGTCCAAAATTGAAGATTAACCAATGTGGTTTGCCAAAGCAAATGGCGCTGGAATTGTTCAAGCCGTTCGTGATTAGCTGGCTGATTAAGAATGAATTCGCGCACAATATTCGCTCGGCTTCACGTCTAATTGAAGCTGGCGAAGCGGTAGTTTGGGACGCGCTGGATTCAGCAATTGAAGGCAAATACGTGTTGCTTAACCGCGCACCAAGTTTGCACCGTTTGTCAATTCAAGCCTTCCAGCCAGTTTTGGTTGAAGGAAAAGCCATTCAATTGCACCCGCTAGTTTGTGCCGGATTTAACGCCGACTTCGACGGTGACCAGATGGCTGTTCATTTGCCGCTATCAAAAGAGGCTCAGGCTGAAGCTCGTGAATTGATGAGCGCAACTGCCAACTTGTTGAAGCCTGCCGATGGTGCGCCAGTGCTGCACATTTCGCAGGACATCGTTCTTGGTAACTATTACTTGACTTACGACAAACCGCAAGCTCAGACTGATAAGATTAAAACTTACAGCTCTGTTTACGAAGCAGAAATGGCTTACGACAATGGTGTAATTCACTTGCAAACTCCAATTCGCATCTTTGCGAAAGGTAAAATGCGTGAAACAACTTTGGGTCGCGTCTTCTTCAATGAGATTCTGCCTGAAGATTTCCCGTATGACAATAATGTCCAGACCAAGAAGCAGCTTAAGAAAGTGTTGGCACAAATCTTTAACAAGTATGGCGCCGAAGAAACCGCTAAGATTGCAGACCGTATGAAGGGTCAAGCTTTCCGCTTTGCTACGGTTGCGGCTGTATCAACTGGCATGACCGACTACGTTCATTTCGAGGAAATCCCTCAATTTGTGGCTGAAGGTGATGCTAAGGCGGCTTTGATTTCTGAGCAATTCGACCAAGGTTTGATTACTGAGGAAGAGCGATACAACTTGACGGTTAGCGCATGGCGAAACGTTGACAATAAGATTACGGCATTCCTGAAAGACCAATTGGCACACATGGACACCAGTATTTCTATGATGGTCAACTCTGGTGCTCGTGGTGATATTTCCAACGTGAAGTTGGCGAGCGCGATGATTGGTGTTCAGATGGACGCAACCAACCATGAGATTGAGCTTCCAATCCGCAGCTCTTACACCGGCGGTTTGTCTAGCCTTGAAGCCTTTATCGCAACCCGTGGTGCACGTAAGGGTCTTATTGACACAGCTCTTAAGACTGCCGACTCGGGTTACTTGACCCGTCGTTTGGTAGATGTTGCACAAGATGTCTTTACTGTTGAAGATACTGATGGCGACGATGAAGGTTACGCAATTTACCGATCAGAAACTGAAGAGACGATGATCGACTTCTCGAACCGTTTGGCTGGTCGTTATGCCGCTGAAACAATTCCAGGTCACGTCAATAAGAACGAATTGATCACGCGTGAAATCGCAGATTCAATTGACGACGACGAAAGTATTGAAAGCGTTAAAATTCAGTCTGTATTGTCAACAAATAACCTTAACGGTATTCCGCAGCGAAGTTACGGTATTGATATGTCGACTGGTAAATTGGTTGGCAATCATCAGCCAGTTGGTGTTATCGCCGCTCAGTCAGTCGGTGAGCCAGGTACTCAGTTGACGCTTCGCACCTTCCACAACTCTGGTGTTGCTGGTGGTGACATTACCCAAGGTTTGCCTCGTGTTGAAGAATTGTTTGAAGCGCGTACACCAAAGGGTCAGGCATTCATTACGGAAGTTGCTGGTTTGGTTGACGTTTGGGAAGACGGCAAGAAATATATCGTTCAAATTACACCAGAATCTGGCAAGGTTGAGCGATTGCCATTAGAAGGACGAACCGTTGTGGTTAAGGCTGGCTCAAGCGTTAAGGCTGGCGATGTCTTGGCAACTGGCGAGAGCGATACTCGACCTTTGATCGCGCCATTTGACGGTGTGATTGAGTCGGCTGAGGATACTTTGGTGATCGCGGCAGAAGCTGCTTCGCCAACTCGTTATGAAATCCCAGGCAATATGCAGCTGGTCGTTAAGGCAAACGATATTGTTGAAGCTGGTGATCGATTGACAACTGGATCGTTGAACTTGCACGATTTGATGCGACTTAAGGGTGTTGAGGCAACTCAGCGCTACATCATCAATGAAGTTCTGCGAATCTACGCTGCTCAGGGTCAGGACGTGGCTGACAAGCACTTGGAGATCATTGTTCGACAGATGTTTAGTCGCGTGCAAATCGAAGATGCTGGTGATAGCGAATTTGTGACTGGCGATATCGTTTCTAAGGCTGCTGTGGTCAATGCGAATAAGCAATTGGCTGCTGAAGGTAAGAGCTTGATTAGCTACACACAATTGTTACTTGGTATCACAAAGGTGTCAATCTGGAGTGACTCATGGCTATCGGCTGCATCCTTCCAAGACACTACTCGCGTCTTGATCAATGCTGCTGTATCTGGTCGAGCCGACCACTTGCACGGTTTGAAGGAAAACGTCATCATCGGCCGCAAGATTCCAGTAGGAACTGGCGCAATCGAAGAAGATGAAGAATTCGAAACACCGAGCGAAGACGAATTCGTCGAAGAAGAAGTTGCTGCTTAATAAGTAGGCTTCGTAACTACAGAAACCGCCTCAATTCCGGGGCGGTTTTCTATTGATTATTTACAAGAAAGGTTGTATAATACGCATACACTAAATGAAGATGAAATGTTCAGATTGATTGTTAAGAAATGGAGATTCGATTGTGAGCGAATTATTTATAGCCAAGACTATGCCTGAAGAGGATTGGAGCCAGGTGTCAAAGCCAAATGGCTGGGACGATGTTGCTTGCGAGCGAATCATAACAGATAACAATCTGGGTGTTTATGTAGCCGATGCTCGTCAAGGAGATATTAATGGGAAAGCTACGATAATCTTGCCTCAGTGGTCTGATGGTACGCTCCATAATCCATTGTCTCAGGAGCGGGCAAAAGCCACTGCGGCTATAGAGGGCGGCGTGGTACTATATGTAGATAACCCAGGTGTCGAAATTGATCTTCCGAATATGAGCGAAGATGTAAAGCAAGCACTTCCGTCGGGGGATTTTAAGCCTGGCGCCATAAAACAGTGGGATGCTATTGCTCAAGGATTGGATTATGCTGGTCTGGATTTTGATTCAGTTAGTCGTGTCCTGGGGGCGTCGCTTGGAGCTCACGTTGCGTCGGCTATTGTGCATACCGCACCGGAAGAAGTTCACCTTGAGCGGCTGGATTTATGGGAGACGGCTGGTCTTGATGAAAAGAATAATTTTTTACAGTTTGCTGCCAATTTTATGATGCACGGCGGTGACGGGTACGCGGATATATTGAAAAATAATCCCGAATGGGTTGCTTATTTAAGAAAAATTAATGGCGCAAAGGAGTTGGCTAAGATTGCGATTCGTCGAACGGCTGGACTGTTTTATTATCCGTGGGCTATTAATCGTCATGATATCGGAAATACGATTATTGAGGCTAAGAATAGAAAAAACCCAGCAATTGACGGAGATACTGCTTTAACTGTCTTAAACGGCACAGAAAGTAAAGTCAGTCAAAGCGTATTTAACGATCGTTTAGCAGCACAACTGGCGCTGAACGGATTTCGTCGAGTTATTAGACTGGAATCTGAAGGCGGCGTGCATGCGTCGCAGGATAATATCGGATGGTGGACGGAGATGGAGCGATATTCTGGGTCTGAAGCTATGTAGTTATCCTGTGTTTTTGTAGACAAAATCCTTATATCCTGGGTAGATATTTGCCGTCAAGTGTGTTATAATTCTTCTCAGAGTTTCCTCTTTTCGGAGTGCGCGGTGTTTTGAATGTGTACAGATCGCAATCTCGGCGGAAAAGGTATAGACACGGAGAGGAGTTGCTGAATCCAAACCGTAAGGCGAATTGCCATAATTAGTAAATCAACCAAGGAGAAATTGGATGCCAACAATCAACCAATTGGTGCGCAAACCGCGCCAAACGGCTAAGAAAAAGTCCAAGTCGCCAGCACTAGGTCGTATTCATAACGCCCTAAAAACACGTTATTACGACCAAAATGCACCGCTTAAGCGTGGTGTTTGTGTGCGTGTGACGACTAAGACGCCAAAGAAGCCAAACTCAGCTTTGCGTAAAGTTGCTCGTGTTAAATTGAATAACGGCTATGAAGTTTGGGCGTACATCGGTGGTGAAGGTCACAACTTGCAGGAACACGCTGTGGTCTTGATCCGCGGTGGTCGTGTGCCTGACCTTCCAGGTGTGCGTTATCACATCGTACGTGGTGCGCTTGACCTTCAAGGCGTCAACAACCGTAAGAAGGGTCGCTCTAAGTACGGTACAAAGAAAGGGGATAAATAATCATGCCTCGTAAAGTTACCAAGAAGTTGCAGCGTGAACTTAAACCTGATCGCCGATACCAAAGTGTACTAGTTCAGCGCTTGATCAACAAGTCAATGCTAGACGGTAAGAAATTGGCGGCTGAGCGCGCTGTTTACGCAGCCCTAGAAACTGCTGCTAAGAAATTGGATTCTGAAGATCCATTGGCAGTGTTTGAAAAAGCATTGAAGAACGTTAGCCCAAGCTTCGAGGTTAAATCTCGCCGCGTTGGTGGTGCTAACTATCAGATTCCATTCCCAGTTCAGGGACATCGACAATTGCACTATGCGTTTAGCTGGCTAGTTCAATCAGCCCGCGCTCGTAGCGGAATGCCATATTCACAGCGATTGGCGTTGGAAATTGTTGACGCTTACAATGAAGCTGGTGCTGCCTTTAAGAAGAAGGAAGACACCCATAAGATGGCTGAAGCTAACCGCGCCTTTGCGCACTTTGCTCGCGGCTAATTATTGCTTGAAAGCAAAATCAGAAAATCGCTCTAAACGGGGCGATTTTTTGATATAATAGAAAAAATTAGGAGGGAAGATGGCGAGTTTTTCGTTTGATATTGTATCAGAAATTGACAAGGCTGAGATGAATAATGTTTTCATGCAGGCTGAAAAAGAAATCCAAGGACGTTATGATTTTAAGGGAACGAGCGCGGCAATTGATTGGCTGGACGATAAGAAAGGTTTGAAGATTACGGGCGACAGCGATTGGCAAGTTGATGCTGTTCTGGATATCGTGCGCAAGAAACTGGCGGGGCGCGATCAGTCAAGCAAAGTTCTGGATTTATCAAAAGAGAAAGTTGTTTCGAACCTGAAAACGACTTGGGAAATTCCGTTCAAGCAAGGTCTTGATCAGCCGACGGCGAAGCAAATTGCCGCTGATATTCGCGCTAATGCGCCGAAAGCTAAGCCGCAAATTCAGGGCGACCTCGTTCGTGTTACTTCTGCGTCGAAGGACGAACTGCAGAAAGTTATTAGTTTATTGCGAGAAAGTGATTATGACACACCTTTGCAATTTGTAAATTATCGTTAGGATTGGAGCAGTATGAATCAGAAGTCAATGAAGAAATTAAAAATTGTAGCCATCGTTCTGGGTGTGGTTTTCTTGATCTCCGTTATAGTTGGGCTGATTGTTGTTAATAATAACCGCTCTTCCGGAGTTAGTAAAACCGCAAAAAAGAAGATCCAGAAGATTTTTGCCGAAGAAGATGCTAAGAGCTTGCAAAAAGTCGTTTCCAAATACGGCTATTCGATTCGGTACGACAAGAGTATTTTTACTGGCGAAGGTCACGTCTTAAATAGTGATTCTAATGAAAAACAGTACAGCGCCACTACGTATGCCGATGATGAATTGAAAGAAAGCCGCGCTTACGCGATTTTGCGATTGCATTTTAGAAAAGGTTCAGAAAAGCCGAATGAGGAAGAAGAGAAGTTTTCGTTTAGGAAGATTATGCCAGACTTCTCAATCGTAACTTCGCGCAAAAAAGCTTATTTTGATCG
>ERZ773051.1731-NODE-1731-length-11576-cov-3.121083_pt1 | contig 11576 bp, 8 predicted proteins | sample MGYA00580631_ERZ773051 | MGnify/ENA primary metagenome ERZ773051 (study PRJEB29015, sample SAMEA2738137) | human oral metagenome | biome: human oral; feature: human-associated habitat; material: saliva | place: China | collected 2204 ...
GTCCATAGCGGCCTTCCTTGAACGCGCTTGTAAACCTGGGTCTAATGCTAGTTTGTGTTCTTCTTCAATTGGCGAATTTTTATGTACGTAGCTCGAAAAATAGTCCGGCCTTTTGCATATACGTGCGATCTCTCCAATGGCCAACGTGTCTGTCTCGAGTTCGAGTGCCGGAATCTCCTAAGCAGCAGTCGCCCGTAAGGAGTAGTCGTTCAAGGTATGTCCATATGCGTGATTTGGAGGGCGAGGCTAGACTGAACACTGTTCATTATAGAGTGAAACCGGAGAGAGGGGATTTCCATGCCAAAACAGGTCATCGATAAAGACAAACTCATCGATCATGCGTACGCAATCGCCGCGCGCGAAGGAATCTCCGCACTCTCCGTGCGAAAACTGGCCGCAGCATGCGGAATCGCCGTCGGCTCGGTCTACATGTACTTCCCAACAAAAGCGGACCTGACGTCCGCAGTATTCACGCGATTCTTTGGCCAGGCACTCTTCGAGGAGTGCTGCCGGGTTGATGGTCGCGAGAGTTTCACTGACTACGTGCGGAAACTGCGTGGTGCTTTGGGCGATGCTTTGGCGCAGATGGATGTCGATTGGTTCGCCGAGATGCGCCGCCTTCCCCGCGGCGAGCACGAGGCCTTGGAGGCTGCGCGCGGCCCGATGCTGGCCCACATGGAACTAGGGCTCCAGCACGTGTTGGATGCGGATCCAGCGGTCGTGCGCTCAAGGTTAGTTGGCGCCCTGAGCCCCGAGAAACTATGTCCTTTTGTTCTGGGAACTATTTTTACCTCGCTCATGGAGGGCTCTGATTGCGAGTCTCTCTTCGCACTTCTTGACGCCAGTTTGTACGAGGCTGTGGCTGAGAACGCTGCTTTTGGAAGCGTCGCTGCGGCCTCGATTGAAAAGAAAGATTGCTGATGACACTGCTCAAAATGAAGAAAGAAAACCTGATTACCGTGGCCGGAGTGGTTTGGCTGCTGGCGGGTGCAAATGTTGCCCTGATCGGTGCTCGTGCGGCTGTTGAAATGAGTGGTGCAGCTGTTGGCGTCCTCGTCGCTCTTGTTGTTGGTGCTGTTGCCGCGTTTTTCGCCTTCCATGCAATGTTCGGAAAGATCGTCCTGAAGAACGCCCAGAGGATCCGAAGCCTTGACGGCGACCGCCTGAACTTCCTACGCTTCTTGGACCTTAAGGGCTACCTGATCATGGCCTTCATGATGTCCTTCGGCTTCGGGCTGCGCCTAAGCGGCCTCATCCCTACCTGGTTCTTCGCATTCTTCTACACGGGACTGGGATGTGCCCTGGCGCTTGCTGGCGCTAGTTTCTTGCTACACCGAGCGTTTGGTGAAGGGTGGACTTTCCATGCTCGAAGGGTGGGGGAGTAGGTGCTGCCTACTTCGCGTGCTGCGTAGAGTTAGGATGCCCTGCCTGTGTTTTGCGTTTTTGGGAAGAGCCAGTCCTATTGGTGCGTAATGTATCTTCTTTGCAGGAGGCTTACGAACCTGCTTTGGGCAAGCTCCTGTAACGGTGTGGTGCTACCTGGTTATGTGCGACATTGTGATTGAACGCTGTGAGGTTGAAGGTCGCCCCGTTTTCTTGAATGCTGGTGATTTTTTCCTGCATGCTAGTCGATGATATCGCTTTGGGTGGGGAAGTTAATCTCTTGAACCTTCAGTCGTCCTTCGAGAAGTAGCTTGTGAATGAGGTTCTTTCCATGGTCTTTATTCTCAAGCGTCGCGCCATACGCTGTAAGCAGGTTTATAACCTTGTTCATCATTTCACTGCGATGGCTTAAAGGATCTTTCTCATCAAAACACCGATAGAAGAAGACTAATGAAACATCGCTACTGTAGAGATGCACTGCGTCGAAAATTGCCTGGAAATATGAGTAATCCGCGTCGCTCAAAGAGTGACCGTAGAACTTGATGCACTGTGTATCTGATCGGACTATATCCTGGGCTTTCGGCCCGCCCAAACCAAGTAGGCGATACGTCTTTGTAAAAGGGCGTGCGATTTCATCGACCAAGTTCTCTTTCCCGTCGATTCCAAAAATAATCTCTTCGCCTTCGCTACATATTCCATGAATATTTGTATAGGCAGCGCACTGGCCGCTCTCTCTGGAAGGAAGCTCGAACGGGCCGGTGTAGTTGAAACTAAGTACTGAATAGCTTAAGAGGGGTTCGGGGATGGAAGGAAGGTTCTCGCACAATAGCGTTTGCAAGTTCCTTCGTGCAGTTTGATAGTAATTTGCCTTCTGCTCGCAAACTGGTGCGGAGCTGCGCATTTGCTGACGAAGATAGCTTGCGAACTGCTGTTCTAACAGATGAAGATCGTCGGTAAATAGTGCGAGAATGCTATCTTCTGAAATATATTCGTCAATTTTTGACAGTCTCCCCTTGCAATATCTTGAAATAACCTCTTCATCTTTATTTGCTGGATATTCTATGTAAAGCGATGGGTTACACCAACGAGAGATCTTTGTGACGTCTGGAGGGGCCCCCGAAACCCACATTTCAATTGTCTTCTCGATATCAAGCCAATTGCTGTCTTGTATGCTGTGCAAGATCAAATCCCAAATTGTAGGGAATGCTGAAACTAACTCTTCACGGGTGCGTATGACATTGTTGTCATCTACGGTCATATCTCTTTGAGGGGTCTCGATTCGCGATGAGAAGAAGTCTGCAAACCGAGACTGCAGCCCGCACTCCAAATCGAAACCGTTTCCGATGATAAGCAGCTGGTGCCACGAAGAATTTGCATCGCTGTTGGTGCTTGAAAATTGCGTCTCTGTATTTTCTGAGCGGCTTATCAAGTTTCATCTACTTCCATGTGAGAACTCTGGTGAGGTTGCGCGGAGCTGCGGTATTGCAGCGGGATGCGCGGTTCTAATGTTAAACGCGCAAAGCTTAACCTATGCGCATCAGCTTATACTCCTCCTCAAAGAGTTGAGGTCAAAGCGTGGCGTTCAGAATTTTCGCAGCTTAAGAGTAGAATTACTTCTTACTTGACCGACCGGCGTTGGACGTATTGAAGCATCGTCGCTTCAATAGCTAGCGTCGCGTCGTTAGTGGCCTCTTAAGGTGGAAAACGGGGCAAATATAGCCATGTTAGAAGGACGGGCAGGGCTCCATAAGAAAATTTGGTGTATCGCCAATGGTTGGCGTGGTAGCGTTGATGGCTGGAAGTCTAAGAGTTATGTACTCGGCTTTTTGTTCTATCGTTTTATTTCAGAAAATTTGACGGAGTGCGTCAATGCCTCGGAGCGTGAAGCGACTACGTTTGACTACGCGCATCTCAGGAATGAAGTTGCTGAAAGTGACCGTGCCAGAATCGTTAAAGACAAGGGCGTTCTTCAACTGCTATGCCTGATCAGGGAAAAGCAAGTTGGTGATAGTTATGCTTCTGGTGGTAGCCGAGTTTCTTGGCGCTCCGATGTCGGCCTCGTCATTCGCCGTTCAGTTGTTGTGTTGCGCGCAAAGGCGACTGAATATACGGGGCTGGGCCATCGAAAAAGGTACTTGCCAGCCCAGGTTATTATGCGTTTTCCCTAGTGATGAGCTATTTGCTCGACGAGCGTAACCCCTGTGCTTGAACCCCTGCATGCAACCTGAGAAGGCTCTGCGAGCCAAAGGCCTCGAATTGGGCAAGAGTCGTTACCCCCCCCGATTTCCGTTTTGTCAGGGGCCTCTTGGGTTTGGCATCTAGTATAGGCAGATCTGTGGGGCAGTTAGCTCGACTACTTAGAGTTGTTCCCGTGTGAATTGCAAACTTCGCGGTGTCGGAGGGCTTCGATTTAAGTTCATGTTAGCGAATTGACGAGAAGAAGCTCTGTGGACGATGTGCCCGCCCGGCTAAGTCCCTTAATTGGTCAGCGGATAGAGCAACACGTTTGCATTAAAAGCTACGTAAATATCAATGGGTAAGTTACGTGTAATGTAGCGTGGTTATTCCTCCGTCATCCCTACTCCTATGGAAAACTTAGAATACTCTTATGGACGATAGGATGACCCGCAGCGCCGAAGAAGCGTTGAGAAGGATGATCCAATGCGTGACGCATAAAAGGTAATCCTATCGTGGTACTGATTTCGCACGAATGCTACGAACGGCTAATGAGTGAAGGGGTCGACCCGAGTGAGTACTGAGAAACTAACCAGCCACGTCTCCTTAATCTGGAATATCGCGGAGCTATTGCGGGGCGACTACAAGGAACACGAGTACGGTGACGTGATACTTCCCTTCACAGTTCTCACGCGTTTGGACTCAGTGCTGGTGGACACAAAGCAAGCTGTTTTGGATATCAAAGCCACCTCAGTACCGTCCAAGGTGAAAGAGCTGCAGTATCCCAGGGCAACGGGTTACCCGTTTTGGAACACATCAAATTTCACGCTCAAAACCTTGCTCGATGATCCAGATAATCTGGAACAAAATCTGTCGTACTATGTCCAAGCTTTCGCGCCGGCAGCGCGCGAGGTGATGGAGGCCTATAACTTTTATAACGTGATCGAGCGTCTTGATAAAGCAGGTCTACTCTACCAAGTACTCACTGAGTTCACCTCTACCAAGGTCAATCTTCACCCAAATGTGGTCAGCAATAGCCAAATGGGCTACATCTTTGAAGAACTCATCCGCCGCTTCTCTGAGCTGTCCAATGAGACTGCTGGCGAGCACTTCACCCCACGCGAAGTCATCACGCTCATGGTTAACATTTTGTTTAACCCAGACGAAGACATCAATCGAATCTGTACACCGGGAGCAATGGCCTCACTCTATGACCCAGGTGTAGGTACGGGTGGTATGCTTTCAATCGCCGGTCAACGAATCAACGAGCTGAATAGTACTGCGCGTCTTGAGGTATTCGGGCAAGAGCTCAACCCGCAAACCTATGCGGTTGCTAAATCAGACATCATGATCAAAGGCGAACCTCAAGAACGTATCTACCAGGGCAACTCGCTGACCAACGACAAGACGGCAGGGATGCGATTTGACTACATGTTGTGCAACCCGCCCTTCGGTGTGAACTGGAAGAAGTATGCCGACCCGATTCTTGACGAGGCCGAACGCAAGGGATACCAAGGACGCTTCGGAGCGGGAACGCCACGCGTATCTGACGGGTCGTTACTGTTCTTGCAGCACATGATCTCGAAGATGCAACCCTATGATCCGAAAGACCCCGTGAATGCTCCAGGCACCCGTATGGCCATTGTCTTCAACGGGTCCCCACTGTTTACGGGAGGTGCCGGTCAAGGAGAATCAGAGATTCGCCGCTGGATCCTTGAGAACGACTGGCTCGAAGCGATCATTGCCCTGCCAGATCAGATGTTCTACAACACGGGCATCCTTACCTACATTTGGGTGTTGTCCAACCGCAAGGAACGCAGGCGTAAAAACAAAGTGCAGTTGATCGATGCCACCAGTTACTTCCAGCGCATGCGCAAACCCTTGGGTGAAAAGCGCAAAGAACTCACCGAAGGCAACATCGCCGATGTCACTCGTATCTACGGCGCGTTCCAGGAAACCGAAGAGTCGAAGATATTCGACACTGAAGACTTTGCTTACCACGAAGTTGTCGTGGAACGCCCGCTACGGTTGAGCTTCCAAGCCACCGCAGATGCGATCGAAGCACTCAAACAGTCCAAGCCGTTTCTGGACCTTGCAACGTCGAGGAAACGAACCGAACCCGCGCGCAACGAAGAAATCGAGGCGGGCAAGCGGGTGCAGGATGCAGTCATCGACACCCTTGAGGCGTTCGACGCCTCGCACGTGTACCTCAATCGGGACGAGTTCAAAGGTCTCCTCCGTGAAGGCATTAAAGACCGTGGCGAGAAGATCGGCATCGCAGCACTGCGAAAGATCGTCGCCGAATTCGGCACAAAGAACCCTGATGCGGGTATCTGTGTGGATGTGAAAGGTAACCCAGAGCCAGACTTGGATCTACGCGATACCGAGCAGATCCCATTCCACGAAGACATCGAGGCGTACTTCCAGCGCGAAGTCATCCCGTACGCTCCCGACGCTTGGATCGACCACACCAAGACCAAAATCGGCTACGAGATCCCCTTCACCCGCTATTTCTACAAATACGAAGAACTCGGCGATCCCGTCGAAACTCTTGCCGAAATCCAAGCCCTATCGGCAAGCGTCCAAGCCGATATTGCCAACCTCTTCAGCGAGCAGGTGAAGTAATGCGGGAAGCTAGCGTAGACAATCAAATTCCCTGGATCCAGCAGGTTCCTGACGACTGGGAAACGGTGAAACTCGTTCGTGTCACGCAAATTAGTACTGGCGATATGGATGCCGTGGATTCTACGGATGATGGACCGTATCCGTTCTATGTCAGATCACCCATCGTTCGCAAGGCCGATCGTTACACCTTTGACACAGATGCTGTCTTAATGTCGGGCGATGGCGCGGGCGCAGGAAGAATCTTTCACCGCGTGAGTGGGCCATTTGCGTGCCACCAGCGCGTCTATTGCATCCAGTTTTCAGAAAAAATCACAAGAGATTTTGGCTTCTATTACCTGTCTACGTTCTTCCCAATGCAAGTAGATGCAGGATCGGCTAAGTCAACCGTTGACTCGATCCGTAAGCCAATGTTGAACGGTATGCCTATCGCATTCCCGTCAGTTTCTGAGCAGCGAATCATCACGGGATTCATCGACTGCAAGACTGCTGAGATCGATGGGCTTGTTGGGAAGTTGCAGCATGAGGTCGAGCTGCTGGAGCGGTACCGGCGTGAGCTGATCACCCACACGGTGACTCGCGGCCTCGATCCGGATGCGCCGATGCGAGTCAGTGAAATCGACTGGATCGCCGAGGTTCCAGCAGCCTGGAAAACGGCCTCAATCTCGATGGTGGCCGATGAGAACAAGGCCAAGAACGCAGATTTGTCCGAGAAGAATTTGCTCAGCCTGAGTTATGGCCGGGTCATTCGCAAAGATATCGACCTCGCATTTGGTTTGCTCCCGGCTTCCTTCGATTCTTATCAAATTGTCGAACCCGGCTACATTGTCCTTCGAATGACGGACCTACAAAACGATAAACGCAGCCTTCGAAGTGCGCTTGTCAATGAGCGTGGAATCATCACAAGCGCGTACATCGGCCTCAAGGTTCGCGGTCCAATCCTCAGTGAATACTTTGCATGGCTACTGCGGTTTTATGACCTTGCAAAGGTGTTTTACTCGCTCGGCGGCGGTGTTCGCCAATCCGCAAGCTACAAGGAAATCGGCAAAATTCCGATCCTCGTCCCCCCGATGACAGAGCAACAGAAGATCGCCGATTTCCTCGAGGAAAAGTCAGCCCAGATTGATTTGATTACTGAGGGCATAAATAGGCAGATTGAGCTTCTGAGTAGGTATCGCAAGCAAGTTATTAATGATACGGTGACGGGCAAGCTTCGTGTAGGAGAGGTGGCGTGATGGATACGTCTGAGCGCAGGTTCGAAGAGGACATCGAGTACGTGCTGACTCATGTCGGCCCTTCGGAGTTTGACTTGTACGAGTCGCGAAGCCCTGATGGCTATGACCGAGTCTTGGGTTTATATCCGCAGGATTTGCTCGACTTCGTGCGGGAAACGCAGCCGCAGCAGTGGGAACGTTTAAGGAACATTCATGGGGCAGAGGCTGGCGTTAAGTTCTGCAAGCGGGTAGCCCGCGAACTTGACAAGCGTGGAGTGGTTGAGGTTTTGCGTCGGGGTGTGGAAGACCTAGGTGTCAGGTTTAAATTAGTGTATTTCGCGCCAGGCTCAGACCTGAATGAGATGCTGGCTGAGAAATACTGGGCGAACCGTATGACGTTGGTGAGACAACTCCGCTACTCGACGAAAAATGAAAACTCGGTGGATACAGTGCTGTTCGTCAACGGTATTCCGGTGGTGACGTTGGAATTGAAGAACCCACTCAAAAAACAGACGTATCGTGATGCAATTGACCAGTACAAGCGCTCCCGACCAGCCAGTGAGGTGTTGTTTGGGCTGAACCGTCGTGCAGTGGTGCACTTTGCGGTCGATACTGACGAGGTGTGGATGACCACCAAGCTCGTAGGTATGGACACGGTGTTTCTCCCGTTTAACCGTGGCCTTGACAATGGTGCTGGTAACCCACCCGTGCCAGGTAAGTACAAGACGTCTTATCTGTGGTATGAGGTGCTGGCGAAGGATTCTCTCCTCGATATTTTGCATCGTTTCGTCCAGTTCATCCCGCACGAGAACGACCGACGCAAAGACAAAATGATCTTCCCGCGCTACCATCAGCTTGACGCCGTGCGCGCACTCGTCGCCGACGCGAAGGCGCATGGTGCAGGGAAGAACTATTTGGTGCAGCACTCGGCTGGCTCAGGCAAGTCGAACACGATCGCCTGGTTGGCCCACCATCTGTCGAACCTGCATGATGATCAGCAGCGTGCAGTCTTTGATTCGATTATCGTCATCACCGATAGACGGGTGTTGGACAAGCAACTCCAGGACACGATCTATGCAATGGATCATACCGCTGGTGTGGTGGTGCGGGTGGATAAGAATGCCCGACAGCTCACGGAGGCGCTGACTGACGGAGCTAAGATCATTATTTCTACGTTGCAGAAGTTTCCGTTCGTTGATGTCAGCAAGATCGCTACTTCTGGTAAGCGGTTCGCGGTGATCGTGGACGAGGCACATTCCTCTCAGACCGGTGAGGCCTCGGAGAGACTCAAGCAGGTACTCGCAGATACAGCCACGGCAGGTAAAGAGTCAGAAGAAGACTTGCTTGAGCGCTATGCGGTGGCTGAAGCTCAGGTTGAGGAAGAACAGCTTGAGATTGATGAGCAAATCGCTCAGGAACTTCGGACTCAAGGGCGACAGAAGAATCTGTCCTTTTTCGCGTTCACGGCCACTCCGAAGCAAAAGACACTGGAGATGTTCGGCAGCCCAGTGCCAGATGCCACACCCCGCCCCTTCCACGTCTACTCGATGCGTCAAGCAATTGAAGAAGGATTCATCCTCGATGTGTTGAAGAACTATACCACCTATCAAACGTATTACAAGGTGGGTAAAACGACTGCCGAGAATCCGGAATACTCGACGAAGCAGGCGAACAAAGCACTGGGTAAGTATTTGAGTTTGCATCCGTATAACCTGCGGCAAAAGGCGGAGATTATCGTCGAGCATTTCCGTGCCAACGTCGCCCACAAGATTGGCGGAAACGCCAAGGCTATGCTTGTTACAGGGTCGCGTCTGCACGCGGTGCGTTACTATTTCGCGTTCCGCGACTACATTACGCGCATGGGCTACACCGATCTAGGTGTGCTGGTTGCCTTCTCTGGGACAGTCGAAGACAAAGGGGAGGAATACACCGAGGAACAGCTCAACCATGTCCCGGAAGCGGAGCTACCAGAACGGTTCGCAACTGGGGAATATCAGCTGCTCCTGGTTGCTGAAAAGTACCAGACTGGTTTTGATCAGCCGCTCCTGCACACGATGTATGTGGACAAGAAACTTCACGGTGTGAAAGCAGTCCAGACTTTGTCGCGGATTAATAGGATGTACTCAGGTAAAACCGACACATTCGTGCTGGACTTTGTAAATAGTGCCGAAGAAATCCAAAAATCTTTCCAGGACTATTACATCTCGACAGGAATCACGGAAGAGACCGACCCCAATATCGTCTACGACCTGTACCACTTGCTCGCTTCATATCACTTGTGGACCGACAAAGAAATCGAAGGCTTCGCCAAGGTCTTCTTCACTGAACAGAAGAAACAAACAAACCTCGACCTCGGCAGGCTCAACGCCTACCTTGACCCGGCAGAAGGTCGGTTCAACGAGCTCAGTAAAGACGACAAGCTTGAGGTGCGGGCCAGGATAAACAAGTTTATTCGCAACTACGATTTTTTGACCCACATTATCCGTTACGATGACGAGCGCCTCCATCGCTTCGCCGCTTATGCCAGACTCTTAGTGCGTAAGCTCCACATCGACGGTGACCCTACCCCAAGCCTCGAAGACGAAGTCGCATTGCAGTACTACCGCCTCCAACAGGTATATGAAGGTTCGATCGTCCTTGCTGACCGGGAAGGCCAACTGTCGAACAACCCCGACGCTGGGGGTGCTAGTGAGGATGTGACAGACACTTTGTCTAGCATCCTCGCCAAGCTCAACGACCGTTGGGGTACCGAGTTTACTCACATGGACAAAGTTATCGAACAGCTTACCGCCGACATGATTGACGACCCTGAGGTCAAGTCGCGTGCCCACAATTCGCTAGACATGTTCTCCATCGTCTACGATGAGCGCATTCAGGATATCGTGCTCGATCGTCTGAATCAGAACCAGGACTTTGCTATCAAGTACCTCTCCGATCCACAATTCAAGGCCGATATCGACCGCATGCTTTTGCCGCTGATTCACAAGCGTCTTAACCGCAACGAACGATCATCCGATTGAGCTGAGTAACCGCTCGACATGCCTTAGAGTGCTGTCTTGCGGATAGCTATACTGGTGTGTGTCCGGTACGGTAGCAAACATGCTACGAGACCGGATGAGCGCCAATTTCAAGTTCGGGAAGTTTATGCTGAACGTCGTAAGTAGCATGAGTACACCATGAGACGCTTTGCTGACATAATCGGTGTGACCGCACCGTATATCAGTGGTATCGAAAAGGTCGCCACGCAACACCTGAGAGCAAGCTGGAGCAGATTATGACTTTAGTGAATCTGAGTGGGGTTGAGCGTGAGCAGATGCTTGACCTTCCGCATTGACTCGCAAAAACCAACGTTTTGTAGACCTATTTGGGTAGATCGATCGGAAATCAATCTTATTCATAGGAACTTCTTTGCTTAGGACAGCTGTCTTAACTCTTAATATTTCCGCGGTTTCAGCTGTCTGCTCGAAGCCGGTCTCCAAACACCTCTGCCGCATTCTCCCAATTCACGCCGTCACTCCCGTGCCACCAATTCAAGGGATATGACAGGCTCTGCCTCAGGTCGCCGGTGTCGCGTTCCAGTGGGGGAGTGAATGAATGCAGAAAACCGGGGTGCTCTGGCGCCTCTAAAATCCCACAGATTCCCAAGGTCTCAACAATTCCAACGGCCTCGGCCTGTTTACATGGAAGCAACTTCGCGGTGCGGATAGCGGTCGCCAAGGCAGTTCCACTGGCCTTGTCCTCCATGGAATCAGCCAGCCCCAAGATCGACCGTAAAATCTCCACATCAGCATCGCTCGCAGCCCGCCGCTCCATCGAAACAAACTGTTCCAAGTAAAAGATCGGCTTCCCAATCGTCCCCCAAATGCCGCCGCCCTTGTGTTTCACCCAGTTAAAGAAGGTGCCCGTCAGCTTCTCCGGAATCTCCTGAGTCCGGCATCGGTCAAAAGAAAACCAACTGCGCGCATACACATAGGATGCCAAAATATAGCGGTAATCCATGTCGCGTGAGGACAAGCTATATAAAAACGCCTGCGCCGCATCCTCTAAAGACACAGCATCGAAACAGCGCGTCAGGACGTCAATCGCCTGGTCGTGAGTAATCGTCTGGTCTTCAACAACAACGTCCATCTTCCGGGCATAAGCAAGTTCCTCAGCACTCACCGAGTGCTTCTCCTGATCGTC